>Ga0065165_1001347_pt1 | contig 27155 bp, 22 predicted proteins | sample AraplaMF_Cvi_mMF_FD_63813 | JGI IMG/M metagenome (GOLD analysis project Ga0065165, IMG submission 63813) | Arabidopsis root microbial communities from the University of North Carolina, USA - plate scrape MF_Cvi_mMF (version 2) (version 3) | ecosystem: Host-associated > Plants > Roots >... | reverse complement strand
ACCGGAAAATCCTTACGCAAAAAGATAGACCAACAGTAAACAAATTTTTATACTTTTAACACCACAGAAAGTGGCATGGTATCGCCGAAATCACTGGCACCATATCACCGAAATACCCACGATCAGCCGATGGTTGATGACTAAAGTTCTGAATGCGCTGTCAAGACATCAAGAAGTTACACCGGTGCTGCAAACGCAGTATGCCAATGTATTTCTTCTCCTTAATATGTTCCTGAGCCAACTCAATCAAGCTGATGGAGATCCGAATACTGCAATCAATAAAATTGTCACGGGTATTACCAAATGCGATTTTATCATTGTTTGCAATATCATTAACGGCACACGACTGAAGGAAATACTGGAGAGACGGATTGAACTGGAGTATGAATTAGAGAACGTTATGGCTATCAGGAAGACGTCGGGTAAGACGGTAACACCACAGACCTATTCTATGATTCTAAGGGCCATCGACAACTTTTTGAATCGCATATAGATTCACATGTTTCCTAGCTGTAAAAAAAGGTCCTTCGATGAAGTGCCCGCAAAAGTGTCTAACCTTCCGGGGTCACTTCACGATGAGGACCTTTTTATATACTAAACTATGCGTATCGCATTACTTCTTTACAGACTGCAATGACACCTTACCGCTTTGCAACCCCTTGCCACTAACGGTCAGCTCGATGTTTCCGGCATCGTTCGTTGTCTGCACGAGGACTACCAGTTTACCGCTGAATGTTTTCATAGTGGGCAAATGAAATTGCTCCAGTGAGGTAGCGTCACCGTTGCAGGCCGCGCGATATGTGCCTTTTCCTTTGACAGCGAAATTCAGTTGTTCGGCTGCTGTGGGACAGAGGTTGCCATTTTTGTCTACTATCGAGACGGTTACGAAGGCTATGTCGTCGCCGCCTGCCGTAAGCTGTGTGCGGTCTGCTTCAAGCTTAAGTGTATAGGGTTTGCCGGATGTGATGATGGCCTTTTCTTCGGCTGGCTTTCCGTCTTTACCGAACGCAATCACTTTTACTGTTCCGGGCTCGTATTTAACATTCATCCACATGAGCCTGTACCGGTGTTGGGGTGTTTCGTTGCTACGTTTCTTTTGTACGCCCATGCTTTTTCCGTTAATAAAAAGCTCTGCGCTATCGTAACTGGTATAGACAAATACTGGGGTAACCTGACCTTCCCGACCCTGCCAGTTCCAATGCGGAAGTATGTGCAAGGTGGACGCTTTCGTATTCCAACGGCTGCGGTACAGGTAATACCGATCTTTCGGAAGACCGGCCAGGTCGTTTAAGCCGAAGTAGGAGCTACGCGAAGGCCATTTATCATCGTATGGTGTGGGCTCGCCCAGGTAGTCGAAGCCGGTCCACACGAATTCACCGATAACCCACGGTTTGTCGTCCTGTAAAACGAAATCATCTTCGGGCAGGTTCGACCAACTACAGAATTCGAGGTCGTATGATGAGCTTTGGTTATCGGGATATTGTTTTTCGCTCGCTTTCTCTACCGGGAATTTATATATGCCCCGTGAGCTGACAGTGGATGCTGTTTCGGAACCGAGGAGGAGTCCTTGCGGGAAGGTGTTGTATGCTTCGTCATACAAATGTGTGCGGTAGTTCAAACCCGGGATGTCGAGCAAGGCCCCAAAGCCTGACTGCATGACGGCTTTTACCTGGTCCATGCCTACGGTTACCGGTCTTGTGGGATCTTCGCGGTGGAAGATATCCTGAAGCCATTTGGCTCGCTTTACACCTTCTGCTCCCCATTGATCGGGAACTTCGTTACCGGAGCTCCACAGAACGATTGAGGGATGATTGCGTGTGGCCTTAATAAGGTTCACCAGGTCCTTTTCGGCATCGTGGGCAAAGAAGCGGGCGTATCCGTTTTTAACTTTGGGTTTCGCCCATTCATCAAAGCTCTCTGCCAGGAACATGAATCCCATTTCGTCTGCCAGCTCCAGCTGTTCACGCGAGGGCATGTTGTGTGAGCTGCGAATGGCATCGCACCCCAGATCTTTCAGAATGGTGAGTTGCCTGCGAAGGGCCGCCACGTTGATGGCTGCCCCGAGGGGTCCAAGATCGTGGTGAAGGCAAACGCCTTTGAATTTTCGCGTGGTTCCATTTAACTGGAAACCTGTTTCGGGACGATAGCTGATGGTTCGTATTCCGAACGTGGTAACGACTTCGTCTTTCAGCTCGCTTCCTACATAAAGTCTGGAGACGGCGCGGTACAGGTTAGGTGTTTCGGGGCTCCAACGCTGTGGGTTAACGACAGCAATGTTCTGCTCGAATTCGTTTCCAAATACTGTTGCTGTGGTATCGGAAGCCACACGCTTCCCTGTAGCGTCCAGGATGTCGGTCACCAGGCGCATATTGTTACCGGTAACTTTTGTTTTTATGTTTACTTTTGCCAGGTGATCGGTAACCAGTGGCGTGGTGATGTATGTGCCCCATTGGTCGATGCTTTCGGAGTTCTTAACGATGATGCTTACGTTTCTGTACAAGCCGGCTCCGGGATACCATCGTGACGATTCGCCAATGTTGGTGAGATGAACGGCAAGCACATTGTTTTGTGTTGCTACTATCCGGTCGGTAATGTCGAAGTAGAAGTAATTATAACCGTAGTTCCACTCTCCTACCTTTTGACCGTTGACGAAGACTCTCGGTTCGCTCATAGCACCTTCGAATAGCAGGATTGCCTTTTGTCCTTTTTTGAAATGCGGGAGGCTAAATTGTTTTCTATACCATCCTTCGCCGATGTATGGTAATGAGCCGGTTCTTCCGGTCTTTTCGGTGGCTACTTTCTCGTTGTTCTGCGTGATGGCCACCTTCTGCTTATCGATCTCTTTATCAAACGGCCCGTAGATGGCCCAGTCGTGTGGTACGCTAACCGTTTGCCAGCGTTTGTCGTCGAATGCTGTCTGGGAAGCCTGATCGCTTTTACCTCTGTAAAACTTCCAATTGTCTTTGAGTTCGGTAATGACCCGGGTTTGTGCAGTGGACGTTACGGTGAAAACACAGCCGATGGCCCACACAATAAGATATCTGATATTCATTTCGATATGTTTCACTGGCGCTAAACTAACGTTATTCCGGAGAATCTTCGGGGTATGCTGTTTCAAGTGAACGATGATTATTCTCACGGTAAAATGGTTGTCCGACAGCAATCATCATTACCGATTACCCGTCAGGCACGGCTATCCCATGTGGGCCCTCCGTGCCTGCAAACTTTAAAACCTTGAAAACGAGTTTATTAAAATTTAAAATAGGCTGCTTATATCACCTTTTTCGGTTTAGTTTTGCCATTTACTGCTATTTTGAGTTGCCATGAATAGAAATAAGCGCATCCTGATTACGGGTGGACTTGGGTTTATCGGAAGGAACCTCTTTAACGCCCTTTTACAGGATGATTATGATGTTACCGTTCTGACTACACGCATTTATGAGAATACCGGCCTCTCTGATGCTGCGAAGGCCCGAATCATAGTAGGCAATATCCTCGACAAGCCTTTTGTAGAAGAGACGATACGAAACTATGATGTGATCTTTTCGCTTGCCGGAAGCTCGGGAGCATCGGACAGTGTGAAGAATCCTTATCACGATCTGGACACGAATCTGAAAGGCCACCTCAACATTCTGGAAGCGTGCCGGAAGAACAATCCCAAAGCTGTGTTGATTTTCCCGTCAAGCCGCCTGGTATATGGCAAGCCGCAGACGACCCCGGTTAACGAGCAACACCCGATACAGCCCGAGTCGATCTACGCGATCCATAAGCTGACAACGGAACACTACTACCTGCTGTACCAACGTCTGCATGGGCTTAAGTGTGTTATTTTTCGGGTATCTAACCCGTTCGGTCCTTATCAACGTTTCGGGAGTAACAACTACGGTATCCTGAACTGGTTTATCCATAAGGCTATCGTGAAGGAACCGATTCAAATTTATGGGGAAGGACATCAGAAGCGCGACTTCATCTATATCGACGATCTGACCCGACTGTTGATGCTGGCCATTGATAACCCCGGAATGCACGGCAAGATTTATAATGCCGGCTATGGCCAGGGCATTTCCATTAAAGACACTGCGGAGCTGATCCGTAAGTTCATACCCGATACCGTGATCCAGTTCAAGCCGTGGCCCGATATCGACAAGGCTATCGAGACCGGCGATTATATATCTGATATTTCCCTGCTTAAGAAAGACGCCGGTTGGGAACCGCGCATGAGCTTTGAAGAAGGGATAAAACAAACCATAGAACTCTATGCCCATGAATCAAGGTGATTCCATTCGTTGCGCCCATTACGTATCGAAATACCTTACGCTTACCCAAAACTGGATCTACCGCACGATTATCAACCACGACCGGGTCGTTCCGACTATCCTATCGCGCAAAAAGGATAACCTGAATCTCTTCCCGGTTAAAAACCTATACAGCCTGCAAGACCTTAGCACGCTGAGGCAATATGCAGAGATCGCATTCTTTCGCATGGCGGGTTATTTCTATTTCTTTGATCAGACGTGTAAGCGAAACTCTATTCAAATCCTGCATATACATTTCGGTTATCAGGGTGTAAAGTCTGTAGGTCTGAAGAAAAAACTAAAGGTGCCTATGGTGTGTAGCTTTTATGGTGACGATGCTTTTGCCTATCGCTTCGAGAACACATACACGGAGCTCTTTAACCATGCCGACAAAATCCTGGTGCTCGGCAAGTATATGAAGGCGCGGCTTGTAACGCTGGGGTGCCCCGAGCACAAGCTACAGATTCATCACCTGGGAATAGATATTGAGAAGCTACGCTTTGTAAACCGCCGTGTAACGAAGAACAGTCCGATACGGTTTCTCATCGCGTCCAGCTTTCTGCCCAAGAAGGGAATTGAACTGGCTATCAAGGCGCTGGCAACCTTTGCCCGGGAATACGACTTTACGCTGGACATTATTGGCGATGGTCCTTTAAAAAATGATATCCTGCGTGAGATTGAACAAGGAGGTCTTAAAGAACGTGTTACGCTGCACGGCTACAAGCCTTATGATTATTTTATAAATCTGGCGTACGAATGCCAGGTGTTTATCCAGGCAAGCCGCACCACCGAGAACAATGACAAGGAGGGTACACCAATGGCCATTGTCGATACGATGGCTACCGGAATGACCGTAGTCTCAACCTATCATTCAGACATCCCCGAAATTGTTATCGACGGCGAGACGGGCTATCTCGCCCGGGAGAATGATCTGGACAGCCTCACCGCCTGCATGCGTAAGGTTTTTGAACATCCCGAAAAGATTGAAGCCTTCAGCGCAGCAGGAAGACGCTGGATCGAACAGGAGTTTGATGCTAAAAAACAAACGCTGCGGCTGGAGGGATATTATGCTGAACTCCTGAAACGTGATGTTCTATAGATACACGTAACACATTATATATCTCGGAGGTGTTGTATCTATATAGTATGATACCTCCTAATCGCCCGCTCCCATTTCCCAGCCCAACCCGGGTAGCATACGCCACAATCGAAATCAGTGGCCTCCACTTATCGTACATAGCAACAATTCATCCGTAAAACGTACGGCCCATACGCACTGGCATGTGCTGGTATCAGCTTTTACCTTTAAAAGCACAGTAGGATGCAAATGACCGTGTACATAAGGAAGTCAGCATCAAGAATTACACGGTCATTTCTTCCTATTATACCATACTACTGTAATGAAGTACTTAGTGCTCATGATATAAGGGAATTCGGTGTATCATTCCAGATAGGATCGATACCGTAGATAGCAAGCAATGTGCACTTGGTGCACGAAAAATAATATCCGGTAGGCAGGCGCTGGACGGTCACACCACGTCTGCCATGCGTCACCGGACCTGGGAGAAGCTGCCTCTGCAAAAGAGGCAGCTTTTGTTGTTTGAACGCCATTTGAATCGTGGAAATTTCGCATCAAAAAATAATGTTACAACTTAATGACGTTGTAGATAATACTAAAAATTCATAAAAGATACCAGCTCCCAGGTGGTCTAAGTTTTTCATAATTTCGATGAAAACCCTTTTATGTTATGTTGAGCTTTAGACCACGCACGGTATTTCCCGCCTGTGCCTTTCTGGCTGTAGCGGCCATTGCAGGCTCCTGTTCAGACAACGACAATACTTCTGAAAACGAGGCCCCTTCTGTTACGATTTATTCACCCGAGAATTTCCGAACATTCTCCGCAGGCGATAATGTTATTATCCATGCGGTAGCGAATGATCCTAACGGTACGATAAGCCGACTGGAGTTTTATCGGAACGAGACGAAGATTGGCGAAGTGGAAGGAAGACATCCGTACGAATATACCTGGGCCACTCCGGATACCGGCCGTTATGATATTACGGTTATTGCTATCGATAATGCCGGCGCGCGAACAACCTCTCCTGAAGTAAAAATCCGGATAAAGGAAAACAAGCTACTCGATAAACAATGGCAGCTTGTGGGCCGCACGATAGACGGTAGCGATGCCTACACACCTCTGGAAGCCTGTGAAAAAGACAATATCAAACGATTCAATGCCGATGGTACGCTAACGTATGACGAATACGCGTCGAAATGCAGCATTACGGCAGCGCAAACCGAAAAGGGATCGTGGGCGTATAACCTGGATCATACCGGGTACTACGAGATTAAAAATGCCCGCCAAACAGACTATACGCTGGTTGCGCTAACGGATACTGTACTGGAGATACGCTGGACAGAAAACGGTGTTAACTATACGGAGAAATACATCGCCCTATAGTTAACACGACGTATTACCAAAAGCTACTTTATGTTCGATAAGACGGGCTGCGTTGTTCCTGGCGTAGTCGATACACGGCCTGCACCCGAAGCTTCCGGTGCGGGCGTGATATGAATTATCTTTCCGAGAATCACGGAGAGTATCATCCCAAATAATACAAAGCCTACGAACAGAATGAAACCGGGTTGTAGCGAGGTCTCGTTTGTAGAGATGCTGGCGAGCGAATCGGTTTTCATATTCAGATTCTGCAACTGACTATCCAATATTCCCTTAAAGCCAATGTACGCCATAAAGATGGCCACTACGTTTACATCGGCCATACTCCATTTACCAGACTTAAAAGCAAAGTACCGGATTACTGCATTGTTCCTCCAGCGCTCGTTGCCCAGCAGGTAGATTTTGGTGGACAAAAGTTTGGCAATGGGGAACAGAATGCTGAACATAAGGATAAGGATGCCGACAATTGCCGAATCGTATTTACCGGTTTCGATAAGAATCCGCACAACGTCGACAATACTCTTGCTTTGGAAGAAGATAACCTGATCGTTGAATGTGATGCGTTCGCCAATCAACAGAAAACTCATCTCGCGGATGCGGGCATCGATCTCAATCATGGGCGACGTAAGCCCTATGGCCAGTACGACCAGCGCCAGCATAACGGATACGACAAAGAAAGCGGTATGAACGAACCGCTGGCGTCGTAATAACCACCAGGCTATTAGGAACACGCCAAGAATGCCGAGTATAATGAATGTGAAAAAGTAGGCTTTACCTTGTAGCCCATCGAGTGTTGTGGACGCCATGCGGTTAAAGTCCTGCAAGTTGGCGGCGCCGTGCTTCTTCAGAATATCGTCGTAGCGGGCTACATCGTTGGCACTGTCATAGGTTATGGTACCGAACTCTTTTAGTTTTGAAACGGCCAGTGCTTTGAGCTTTGCGCGATTCTTGGGTTTCTTTACTTCATTAACGATGGTTTTGGCAAAGACCGGGACCTGCTTATGAAGTTTGTCTTCTTTCACGAATGTCTTTACGGCAAGTTTTTTAATTTTTCCACCGAGCGTATGTTGCTTTCGATCGATCAGGCTGTCTGCACGATTGATCATGGCATGCAGGACCTGGGATACTTCGTGCTCCAGGGTATCTTGTTGCCCTGGGGTAAACTCGAAATCGTCGATTCGGTTTGTTACGACCCGAACGAGGTGATCGCGCCAGGCGTTAACGGATAGGAGTCCCGATGTTATGTTGTTGAGAACGCTATAGTCTTTCTTGATTTCAGCACGCTGTTCGGAAAGCTTGTAGACTTGTAAGCCACTCCAGGCAGCTACCAGTAACAAAAACGTGGCTATGCCAATCAGGGCCAGACGGAGTAAAGATTTTGCATTCATACCAAAGGGATTATGCCTTTTAAAATGCAATCTCTATGCCCCTGAAAACGAGCGAATTTACGGGTTTGAATGAAGCGGAGGCCGAAAACTGTAGAGGCTTTTACACACCGGCGTTGTTATCCATCCAGCACTTCGCAAAAGAAGTGTTCACGGCAGCGAAACAGTTCATCGGTAATGCGTTGATACTCGTTATCGTCTTCCTGGCCGATGTCGTTCCATGAACCCATTCCTCCAAAAACGTCGGTAATGTCTAGGGCAATCAATCCACGGATTCGGTCAACAGACCATTGCAATACGCTCATTTCTTCGCCCAACCAGAAGGACCGCATAAAGATTTCCTGGGCATTTTCTGAGAACCCAAGCCCGGCCAGGGTATACCTTACCTGCTTTTCGTGTGGTTCGTTGAACATGCTGTTGCCCGACAAAAACTCATCGCTTAAGACGAAGCCGCCTAACCGGAAGGCCTCTGCAAACGGAGAATTTATTTGTAACGCAAACTGGTGTGCATTTACGAGCGCCCGCTGGAAGGGCTCACGCCATGAAGGCAGTTCAGACGGTTCCTGTTCGAGTACCTCGCCCGCGAATGCAAATATGTACAGTTCCCAGGGCTTTACGGTGCCTTGCAGGTACCATTGATGTGCTTCGATCTTGCCGCGCATGCGTGCACGTTGTGCATCGAGCGCATTGGGCCCGAAATGCTTCGCGAGTGCGTCGGGTATTTCGGGCTGCTTCCGTTCTTCGTCGCACAACTGACAAATTGCCTGACATACCGCGCCGACTACACGCGAGAATGAATCGGCATCCAGTGTATGAAGTGCCAGTTCCCACCTCATAACCATTGGTTCTGGAATTCCATCGGGCGGATAGTCCTGAAGGATTACGGCTGTACGGTGCCATATTACTTCTGCTTCAAATGGCTGGGCCAAAAGCAGTGCGTATAGATCAGAGGCGGTAACATCCTGTAAAGGATACAGGAAAGCATGGTCGCTGTCGTTATCGCCAAACGAAAACGACGACTGGTATACCATGGGCTTGATTACTTCAGGCAATACGAACGGAGTTTCAGCGACGGCACATTCTATCTGCGCTTCGCGAAACAGGTCGCTTGCCATAAATTCGTATACATCGCGACCTTCGGGAAAGCCGTTGGCGCCGCATAAGTATGCAGCTACGGTGCCCAAGGGAAATGGACGCCGGTTATTCAGGGTGTTACCTTCTTCAACAAGTTCTTCAATGCGTTGCCAGAGCAGCACGGCGCTTTCCTGATTGTCTATGAGCGCACCGAACTGCTGCGGTGTGAGTTGGTATTGCGGGCAACGCACAGCCTGGAGCACATAACTACGTCGGGCAATGCTGGTCGATACATGCATGTATTGTATCAACCCTCCTGCAAAGGCAGCGGCTATGGCCGGCGGTAATGTACTGCCTGCATTGCCCCATGAAAACGATACCCGCAGGATTTGCTCACGCCGAAGGCCTTCAAGCCATCCGACAATGTCTATTTCTTCGCCCGAGGCATGTTGACCGGCCAGTGAAACAATTTCGGGCTTGCGACGCTCGTATAATTCGAAGCGCCGGCCAACGTGAGCAATTGCTCCTGCAAATCCATCGTCGGGCACGGTAAGCAGTCCGGAGGTAATTACGCGTATATAATCGTCTCTGCGCATAGGTGCGTTTATTTACTCGTAGGCGCTGGCTTCGTCGAGCAAGGTTATGGATTCTGTGCTCAACGTAAGGGTTGTGGCCTGTACGAGTGTTTCCAGTTGATTGAGGTTTGTGGCGCTGGCAATTGCGGAGACCACGGTGGGTCTGTTTATAAGCCAGGCCAATGCCACGGTGGCCATGGAGGTGGATGTATTTACGGCTACGGTGTCCAGTGCCTGTAATATACGCAGGCCCCGGTCGGTGAGGTACTTCCGGATTCCTTCGCCGCGCGTGCTCTTCGAAAGATCGCGTTCGCTTTGGTATTTTCCGGTGAGAAAGCCACTGGCCAGCGAGTAGTAGGTTATGACACCGAGGGCATGTTCGCGGCACATGGCCGCGTATTGTTTCTCGAAGGATTCGCGTTCATAAAGATTATACAGCGGCTGCAGGGTTTTATACTGTGGATAGCCCAACCGCTCGCTGGCGGCCAACGATGCCCGGAGGCGTTCGGGAGGGACGTTGGAAGCTCCAATATGTCTTACTTTGCCAGCCTTGACGAGTATGGAATAGGCTTCGAGTGTTTCTTCCACGGGCACTGTTTCAACATCCCAGTGGGTTTGATAGAGGTCTATATAATCGGTTTGGAGGCGGCGCAACGAGTCGTCTACTGCATTCAGGATGTAGGCTTTCGATATATCGCGTTTTCCTCCCGCCATGGCCGAGCCTACTTTGGTTGCCAGTACGATACGATCGCGATTACCCCTCGCTTTGAACCACCTGCCTATGATTGTTTCGCTCTCTCCACCAGTGTTGCCGGGTGCCCATCGTGAATATGAATCGGCGGTATCGACAAAATTCAGTCCGGCATCCACGAAACTATCGAGCAATGCGAATGACGTTTCCTCATCTACTGTCCAGCCAAACACATTTCCACCGAAAGCTATTCTTGAAACCGCTATGCCCGTCTCGCCCAACACGTTCTCTGCGGTTGCGGTGTTGCTTGTTTTGGTATCCATAAGAAATAAGTTTACGCATCCTAAGTAAACACAAAATACCGACACCTGCTACCCCATCTATCCTCTTATGACGCCATCCTCTTAGCATTCTTCCCGTACACCCTGCAATGCTGGCGGAAATAAAAACCGAAACCGCTAAAAAAGTAAAAGCCAGGCCTAAACCTGGCTTACTCATTCCACGGCACCATTACCCTTTCAAACAGACCGCGGAATAAAGACTATTTACGATCCTAAAACTAAACTAATCCTCTCTCATGTTTTTACGGTACAATCACTACCGGGACTTTCACTCCATCCACTACATCATCCAACGACTCCAGGCTGCCTTCTTTTGATATTTTACCCATTACCAGGAAGCTTAACGTCTGTTTCTTGGCATGATCGCGCACACGATCAGAAATAAATCCAACCTCGGGGCTGAAATTATACGACAGCGATACGCCCTGAAGTATATCCTTCTCCAGTGGCGCAAATTTGCGTATAGCTTCTTCTTCCATGCTTCTCTTCATACGCACGGCCTCGCTACCATTCGTGGAACGAATCAATCGGTACGGGTAAACGATGGTGAGGTGCGCACCGAGAAGAACGGCGGTATCAGCGGCCCAGCGCAATGCGTGGATCGATGATTCCGAAAAATCGATCGTACACAATATGGTCTTTGTTCTTTCGCTCATTCCGTTAACATATCCGGGAACAAACTTACCGCGCCTAAGGCGCCTCCACGCCGATTTTGATCAGCCGAAAAAATGATTTTTGTCATACTGGACTTCTGTCCGGGATCATTAAATTGCACCCATTCAAAACGATTACTACCATCGAACAGCAGATCCCCATACCCATCATTTCAAACGATGCCTTTCGGGAAATCTTCCAAAGTATGTCCGAAGGAATCATCATCGTTGACGAGATCGGAAAAATCATTATCGCCAACCCTGTAGCCGAACAGCTATTTGCGTATGGACAGAATGAAATGACAGGTCTCTCCCTTGAAGCCCTGGTGCCGGAGCGATACCGAGGCCATCATTTTGACCTTCGGAAAGGATTTAACGCGCATCCCGAACCGAGACGGATGGGCGTAGGTCGCGATCTGACAGCCCTTCGTCGCGACGGCAAAGAATTTCCGGTTGAGATCAGTCTGAGTTATACCTATGTGCATGAGAAGTTGCTGGTGATGGCCTTTATCAGCGATATATCGCAGCGTAAAAAAGCGGAAGATGCCCTGCGCCAAAGTGAGGAGCAGCTCATTATCTACGCGACGGAACTGGAAAAGAAGGTTCAGACGCGCACCGAGGCGCTCAATACGACGATAAACGAACTTGAAAAGGAGATTAACGACCGTAAGAAGGCCGAGGAAGAAGCGCGGAAGGCGTTGGAAAAAGAGCGTGAGCTTAATGAACTGAAATCGAAGTTCGTATCCATTGCTTCTCACGAGTTTCGCACGCCACTGAGTACGGTTATGAGTTCGGCATCGCTCATCAATCAATATAAAGACAAGGGCGATCTTGAAAAAGTAGACAAGCACGTTCAACGGATAAAGTCGTCTGTAAATCACCTGACTACCATTCTGAACGATTTTCTATCGCTCGGAAAGCTGGAAGAAGGCAAGGTTGATGTGATGCTGGAAACAATACATGCTCACGAGTTTCTGGCCGAGATACGCGATGAGATGAAGGCATCACTCAAGACGGACCAGGAGATTGTAGTAAACGCGTCGGCACAGGTTCAGACCATTGATACGGATACGCGTATTATGCGAAATATCCTGTTCAACCTGGTATCCAATGCCAGCAAGTATTCGGAAGAAGGGAAACGTATATACCTCGACGCCAGGCGCGATCACCAGTTAATTGTGTTCAGCGTACGCGATGAGGGTATCGGGATTCCTGAAGGCGATTTTAAACACATGTTCGAGCGGTTCTTCCGTGCAAGCAACGTAACCAACATACAAGGTACTGGTCTTGGCCTCAACATCGTAAAGCGTTATGTCGATCTGCTGAACGGCAATATATCGTTTGAGAGTGTTTATGGCAAGGGAAGTATTTTTACTGTATCGATACCGTATCGGGGAAAGACGGCAAACCAGATAAATTTTTAAGACATGAAAGTTCTTTTGATCGAAGACAACCTGGAAGTTCGCGAGAATACCGAAGAAATACTGACACTCGCAGGCTACGATGTACTGGCAGCTGCCAACGGACGCCAGGGCGTGGAGATGGCTCAAAACCACAAACCCGACATCATCATCTGCGACATCATGATGCCGGAGCTCGATGGCTACGGTGTACTTCACATTCTGAGCAAAAAACCGGAGACAGCCGCTATTCCATTCATATTCCTGACGGCAAAAACCGAGAAGGCCGATATCCGCAAAGGCATGAACCTGGGCGCCGACGATTATCTGACCAAGCCGTTTGACGATACCGATCTGCTCAACGCGATCGAGGCCCGCATGCGTAAGACAACGATGCAACAGAAGCACTACGAGGCTTCTGCCGAAGGTTTCGAAAGCTTTCTGCACGATGCGCGCCGCACCTTGAACCTGGCCGATCTCTGCAAAGACAAAAAGGTAAAGCTGGTAAAGAAGAAGACCGAGATCTTTACGGAAGGCGATATGCCGCTATACATGTATTTCATAAAGTCTGGTCATGTAAAAACATATAAAGTCAATCCAGACGGGAAAGAGTTTATTACCAACCTGTATAACACCGGCGACTTCTTTGGTTTTGAACCGGTGCTGGATAACGGTCCCTACCAGGAATCGGCCATAGCCATGCAGGACTCTGAACTGATTGCGATACCGAAATATGACTTCCTGACATTGCTCGAAACCCAACGCGATGTAGCGGCCAGTTTTATAAGCCTGCTTTGTAAAAAGGTGGCAGAGAAAGAAAAGCAGTTGCTCAACCTGGCCTATAACTCGATACGTCAACGTACGGCCGACGCGGTGCTAAAAGTTTCCAGGCTGCACGAACCCGGAAAAGCTATACAGATCTCGCGCGATGACCTTGCGCGCATTGTGGGCACAGCCTCTGAGTCGGTTATACGGGTACTCTCTGATTTTAAAGACGAAAACCTTATCGAGATAGACGGCGGTAAGATAAAGATCATCAATACGCCGAAACTCGAAAAGGTCGTTAAGCGCTAAGCGCGACACCTATCGGCAAACAGGAATATCCGTTGGATGGGCAGACAGGTCGGTTGCCTGCGGAACGTGTACATGGTGCAGTACTCCGCGGGCAATCAACACTGAGCCCGACAGAATAAACAACACGGTTACTGCCCGCCGCATCGTGAAGTGCAGACGATTGGTAAAGGCTGTCAACAACGCCGGTACAATTAGCAAAGCTGGCAATGTTCCTGCCCCAAACAAGATCATAAAGAGAAGGCCATCGTGCCAGCTTGCCAGTGTAAGGCAATATCCCAACGCCAGATAAACCAATCCACACGGCAGTATTCCGTTCAGCATACCCATGAGTAACACTGCGCGGGCATTACGGCGCTGGAGGTAGCCGGAAAAGCGCAGCTTCAGCCACACCGTTAATTTTGTAAGCGCTGGCGTAATAAGGGGAACGCGGATACCCGAGGTACCAAAGATGCCCGCTGCCAGCAACGCTATCCCCAAGGTTATTGAAATTACATTTTGAACATTTGAAAATGACAGCAATGCTCCGAAGCCGCTTACCAGCATGCCGAAGATGCCGTAGGTGACGATGCGGCCGGCGTGGTATAGAAACCGGTTACGCAACACCGTACCGCGGGTGGCTACCATAGCAAGCGGGCTACACATGCCTACACAATGCAGGCTGCCCATAAACCCCAGAGCGAGCGCTGTAAGTTCCATGGTATGTGTATTAAAGTGTAATCAGCCGTTCTACAAAAAACTCCTTCCCTCCCATTGTCCACTGCATACGGGCTTTATACATTCCGTGCGCCGCATTGTTCAGGGTAAAACGTTGCACATCCGAAGAACCACGTTGCAATTTGAAGCGGCGGTCCTGGTGCGCGTTCGAAGGACAGAACAAGTATACTTCGCCCGTTTCGACGGCATCGAACTGATCGAACCGAACTTCGAGGTTTCCATCGTGTGCCACCTCAAACGTGGGCCGTGAAGCAAGCGATTCGGCGTTGCGCATACGATCGATTTGTTCGTCGTAGGCAAGCTCGTCGCGATAATAGTCTTTGGCTACCAGACTAATTTCCTGCCGCACACACACCGTAACCAGTACGGTAATAAAGGCAGCGAATAAAACAAAAGCCAGAATGATCGATTTTCCCCAATTCATAAGCGTGCTGTTTATTTATTTCCGTTGGTTGGCACCCGAGGGTACCGGACCGATAAATTTCACTTTCAAGTCATCAATACGTTCACCATCCTTATATATGCCAATGTGTACTACGGTACGTGCATTCTTAATGTCATCGGCAGCGATTCGGATAAAGCATACACCTTTCAAAAAGCCTTCGGCCGGAACAACAAACTTGCCACCGTCGGCCTTGCGGAATTCTGCACCTTCCGGCGATTCTACCCGAACTTCGAGTTCGGTATCAGCAAACGTCTTGTTAACAAATTCTATGTTATACAGGTTTGTGATGTGCCCATCATCTGTACGTTGATACAACGTACCGGGCACTTTCAGCATGGTTGTTTCTACCACGGACCGGTTCAGGATGGCAAAGGTCAGGAACGCTACCATGGCCACCAGAATTGCGGAATAGGCAATAACACGTTGTGTGAAGATGCGTTGTACACCTTTCTCTATCGCGGTGTGCGATGCATAACGAATAAGCCCGGTAGGCTTACCTACCTTGATCATTACCTCATCACAGGCATCGATACAGGCGGTACAGTTTACACACTCCAGCTGTGTGCCGTTGCGTATGTCTATACCGGTCGGGCATACGTGCAGACATAACTTACAGTCCACACAGTCTCCCTTCTTCACTTCGGGGGCGGCGTCGCGTTTCAGTCTTCCGCGAGGCTCACCACGCAGCCAGTCGTAGGCTACTACAATAGAATCTTTTACGAGCAATACACCTTGTAAGCGGCCGTAGGGACAAACCGCGATACAGGCCTGCTCACGAAACTTGGCAAATACAGCATAGAATATGATGGCGAAACCCATGAGGCCTGTAAAACCCATTAAATGATCCATGGGCGACTCGCGCACAATGGCCAGCGTGGCATCGGCTCCTATAAGGTATGCCATCGCTGTATGTGCTATCAACAAGGAGATGGCAATAAAAATAATATGCTTGGTGGTTTTACGCCAGATCTTGTCGAAGGTCCAGGGTGCTTTGTCCAGGCGTCGCTGAGCAGGCGCATCGCCTTCGAGCCAGTATTCGATCTTCCGGAAAACCATTTCCATAAATAACGTCTGCGGGCACATCCATCCGCACCACACCCGACCAAATACTACGGTAAACAGGATGATGAAGATAAAGAGCGTTATGAGCATAACGGCCAGTAAGAAAAAGTCCTGGGGCCAGAACACTTGCCCCAGGATAACAAATTTACGCTCGAAAATATTGATCAGTAGCAAAGGCTGTCCGCTAATCTTCAGGAACGGCCCTGCAAAAAATATGGTAAGCAAAATCGTGGTTACCGCGATACGCCATCCATGAAATTTACCTGCGGGACGTTTTGGATAAATCCAGATACGTTTTCCCGTCTCATCCACCGTCGCGATCGAATCGCGAAACGCCTCTTCTCCAGAATAAATATCGTCGTTCATAATCGTTTCGTAAATCTCAAAGTGCGGCCGACGCCTGCGCAGGTACTGCCGCAGCAGCCGTGCTATCGGTAGCCGGAGCTGCGTCAGCAGGCTTGAACAAATCACCCTGCGGTGTCTTGGCGTTAGCCGGGTTCGTTCCCCTCAAACTCATTACAAAGAATGTAACATCACGAACTTCCTGTGGGCTCAGGTTTTTACCCCATGCCGGCATACCTTTTTCAAGAACACCGTCCTGAATGGTATGGAAGATGGATTTCAGGTCGCCACCGTGGAGCCAGTAGTCGTCGGTCAGGTTAGGACCGATACCGCCACCACCGTCGTTACGGTGACACGAGTTACAGTTTATATCGAATACAGCTTTACCTTTTTGAAGAAGTGCCGCATCGTTGGAGTACACCAGTGTGTTTACATCGATGGCCTCAACCGGCTGCGACGCTTTGAAGGCACGCTGCGCCGACTCTGCTACGGCTAATTCCTGTTCGTACTCGTCCTGTTGCAAAGGCATGGAGTCGAATACGTGGTAAACCAGGAAGTATACAACAGCCCAGACTGCGGTAACAATGAACAGCCACTTCCACCACGGCGGCAAGTGATTATCCAGTTCACGAATACCATCATAGCTGTGCTCCATTTCGATAGTTTTCTCTTCCTGTACCGGAACGGCAGCATTCATACGCTGCCACATGGAGCTGATCCACGATTGTTGTGGAACATAGGGTATACCCAGCTTGGCTGCGCGTTCTTCGGCGGCCTGTTGCACCAACATGTTGAGCACACGAAGCAGGTATATGGACACCAGCAGGATCAGGAGAACGGTTACGATGATAAAGAAAAACACGATATAGATCGGCAACATCGGATCGGCGATTGGATCGGCCCAGAAGCCTTTAACAGGAGCTTCGGTAGCCGTTGCCGCCGCATCTTGTGCCCAGCCTGCGCACGTGGCAAATAAACCCGCGAGCAATAATACAAGTCGTTTCATAGCAGTCAGTTTTTCAGGTTATCACGTGTAGCGTTTGAAGAGTCCTGCTCTACCGGTAACTGCTTCATACGTTCAATAAAAGATTTGTCGGCCGTAAATACCCACCACAGCAGGCAAACGAAGAACAGGAAGAAGATCACAAACGATATCACAGGCCAGATCGCGATGTTCTCCATACCTTGCAATACATTCTTATACATAGGATTCGAATTAAGCGTTATACATTTCCTTCACACACTACCGGTTCTCAGAATCGGCTACGGGAGCTGATTTGATATCGGTACCCAGACGTTGCAGATACGCGATGAGCGCTACAATTTCGGCGTCTGGCGCTACTTCGATGCCGTCGGTTTTGAGATTCGAAGCAATCTTCTCGGCCTGCGCGTTCAACTCGTCGTTTGCTACAGATTCGTAACCTGCTTCGTACGGTACGCCGAGTTTACGCAGCGCGTTTATTTTACCGGCGGTTAAGCCCAGGTCAAGCGTTTGGTCGAACAACCATGGATAGGGCGGCATGATAGAGCCTGTAGAAACGGCATCCGGTGCCAGCATGTGGTTGTAGTGCCATGCGTTTGAGTACTTGGCTCCTACGCGGTGAAGATCCGGACCGGTACGTTTAGAGCCCCACAGGAACGGGTGATCGTATACGAATTCACCAGCCTTTGAGTATTCGCCATAACGCTCGGTTTCAGAACGGAACGGACGAACCATTTGGGTGTGGCAGTTCACGCAACCTTCGCGGATATAGATATCACGTCCGTGAAGTTCAAGCGGCGTATACGGCTTCACACTTGCGATGGTCGGTACATTCGACTTCATGAGGAATGTAGGGATCATTTCAATCGCCCCGCCGATCAGGATGGCTACGAGCGTAAGCACGGTGAAAAGAACAGGTTTGTGTTCCAGTAACCGGTGGTGCCAGCCTCCGCTTGTTGCCTTGTATTCGCGGGCAAGCGGTGCTGCTTCGGCATCTTCGTTCGCTACAAACGTACCGGCATAGGCGGTTTTGATCAGGTTGTAGGTCATGATAATGGCACCGGTCAGGTACAGGGCGCCACCGGCGGCACGCAGGGCATGCAACGGCAGGATCTGAACGGTAGTTTCCAGGAAGTTTTTGTACACCAGGAAACCAGCCGGGTTAAATTCTTTCCACATAAGGCTCTGTACCACACCAGACACATACATAGGCAGCGCGTAGAAGATGATACCGAGTGTACCTAACCAGAAGTGAACGTTAGCCAGCTTGGTAGAGTACAGGTTTGTGCGCCACATACGTGGAACTATCCAGTAGAGGATACCGAAGATGAGGAAGCCGTTCCAGCCCAAACCACCTACGTGAACGTGTGCTACGATCCAGTCGGTAAAGTGAGCAATGGCGTTAACGTTTTTCAACGACAAGAGCGGACCTTCGAGGGTAGCCATACCGTAAGCGGTAATCGCCACGACCATAAATTTCAATACGGGTTCTTCACGCACACGGTCCCAGGCGCCGCGAAGCGTCATCAGACCGTTAAGCATACCACCCCATGACGGCGCGATGAGCATAAGCGAGAACACGGTTCCCAGCGATTGCGCCCAATCAGGCAACGATGTATATAAAAGGTGGTGAGGGCCTGCCCAGATATAGATAAAGATCAGCGACCAGAAGTGGATAATCGACAGGCGGTAAGAGTATACCGGGCGGTTAGCCGCTTTAGGAAGGAAGTAGTACATAAGTCCAAGGAACGGGGTTGTAAGGAAGAACGCCACGGCGTTGTGTCCGTACCACCATTGCACCAGAGCGTCTTGCACACCGGCATAAGCCGAATAGCTCTTGAAGAAGGTAACCGGCATTTCAAAGGAGTTAACCACGTGCAGTACGGCTACCGTTATGAAAGTAGCGATGTAGAACCAAATGGCTACGTACATGTGCCGTTCGCGGCGTTTGACGATCGTACCGATCATGTTCCAACCGAATACGACCCAGATCACAGTGATTGCAAGGTCGATGGGCCACTCCAGTTCGGCATACTCCTTTGATGACGTCATACCCAGTGGCAATGTGATGGCTGCCGCCAGGATAATCAGCTGCCATCCCCAGAAGTGGATCCAGCTCAGCGTGTCGCTGAACATCCGCGCTTTGGTGAGGCGTTGCAGCGAGTAGTATACGCCCGCAAACATCGCGTTGCCCACAAAGGCAAAGATGATGGCGTTGGTATGCAGCGGCCGGATACGTCCGAACGTTGTATACTGCAACTCAAAATTAAAAATCGGATAAACCAGCTGGATGGCTGCCGTTAGCCCCACCAGCATCCCCACCAGCCCGAAGACCACCGTGGCAATGATAAATGCCTTGACGATCTTGTTGTCATAACTGAATTTTTCAGGTTCCATACACGTAACTCGTTTTTTTAGACGATTGTTTTTTCGCGTTATAAAACTACTTACCCCCCTTACGGCTAAATATGAGTAACCTTAGACTAAAACCTGATTTTTATCAGCCAACCTCCGGGCTGTTGCACGCATTATCTAAGTAGCCCGAAACGTGGCCGGATACGGCTTCTACCGCTATCGATACTGCGGTAGAATGGTTCTGAATAACTGCCAGTACACAAAAACGGTCTTACCCACCGAAACGTTCTGCTTCGACGGGCAAGTACCAACCTAACTCACTTTCTAGATGCTGCGGCTGAAGCCCACTTCTTTCCGGGCTGTCTTTCCCTTCATGCGGGTATCAAACACGCTGCATATATTACGAATAAACGCCTGGCCGGCATCGGTTATCGTTAACCCGTTGGGCGAGAACAGCACAATACCTTCATCTTCCATACCCCGTAAAGTGGCCAGCATATCGTCGTCGCATACGGCCCATAGCTGATTACTATCCAGCGTGCCGCGGCACGCCAGGTCGAGTATACACCGCCGTAGTTGCAAGTCTTGTTCGCTTTGTATATGTCCTTTTAATAAGGGTATAACACCTTTGCCTGCCAACGCTTCGTACTCCTCAACGCCTTTAACATTCTGAGCATACGCTCCATGGGCATCGCTGATGGATGATGCACCAAGGCCGATCATCATGCGTGTGCTGGTCGTGGTGTATCCCATAAAGTTGCGGTGCAGTTGGCCTGCTACGTGTGCGGTATACAGATCGTCGCCGGGTAAAGCATAGTGATCCATGCCTATGCTACAATATCCGTGTGCCTGAAGCAGCGCTTTGCCACGTTCAAATAACTCCCGCTTCAATACATCTGACGGAAGGTGGGCATCTTCGTATCCACGCTGTCCGGGGCGAATCCACGGAACGTGTGCATAACTATAGAACGCCAACCGATCCGGGTTCAACTTGCAAACCTGCTGCAAGGTATTTTCTACACTGGCCACAGTTTGGTGCGGCAGGCCATAGATCAAATCGAAGCTTACAGACTTGTAACCTTCCTCGCGGCTTATCCGCGTGGCCTCTACCAGGCTTTCGTATGTCTGGATGCGGTGAATGGCCTGTTGAACTTTCAGGTCTAAATCCTGAACCCCAAAGCTTACGCGGTCGAATCCCAGGCCATGCAACGCACGCAGGTGCTCGCGGGTAGTATTGTTGGGATGGCCCTCGAAACTGAACTGCCGGTCTTCGTGCACAATGCCTTCAGATAAAATACGCTGGATTAACGCATGAAGATTTTCCGGGCTGAAGAAGGTAGGCGTACCACCGCCAATGTGCAACTCGCGTATAACCGGCTTACGGCCGAAGATACGCAGATAGGAATCCCACTCCGCCAGTATGGCCTTGCTGTACCGCTCTTCAACCGCGTGGTTTTTGGTGATACGTGTATTGCATGCGCAATAGGTGCACAGGCTTTCGCAAAACGGTAAATGTATATAGAGGCTTATGCCTTGTGTGTCGTTGGAATTTTCAAACTCCTGTTGTACGGCATCGATCCAACGGGTAGCGCTAAACCGCTCTGTATCCCAATAGGGAACGGTAGGATAACTGGTGTACCGTGGCACGGGAACATCGTATTTCCGCAGAAGTTCATCGCGACTCATCATGATCGTTGGTTTTTGTTTTGTCATCGAACAGGATACGCACCGATGGCGTATACAGGTCATCGTATTGCCCACGCCGCAGGTTCCACAGGAACACGATCAGAAAGATCACTGCAATGGTTAGGCTGACGGAGATAAGAAGAGCAATAATAAGCATGGCTAATTATGTTTTTTGTCTGCTGAAAGCGGCAACCGCGACGCTACGAACCGCACACCCAGTATTGAAAAGCCTACTACGCTCAAGCTGCTGACCGGCATAAGGATGGCTGCCACAAGCGGCGTTAAATGTCCTGATATAGCAAAGCTAAGGGCAATGGCATTGTAGAAGAAGGATATCGAAAACGCGCCGAGAAGAACACGCCGCGCAGAACGCGACAACGTCATGAAGCGGTCGAGGTTTACCAGTTGCGATCCGGTAAGGATTCCATCTGAGGCTGGCGTGAACACGCCTGTTGAATCGGTAACGGCTATGCCCACATCGCTTTGCTTTAGCGCGCCGGAGTCGTTAAGCCCGTCGCCCACCATCATCACACGCTTACCCTGCTGCTGAAGCTCGCGAATGAAGGCAAGCTTATCGTGCGGGCTTTGGTTGAAGCGCAGTTGTGCGTTCGGGCCAAACAGTTCCCGCATTTGTGCTTCTCCGGAAGCATTGTCGCCCGAGAGCAGGGCTATTTCACTATTTTTAAAGCGCGCCAGCAGCGTATCGATACCTGCCCGCACCTGTGTTTTTGCTTCAAAGAACCCACGTAGATTCCCGTCGATCGATACGAACACGGTAGAGCCGCCGGTTTCTGAAAGCGCTACCACGCCTGCAAACGACGCAGAGCCTACACGCACAATGTGCTCGCCAAATACACCTTCTATGCCTTTACCGGGTACCTCACGAAAATCCGTCACCACGCCTGCCGCGTCAACATCGATCGAGGCAGTAACCAGCACGCTGAGCGGGTGCGTGGAGCTGCCGGTCAATTGCTTCACCCATCCGTATTCAACCGGTGTCATGACACCGTGAAAAACAACCTCGGGCGTATCGCCGTGTGTTACGGTACCGGTCTTATCGAATACAACGGTATCGACACTCGCCATCCGTTCAATCACATCGGCATTCTTCAGATACAAACCGTATCGGCCGAAAACCCGCAGCATGTTACCGTAGGTAAACGGTGCCGCCAGCGCCAATGCACAGGGACAAGCAACCATTAACACAGATGTCAGCACAAGCCACATCTGCTCCGGCACGGTGATATACCAATAGATACCGGTAAGCACCGCAAGCCCCATTACCACCCAAGTAAACCGACGTGCGGCACGGTCAATGATTTTTTGATACGTCTGCTCTTCTGATTTACGGAAAGCTTCGTTGTTCCAAAGGCTTGTTAAATGACTCTGCGACGTTGCCTGGACCACACGCAACGTTACCGGCTGACCAATAAGGCGCCCACCGGCATAGACCTGATCATCGCGTTTTACAAGAACAGGCCGCGCTTCGCCGGTAACAAAGCTGTAGTCTACATATGCCTCGTCGGCCAGTAAAATACTGTCGGCCGGAACGATCTCCATGTTACGTACACGGATCACGTCGTCTTTGCGCAGTGTGTAGATTACTACGGCTTCCCAGTCGTTGCCGGCCTTACGGTAAATGGCCAGCGGAAAGTAGGATTTGAAATCCCGTTCAAAGCTAAGGCTTTCGAATGTGCGGCTTTGAAACCAACGACCGATCAACAGAAAGAATACAAGACCTGTAAACGAGTCCAGGTATCCTGCGCCGGTACTGGTTATGATGTCGTACGAGCTGCGTAGAAACAGCGCCAGCAGCCCCGCGGCAATGGGAACATCGATGCTTATTTCGAGGCGTTTGAGTCCTTGAAAGGCTGATTTGAAATATACCGTAGCACTGTAAAAAAACACCGGTACAGACAAGCCCAGGTTGAGCCAGGCAAAGATACGTTGCCACCCATGGTCGGTTGTATCGACGCCCAGGTATTCAGGAAAGCTGAAAAGCATTACGTTGCCGAAACAAAAGCCGGCAACCGCCAGCTTCACCAACAGCGAACGGTCTATCTGCGGTGCTATTTCTGTTTCATCGGCCAGGTTTATCTGCGGGGCATAGCCCAGCCGATACAACCAATTCGCTACACGACCCAGCGTGATCGTCTGGGGATTAAAATCTATACAAACCGACTTGCGTGCGAAGTTGACCTCGGCCCGAATGACACCCGCTGCCAGTTTGGGCAGGTTCTCCAGCAACCATATACACGAAATACAGTGCATGGCCGGAATAAAGAATCGTACGCGTGTGAAATCGGCTGAGTCGAATTCTACTACTTGTTTCCGTACATCAGCTGCATCAAGATAACGGTAGCGCTCGGCGCCTTCATCACCATCGGTAACCTGTTTTACACCCGGTGCATTGTCCAGCGTATAGTATTCACACAGATCGTTCGCATGCAAAATGCTGTATACAGTTTTACAACCGTAGCAGCAGAACGACTTGCTATCCTCCCACAAAACATCCTCACAAGCTTCACCGCAGTGATAGCATACCAGATCCGTTTGTTGCAAAGTTTCCATAGTAGCAGAGTCTATATAACAGCAGCCAGCCCTCACTATTCAAAGGCCGGCTGCCAGTCCAACCTTATAGGGTAAAGGTACAGCTACCCCACTACGGCATCCGTGAACTTCATCAGCGGGATACCTGATTTATATCAGCTTTTTAACCACGGAAACCGCAACGGGATGTCCCTGGTATGGTTTTTTGGAGCTTTTCCTCAAACAAAAGACTATTAGCTATGGGAAAAGATAGAGAAGGAAAATTCCACCCGGAGAAAGGAAAACCTACGGGCGCAGGAAAACAAGATAGCGTTGAATTACACCTGAAAGAACCTGAGGCACTGGAACAGTACCTCGATATTGCCGATAAGTATACCAGCGGCGATGAAGAAATTCCCGCCAATATTCGCGTACGGCATCCAAACCGGCTGGCGAGTAAGTCAGACAGTACACAACAGGATAAGCAACGCAGTACACCAATCGATAAAGCACTTCGCAAGAAATCGTTCGCAACCAATGGTACAACACATACTGATGTTACTGAGGGCGAACGCCAACTTACGCGTGAAACTTTCCGCGAGTTGGCCGATTATACCGCAGATTGCTGTGTGAGTGCTTACCTCGCTCCACACCTGACAAGTGTAGAAGGAAACGAACAGGTTGATCCGTCTGCTTTCCGGACTTTGTTGCAAAACGTTACCAGTTCGTTAAGGGAGAAGAATATAGATGCTGTAACCATTCAGAATATGTTGGCACCCGCGCAAGCTTTATTGAACAACGAAAGCTTCTGGAAAAACGGTGCGCGTGGTCTGGCTTGCTTTTTCGCCAAAGATTTCTTCGCCTACTTCCAACTGCCTACCTCACCGCTCGAAGAGGTATTGGTGAATAAGTCATTCTTTCTCCAACCGCTTGTGCCGGTACTCGCCAGCCAGGAATACTTCTATGTACTGGTAATCAGTAAAAAGCAGGCGAAGCTTTACCGGGCAGATGAATTCGGAATGGAATACATTCCAAGCGATGAAGTGCCCAACGGTGTAGACGATGTTGTGCACTTTGAGGAGAAGGACGATCAAAATCTCTGGCGTACAGGAAGCAGCGGTGGTGGCGGCGGAGCGGTGTATCACGGTGCGGGCGGTGGTCGTCCGGACGAGAAGGACTTCTTGTCGCTATATATGAAAGAGGTCGACGAAACACTGTGGTCTGAAGTGCTGCACACCGAGAATGTACCGCTGGTACTGGCAGGTGTGGAATACCTCTTGCCGATATACAAAGCGGTTACTCAATATAAGCATGTTTGGGATGCGCCGCTTACCGGTAGCTACGAGAACGCTTCAATCGCTTCGCTTCACAAAGAAGCCCGCGCGTTACTTACACCATACTTTGAGCAACGTACGAAGAAAGCCCTTGAATCGTTTGGTATACATTCGGCCACAGAGAAAACATCATCCGATCCGACGGAAGTAATTCCTGCGGCGCACTACGGCAGAGTATCACGGCTTTTCGTGGTTAAGGGCGAACATCTCTGGGGAACGTTCGATGAAATGAACAACACGCTGAAGCTTTATGAAAGTAAAGGTGAACACGACGAATGTATGCTCGACAAAGCGGTTATCAAAACCATACAGACGGGTGGTGAAGTGCATTTCCTCGATCGCGAAGATATGCCGGATAAGAGCAGTATAGCCGCATTGATGCGGTACTGATTTACAACGGTAAGGCAACTGATTATCAATTAAAACACTGTAATCATGAGTACCTTAATAAAACCCCCGCAGGAAATTCCGCCGCAGCGCCAGAACCGGCAGCCGGGTCTGGAACATGATATGGTGCCACAACCCATTTACGATAACGACGAGCCCGGCTACCGCCGGCTCGAAGGTAAAGTGGCGATCATTACCGGCGGCGACAGCGGTATCGGCAGAGCCGTAGCCGTGCTGTTCGCCAAAGAAGGCGCCGATGTTGTTATTGCATACCTCGACGAGCATGAAGATGCCGAGCAGACAGCCGAGGCCGTTCGCAAATACGGCAAGGAAGCACTGCTTATATCGGCAGACGTGTCGAAAGAGGTGAACTGCAAGAACATCATCGATCAGACGATTGAAAAATTCAAACGACTGGATATCGTGGTAAATAACGCCGCAGTGCAGTACGAGCAGCAAAGTATTGAGGATATCTCTGCGGAGCAGTGGGAGTACACCTTCCGCGTAAACATCTTCTCGTACTTCTACATGTCGCGGTACGCACTGCCTTACCTCAACGACGGCAGCGTTATAATAAACACGGCATCGGTAACGGCCTACAAGGGCAACCAGACCCTGATCGATTACTCGTCTACCAAAGGTGCCATCGTGTCGTTCACCCGAAGCCTTTCGCAGTCACTGGCTGAGAAAGGCATCCGCGTAAACGCGGTAGCGCCCGGCCCGGTTTGGACACCGCTTATACCGGCTTCGTTTGAACCGGAAAAAGTTGAGAAGTTCGGAAAAGACACGCCCCTTGGCAGACCAGCACAGCCGGTGGAAATAGCGACCTGCTATGTGTTCCTCGCCTCGAAAGAAGCTTGCTTCCTGACAGGACAGGTACTCCACCCGAACGGCGGTTCAATTATCAATACCTAATAAAAAATGCTCACCTTTCGGGGTGAGCATTTTCTTTATCTGTATACACCGGTATAGACCGGTATTATTCTTTCTTGCCTTTTAACTCTTCGAATTGTTCCTTTAGATGCGTGATATCCGCCTCCAGGCGCTCAATGCGTTTTGCATCAAGTGTTTCGACATCGGTAAACAGCGATGTAATTTTGGCCTTGATGGCCCAAACCTCAAGCACCTCGTCGATATTCATACTGTAGGTCTTAAATTTCGGGTTGTCGCTCTTTAAGATAATGGCCGATCGATTGTCTTCGTAGTAATACGCCCGTTTCGCCACAATACCTTCTTTCGAAATGAGCACACACAACGTACCGTTGTTAATCTCCTTCCAGTCCTTCACAAACTCACAAACAACAATTTCCCGTGGGTGAACCGTGGGGATCATGCTGTCACCTACTACTTCGAAAAGGCGAAAGTTACCTTT
>Ga0065165_1001343_pt1 | contig 27225 bp, 25 predicted proteins | sample AraplaMF_Cvi_mMF_FD_63813 | JGI IMG/M metagenome (GOLD analysis project Ga0065165, IMG submission 63813) | Arabidopsis root microbial communities from the University of North Carolina, USA - plate scrape MF_Cvi_mMF (version 2) (version 3) | ecosystem: Host-associated > Plants > Roots >... | reverse complement strand
AGGAAGAACAAGACGAAGCTCGGCTGGACCGGCAAGCGCCTGATCGTGGCCGGCATCGAGGCCGGCGGCAACCTGGCGGCGGTGGCGGCGATGATGTCGCGCGACCGCGGCGGCCCGGCCCTGGCCGGCCAGATCCTGATCATGCCGATGCTCGATCCAGGCCTGTCGACCTGCTCGATGCGCGAGATGCCGACCTGCCCGGACAAAGCCAGGGTGTTCGACGAATGCGCGGCGGCCTACCGCGGCTACCTGCCGCACGCCGCCGACCGCAGCCACCCTTACGCCTCGCCGCTGCAGTCGAGTCGATTGAAGAACCTCGCGCCGGCACTGATCCTGTCGGCCGACGACGACCCGCTGCGCGACGAGGCCGAAGCCTACGGCGCAAAGCTGATCAACGCAGGCGTTCCGACCACGGTGCGGCGCATGGCGCCGGCCCGCATCCAGGAACCGAACGCCCGCAATGAATGTGCGTGTACGGGCCACGCCCTGCACGAAATTGCCAACTTCATCGCCGGGCTCGAATCCGACAACGCCCCGCCCGGCAGCTGATCTGTCACGGATCGCCCGGCTGGAACGTCTAGCCGGTAACGCTTAGCAGCACCTAAAACCACAACAACGTGCCCAATCCCGGGCATGGGAGACCTGTCTTTTCCTGCGTTTCTGTCTGCATCCCGCATGCGAGACCGGAAGGGACTGCTTTCGCCTAATTATTAATAAGTCATCAAGAATCGGAGGGCTCACTCATGAAATCCATTCATCAATTACGCACCGCTGTTCGTCCGGTTGTGCTCGCGCTCGGCGCCGCCGGTATCGCGGCTTTGATCGCCGGCTGCTCGGACGCCAACAGCAAGGCGGCGGAAGCCCAGACCCAGGCGCAAGCGGGTCCGCCGGTGTCCGCCGCCATCGTGGTCGAGAAGCAGGTCGCCGACACCCAGGAATTCTCGGGCCGTCTGGAAGCCGTGGAGCACGTCGAGATCCGTCCGCGCGTGTCCGGCTTCATCACCGCCGTCAACTTCAAGCCCGGCGCCACGGTCAAGAAGGGCGAGGTGCTGTTCGTGATCGACCCGCGTCCCTTCCAGGCCGAAGCCGAGCGCGCCGCCGCCGCCGCCAACTCGGCGCGCGCCAAGGCCGACCTGGCCAAGCTGGAACTGAGCCGCGCCGAAAAGCTGTTGGGCGACAAGGCGATCGCCCAGCGCGAATATGACGCCAGCGCCTCCGCACAGAAGGAACTGGAAGCGAATGCGCGCGCCGCCCAGGCCCAGTACGAAACCGCGAAGCTGAACCTGGCCTATACCCGCGTGGTGTCGCCAATCGACGGCCGCGTGTCGAAGGCCGAGATCACCCTCGGCAACCTGGTCGACGCCTCCAGCCTGCTGACTTCCGTGGTCTCGCTGGACCGCATCTACGCCAGCTTCGACGGCGACGAAGATACCTACCTGCGCGTCCGCACCGAGGCGCACAGCGGCAAGCCGGTGACGGTGAAAGTGGGCCTGGCGAATGAAGAAGGCTTCCCGCACGAGGGCAAGCTGGAATTCGTCGACAACCAGCTCGACACCCGCGCCGGCAGCGTGCGCATGCGCGCCACCTTCGCCAACAAGGACGACGTGATGGCGCCCGGCCTGTTTGCCCGTGTGCAGATCGGCGGCGGCGACGCCAAACCGGCGCTCCTGATCAGCGACCGCGCGGTGGGCACCGACCAGAGCCACAAGTTCGTCTTCGTGGTGGACAAGGACGGCAAGGCCGAATACCGCGAAGTCAAGCTGGGCCCTGTGGTCGACGGCCTGCGCGTGGTGAAGACCGGCCTCAAGCCGGGCGAGAAGATCGTCGTGAATGGCCTGCAGCGCGTGCGCCCGGGTTCGCCGATCACCGCGCAGACCGTGCCGATGGTGGCCAACCTGGGCACCGGCGCTGCGAAGGACAAGCAGCTGGCCATGGCAGACGCCAAATAAGAAGGAATCAACAACATGAACATTTCACGCTTTTTCGTCGACAAGCCGATCTTTGCGGCGGTGTTGTCGGTCATCGTCTTCGTGGCCGGCCTCATCTCGATCTTCCAGCTGCCGATCTCCGAGTATCCGGAAGTGGTGCCGCCGTCCGTGGTGGTGCGCGCCCAGTATCCCGGCGCGAACCCGAAGGTGATCGCGGAAACCGTCGCCACCCCGATCGAACAGGAGATCAACGGCGTCGAGGACATGCTCTACATGACCTCGCAGAACACCTCGGATGGCGCGCTGCAGCTGACCGTGACCTTCAAGATCGGCACCAACGTCGAGCAGGCTGAAACCGCGGTGCAGAACCGCGTCCAGCGTGCGCTGCCGCGCCTGCCGGAAGAGGTGCGCCAGATCGGCGTCACCACGGTCAAGAGCTCGCCCAACATCACCATGGTGGTCCACCTGAATTCGCCGGACGGCCGCTATGACGACCTGTACCTGCGCAACTACGCGACCCTGAACGTCAAGGACCAGCTGGCGCGCATCACCGGCATGGGCGACGTCCAGCTGTTCGGTTCGGGCGACTATGCCATGCGCGTCTGGCTCGACCCGCAGAAGGTCGCGGCCAGAGGCCTGACCGCCAGCGACATCGTCAACGCGATCCGCGAGCAGAACGTGCAGGTCGCGGCCGGCGTCGTCGGCCAGGGCCCGTCGAAAGGCGCGGACTTCCAGCTGACCGTGAATACCCAGGGCCGCCTGCAGTCGGAAGAGGAGTTCGGCAACATCGTCGTCAAGACCAGCCAGGATGGCGCCACCACCCTGCTGAAGGACGTGGCACGCCTGGAAATGGGTTCGAACTCCTACGCCCTGCGCTCGCTGCTCAACAACAAGTCGGCCGTCGCGATCCCGATCTTCCAGTCGCCTACCGCGAATGCGCTGCAGCTGTCGACCGACGTGCGCAACAAGATGGCAGAGCTGTCCAAGGACTTCCCGCAGGGGATGGAGTACAGCATCGTGTATGACCCGACCCAGTTCGTGCGCGAGTCGATCGACTCCGTCGTCCACACCCTGATCGAAGCCGTTATCCTGGTGGCGCTGGTCGTGATCCTGTTCCTGCAGACCTGGCGCGCTTCCGTCATTCCGCTGCTGGCGGTGCCGGTGTCGGTGGTCGGTACCTTTGCCGTGATGCTGGGCTTCGGCTTCTCGATCAACACGCTGTCCCTGTTCGGCCTGGTGCTGGCGATCGGTATCGTGGTCGACGACGCCATCGTGGTGGTGGAGAACGTCGAGCGCAATATCGAGAACGGCCTGAACCCGCATGACGCCACCGTGCAGGCGATGAAAGAGGTGTCTGGTCCGATCATCGCGATCGCCCTGGTGCTGTGCGCCGTGTTCGTGCCGATCGCCTTCGTGTCCGGCCTGACCGGCCAGTTCTACCGCCAGTTCGCCCTGACCATCGCGATTTCGACCGTGATCTCGGCCTTCCTGTCGCTGACCCTGGCCCCGGCCTTGTCGGCCGTGCTGCTGCAGCCGCATGGCGCCAAGAAGGATGCGCTCACCCGTGGCATGGACTTCCTGTTCGGCCGTTTCTTCGGGGGCTTCAACCGCTTCTTCCAGCGCTCCTCGCACGCCTATGAAGGCGGCGTGAAGGGCGTCCTGAAGCGCAAGAGCGCCTCGCTGGGTGTGTACCTGCTGCTGGGTATTGCCGGCATCTTCATGTTCAAGGCGGTGCCGCCGGGCTTCGTGCCGGCGCAGGACAAGGCTTACCTGATCGGCTTCGCCCAGTTGCCGGATGCCGCCTCGCTGGACCGTACCGATGAAGTGATCCGCAAGATGTCGGACGTGGCCAAGCAGATCCCTGGCGTGGAATCCTCGATTGCTTTCCCTGGCCTGTCGATCAACGGCTTCACCAATGCGCCGAATGCCGGCATCGTGTTCACCAGCCTGAAGCCCTTCGACGAGCGCAAGGGCAAGGACCAGAGCGCCGAAGCCATCGCCGCCGAAATCAACAAGCGTATGGGCGCTATCGAGGATGCCTTCGTGATGGTGCTGCCGCCGCCGCCGGTGAACGGCCTCGGTACCACGGGCGGCTTCAAGATGATGATCGAAGACCGCGGCAACCTCGGCTACGATGAGCTGAACAAGGCGGTACAGGCCTTCATGGCCAAGGCCGCCGCCGACAAGCGCCTGCAGGGTGTGTTCTCGGGCTACCAGATCAACGTGCCGCAGCTGTTCGCCGACGTCGACCGCGTGAAAGCCAAGCAGCTGGGCGTCTCGCTGGCCGAGATCAACCAGACCTTGCAGATCAACCTCGGCTCGCTGTACGTGAACGACTTCAACCAGTTCGGCCGTACCTATCAGGTGCGCGTGCAGGCTGACGCCCCGTTCCGTTCGCAGCGCGAGCAGATCGCGCAGCTGAAGGTCCGCAGCGGTAGCGGCGAGATGATCCCGCTGTCCTCGATCATGAAGGTCAAGGACACCTATGGCCCGGACCGCGTCCAGCGCTACAACGGCTACGTCGCCGCCGAAATGAACGGCGGCCCGGCCCCGGGCGTGTCCTCGGGCCAGGCCCAGGCCGCGATGGAAGAGATCGCCCGCGAAGTGCTGCCGAAGGGCATCACCTACGAGTGGACCGACCTGACCTACCAGGACATCCTGGCCGGTAACACCATGATCTACGTGTTCCCGCTGTGCGTGCTGCTGGTGTTCCTGGTGCTGGCCGCGCAGTACGAAAGCTGGACGCTGCCGCTGGCCGTGATCCTGATCGTGCCGATGTCGATCCTGTGCGCCCTGATTGGCGTGAAGCTGACCGGTGGCGACAACAATGTGTTCACCCAGATCGCCCTGTTCGTGCTGGTCGGCCTGGCGTCGAAGAACGCGATCCTGATCGTGGAATTCGCGGTGGAGCTGGAACAGCACGGCCGTAGTATCGTCGCCGCCGCGCTGGAAGCTTGCCGCCTGCGTCTGCGTCCGATCCTGATGACCTCGATCGCTTTCATCATGGGCGTGGTGCCGCTGGTGTTCTCGCATGGCGCCGGCGCCGAGATGCGCCACGCGATGGGTGTGGCGGTGTTTGCCGGCATGCTGGGCGTGACCTTCTTCGGTCTGTTCCTGACGCCGGTGTTCTACGTCCTGCTGCGCACCCTGGCGGCGCGCTTCGGCAAGCCTTCGCATCGCCTTGTGCATGTCGATCCGCACGCCCCCGAACTCGAAGGAGCAACCAAATGAGTGTAACGATGATTAACCCGGTTCACCCGACGCCTCAGGCAGAACAAGCCTGGGATCGGGCCCTCGATGAAGCCCTGGCGCAGCCGAAGGGCCGCTCTGTGGCACAGCCGGTGGTGAAGACCGTCGCGAAGTTCGCACCGCGCTTCGCCACCGTGCTGGCGGCGCTGCTGCTTAGTGCCTGTGCGGCCCCTGCCTTCCACCAGCCGGCCGTGTCGACGCCGGCGGCATTCAAGGAGGCGCAGGTTTCAACGCCGGCCGCCTCGCCGGAAGCGGTGCGTAGTGCCGCCGACGGCACCACCTGGAAGACCGCGCAGCCGGCCGAAAGCCAGCCGCGCGGCGAATGGTGGAAAGCCTTCAACGATAGTCGCCTGGACAGCCTGATCGCCCAGGCCACGACCAGCAACCAGAACCTGACGGTGGCCGCTGCCCGCGTGAAGCAGGCGCGGGCCATCGCCGGGATCGCGGAAAGCGACCGCATTCCGCAGGTGGGCCTTGGGATCGGCGCCCAGCGTGCGCAAAGCGCGCCCCTGGAAGCGGGCGTGACGCCGGGATCGCGGATCTCGCCGGTCACCAGCTACCGGGCCAGCCTGAGTGCCAGCTACGAAGTCGACCTGTTCGGCCGCGTGTCCAGCAATGTGGCGGCGGCGCGCGGCGATGCCGCGGCCAGCGAGGCGACCTACCGCTCGGTGCTGCTGTCGCTGCAGGCCGACGTCGCCCAGACCTACTTCCGCCTGCGTTCCCTGGACGCCGAAATCGCGACCGTGAACCAGACCGTGCGCCTGCGCGAGGAGAGCGTGCGCGTCACTGGCCGCCGCTTCGAGCTGGGCGACATCGGCGAGTTCGACCTGTCGCGTGCCAAGACCGAACTGGCCACCTCGCGCGCCGAGGCTATCGGCCTGCAGCGCCAGCGCGCCAATGCCGAGCATGCGCTGGCGGTGCTGCTGGGCCAGCCGGCCTCGAACTTCGGCGCGGCCAGCGACCCGCTGGAAGCCAACGCCAGCCTGCCGCTGATCCCGGCCGGCCTGCCTTCGAGCCTGCTGGAGCGCCGGCCCGACATCGCCAGCGCCCAGCGCACGATGGAAGCGGCGAATGCCCGCATCGGCGTGGCGCGTTCCGCCATGTTCCCGGCGCTGAGCATCGGCGCGGATGGCGGCGGCGTGGCCGGCACCTTTGCCGACGTGTTCAAGTGGAGCAGCCGTTCCTGGCTGCTGGGCGCAGCGCTGTCGATGCCGCTGATCGACGGCGGCCGCAACCGCAGCAACGTGGTACGCAGCGAGGCCGCGCTGGAAGAGGCGGTGGGCAGCTATCGCCAGAGCGTGCTGACGGCCTTCGCCGAGGTCGAGGACAACCTGGCCGGCCTGCGCGTGCTGGCAGGGCAGGGCGCGGAGATCGAGCAGGCGGTGCTGTCCGCACGCCGCTCGGCCGACCTGGCGCAGAAGCTCTACGACGCCGGCCGCGGCAGCTATCTGGAACTGCTGGACGCCCAGCGCAACCTGGCGACGGTGGAGCGCAACGCGGTCCAGCTGCGCGGCGACCGCGCCATCACCACGGTGGCGCTGATCCGTGCGCTGGGTGGCGGCTGGGATGCTGCTCCGGCTTCGTCGCCGACCGCGAACGTGGCGCTGGCCAGCAAATAAGCTGAGCTGAATGATTTGAGTGAGTGGGTAGTACCGGTGTAAGCCCTTTGCGGCGGCATGTGCGAGCGTGCCGCCGTTTTTTTCGCCTCGCCGCTACAATTCTTCCATGCCTACTTCCGATCTCGAACCCGCCTCCCTGCTCACCGGCCTCGCTCCTGTCATCGCGCCCGACACCCGAATTCTGATCCTCGGCAGCTTCCCCGGCGCCGCCTCGCTCGCGGCCCAGCAGTACTACGCCCATCCGCGCAAGAATTTTTGGTTAATTTGACACCCATCTAGATATAATCAGACTTTCGTCAGAGAAAGTTTAGTTGTGCCCGTTGCCTACTCTTACATTCGTTTTTCCACCCCTGAGCAGTTGAAGGGAGACTCGCTTCGCCGGCAGTTAGCCGCTTCAGCACAATACGCAGCAGCACATGGCCTGACGCTGGATGAAAGCCTGCATGCTCAAGACTTGGGCGTGTCCGCCTTTAGCGGGGCCAACTTCGAAAGCGGAGCGCTTGGCCGGTTCGTCGCCGCAATTGATGACGGCCGAGTTGCGCCCGGCTCTTATCTTCTTGTCGAGTCGCTTGATCGCTTGTCCCGCCTCCCCGTACCGGATGCGTTGGCGGTCTTTCAAAGCATTATCAATCGAGGCGTGACCATCGTCACCTTGACGGATATGGCTGTGTATAGCCGGGAGCGCTTGAAGAGTGATTGGACACCGTTGTTGATAGCGCTGGTCAGCATGTCCCGAGCGCATGAGGAATCGGCGGTCAAGTCCCTACGGGTGAAAGCTGCGTGGGACGCCAAGAAAGAGCGGGTTAAGAAGAACAAAGAGGTGATGTCTGGGCGCTGTCCTTGGTGGCTGAGGCCATCTGCGGATAACAGCAAGTACGAAGTTATCGAGGAGAACGCACAAACTGTTCGCTTGATCTTCAAGCTTGCCAGAGACGGGATGGGGAGCTGGCTGATCAGTCGGCACCTGAATAAACTTCAGATCCCGACGCCTCAACACTCACCGCGTTGGCAAAACAGCACAGTTCAGTTCAACCTAAAAAATATCGCAACCATTGGCGTTCTCCAGCTGGATCAGGACAACAACGGACGAACAACGACCAATACTTTTGTTGAAGATTACTACCCGCCGGTCATTGAGAAGACGTTGTTTTACGAAGTGCAATCCCTGCGAGTTGAGCGTCGGCGCTTACCTGCGTCGGGCGCTGGGCGAGTTGGTCAGTGCTACAACATCTTCAAAGGCACTGCGAAGTGCGGCCACTGTGGAAGCCCTATGCATATCCGGCGCAAGCCGGGCGTTAACACGGGCTTCCTGTATTGCGCAAAATCCTTGCAGAGCGCCAGCTGTGTCAATGTTTCGTACAACATTCGACACCTCGAAGCTGAGTTTGTACAGTTCACTCGTGAGCTTGATTTGCTCCATGTACTCGGCGATGCATCGGGAAATGCGGCAGTTCAAGCGAAGAAGAGCGAGCTGGCCGCTTGCGTTGGTGAGCTGGAGACCATGGAAGGCCGACTCAACAACTTGCTGAAAGCAGTTGAGTTTGGAGGCGACGTGGCGCTACTTGTTCAACGGCTGCGGGAGAGCGAGGCGGCGGTAATCGAACTCAAGAAGCGCCGTCTTAGCTTGCAAGTTGAGGTTGATGCACTGGCCAATGCTGCGCAAACCGAAAGATCATCCTATGAAACCATCAGCAGACTGATGGAACAGCTTCACTCGGATGCCACAAGCTTAGATGAAAAGTTAAGTCTTCGTTTCCGCATGCTGACAGAAGTACAGAAGACAGTTCGCACACTGCACCTGTTCCCCGGCGGTAACTACTACGACACTGCGAAGCTGGAGCGCCTCACCGAAGGCTTGCAGGAGAACGGATACGACGAGGACCGGATAAACAGCTATGTGCAAGGTTTGCCAACCAAGGCAGACCGGTCAGAGCGGTACTTCATCGCATTCATGCGGAATGGGATGGCAAGGGTGGTAAAGGGAGGTGAATCCGTCGAAGTGAATACGCAGTGGGCAGCGCAAGCTCTTGCAGCGATAAGGGCGAGGGCCGGAGCTGAAGGATGACTAGAAAGCAATGTTTTGCGCCTGTTGTGGATTCACAGACGAGGATACTTATCCTGGGAAGCCTGCCTGGAGAGAAATCCTTAGAGCAAGGGCAGTACTATGCGAACAAGCAGAATGCGTTCTGGTTCCTGATCTCGCAAGTCATCTGCGTCGACCTAGTCGAACTTGGCTACGAAGAACGGCTCGCCACTTTGCTGAAGCATGGCGTTGGGTTGTGGGACGTGGTTGCTGACGCGAAGCGGGAAGGCAGCTTGGATGCGAACATCCGGGAACACCAAGCTAATGATTTAGCTGGTTTGATCTCGTCGTTGCCGAACTTGGCTATCATTGCGTTCAACGGGCGCACAGCGGCCAAGCTCGGTACGAAGCAATTGACGTCGTTGAGTCCAAGGTTAAGACTTGTCGAGCTTCCGTCATCAAGTCCTGCTTTCACTCTGCCAGTCGGCAAAAAACTGGAAGCATGGATGGCCTTGCGCGGCTAACCAGCGTTAGGCCCCAATCACCAACTCAGACAAAGTTGCTTCGAGGCAGCACGCCACCTTTTTGAGAACAAGGATGGAAGGATTTGCGATTCCTCGTTCAATCTGCGAGACGTAAGTTCTGTCGATCTCCGCCTCCAGCGCAAGGCCTTCTTGAGACTTGCCTGATGCCTTACGAATTCTTTGTAGGTTCTTCCCTATCGCTACAAGTGTTGGGTCACGAGTCTTCGTCATGAGCATAAGCTTGACGATGGGGAGACTCACAATCCACGGAATATACTCTACAAAAGCATGATAATATGTCCTTATGGAAATATTTGGTGTATTCTTTGTTCGGTATAAAAAAGCAACTTAATGTCCATGGGGAGGTGTTATGGCAGATAAGCCAACGATGTTGAACGTGGTGTGGTTTACGAAGAAGCGCAAAGTTATGTTAGCCATTCTGGCAACATTCGTCGCTGTTTCTTCTGTCTACAAAGTGGCTGCGCGAGGTAGTGACGAAATCCGCCAGAGCCAGCCTAACACCGGTGTCTATGTGAAAGCAGGGAGTTGGGGTTGCCCAGATCCAATGGCAGCTGTAAACATTTTCCAATTAAAGCAAAATAGTTCGGCATGGCGGTCGCTAAGTCAGTATCAAAACAATATTGGCGGGTGTGTTGAGGCACCAGGTAAGGTACGGGTCAGCGTGTTAGACAACACCTCGGTAGGTAGCGTTGAAGTAGTCAAAGTTGGCACCAGTGGGGGAACGTTCTGGGTCTTGCCATCTGATCTGGAACAGTAATTCTTAAACAACACAGGAGTTGCCAATGAGTCAAGATTTGGAATATTCGCGAGTCGACGAGCATGGGTTTTCAACATCAAACCAGGAATTGAAGTTTGACCGTTATGACATCATCGGTCTCTTGCTTTTGATGTCCGGCTGGTGGCGTCTTATTTCGGGAGCATGGTTGATAGCGCTCGGTTGCATCGTTGTTGGGTGGTTACTCGCATTCGCAGAAGGGACAACAAGAGACAGCTTAGTTCGCATCATTGGAGGTGTTAGTTCTGATGTATTGGCTCTCTTGAAGACCGGCTTTCAAAAAGTTCAGGGTTATATTGCCCAGAAGCATCGCTCCGGATCTTCGGATGTAGGCAAGTAGTGAGAGCTGCATGGGCTCTCAAGGGAACTTGCCGCTGACAGCACGGAAGTGGATCGTAAACGCTGGCTTAGCTGGAGTGGTGATACTGGCGATTTTGGCAAGTCGAGATAGACTGAGCACGGCCAGTACGCTCGACTTGCCTAAACGGCTTTCGTGCAGTCAGACAGGAGCACCGTCTGTTTGGGAAGAGGGACAGCTGCACTTCGACTTTCAAAACCGCGTGATGCTAACAAACGGAGGACGTAAGAGAGTCTATAGTGGAGATCGAGTATGGAACGATGGCCAAGACCGGCTTATCTCCATAGTAGGCTTCATGAACGTTCCGGAAGGTAGTCAGGTGCGTATGGCAGAAATTATTCGGGTGCACCCTCTAAGCCTTTCCAGTGATGGGGTTTGGAGCCTTAGTGTTTCTGGAGCCGTGCATGGTAACGCCGAATCTACGCGGTTGAGCTGTCTTGGCATGGCCTGATCAACGTACGCGAGGAGCGCAGTTCAGTGCTCGATATCGCCCTTGTTAAACACGAAGGCAGTCAGCATAAAGTTCACTGACTGTTCCTTTACAGTACCGTCAAAAAGTACGGTATTCCCGAAGTCGTCCATGATGTAGCGATTGAACTGGGAATCTCTGTAGAGTGTCCCAGTGGGACAGTGGATGATTGTCATTTATATAAACCTTTGAAGATGTGAAGCGCCAATATTTCTTGGGCCGCGGCGCCAGCTGCGTGACAAATTTAGTTGAGTTGCCTTGGTAGCACCTGAGGATTATCAAGTCCTCCAGATGAGGCCCAGAAACCTCCGTTCACAACGGTTACAGAATCATATGCCCCAATGGGTGGAGGCTTCTCAGCATCAATCTGATGAACAATGCTCTGCCTCAAAGAACAAGGGCCAGCAGATGCTGCTGGCCCTTGTTTATTTTTGGGCGCTGTCGCGTGGTCCTGTCACGCGGCTTTTGCAGGCTTCAGCTTGATCAGTTTGTCGATCAGCTCCAGTGCGGCGTGGTCGCCGGACTCGACGAGCAAAGCAATCCGGCGCATGACGAGCTTGGCTTTCATCGCGTTGGCGCGGGACAGTTCGCGCAGGACGTTGCCCGGAATGGCTGCGTTTGCGGCCAGCTTCGCCTTTACGGTTTCCGAGTGTGCTTTGACCGTCTTTTCACACTCAGCCAGTGCTTTGTCTACCTCGATAATCGCAAGCCGACCGATCGGCGTTGGCTTATGCGCCTGCGGGTCGGTGGTGGCGGCAGTGTCAACGATTTGTTGGATGGCGTCAGTCATAAATTCTCCTAGTCTGCATGAATGTTCGTTTGTTGATATGGCAACTTTATACAGACCGCCAGAGAAGTACACAGTGAAATTGTAACGACGAATGTTACGGTCGGGGTCACGAATGTCTGCGCTCGTACCAGGAACCGCTCTTGGCGTCCGCAATCAGTTTTTGAAGCGTCAATATCCGTCGCCCTTCTTCATCGGGAGGCGTTACTGTGTGGTTCTTTTCCAGCTCGTCGATCAGAAGGAGAGCAATGTGATAGTCAATACGAAGGTGACGCTGTAACAATGCAGCTGAGACGTATCCCTCGCTCAAGACCAGTTCACGCGCTTGCTTATACAGGCGTGCAACTTGAACGTTGTAATCTCCGATATCTGGATCATTCTTGATGGAGTCGAGTACTAGCGTGGCAATTTGTCGTAAGACGTGGCTCCGACTGATACCGCCGTTGGCCGCTAAACTGTCGAGGCGATCAACCATTGGGCCGGGCATACGCAGGGTAACAGTACGTGTGTCCGGTTCGTGGTTAGAGACTTGGTGTAGGGCCAGCGGTGGCTCCAGCTCGTAGGAGGGAAGAGGCGTCGGATTGCTAAATGTATCCAGCACGTCCGACGGAGGAAGGTCAAAGGTATAACCGGTCACGATGTTCTCCTTGATAATTTGGTTGTTGTATTTATAAGTAATCAGAAAGAATACGAGGTCGTGCGCTTTGATGATCGGTATACGCAGATTCCTCCTTGATGATTTGGTTGTTGTATTTACAAGTATTCAAAAAGAATACGCGATCGTGTGCTTTGACGAAGACAGCGTGAGGATGGGCTTTATAAGAAAGCGGGTTACAGAGTGGTATAGAAGGCGTTATTACTGAGCGACGAGGCAAGCAAGCATAATGTTGTACAGAAGTGCAACAGACACAGTGGCTCGATACTGGCGATCGTCAACTTTGTCAAAGCTACATCGAGTTTTCTTTTTCTGGAGCGTGTGGCAATATCGCGGCCACGCTAACCGATGTGAGGTGAATGGAGCCCTCACGCCCTTTTGTTGGCATAAACCCTTTTGATCGAATCCTTAGTGGAAGGTTTTATGACAACTCTTTCTTTGAACCCTTATAGGCCCAAACTCGACGACCCTCGCGTTCGACGGCGGCTGAAAAACGTATTGACATGGTGTGATGGTCTGCTTGGTCAAAAGCGCCCGAAACAGATCAACAGCGCAAGCCTGCGAAAGGTTTTTGGCAACGTGAGCCAGCCGTTCGGAGGCTGGCTTCGAGCTAACTTGTTGATTCAGGTTGGTAGCTACGAGGTGGGCAAGTGCTCGTACTCATACGTTTTGAATGAGTCCGGGTACGAGAAGCTGTGCGCCATGGCTGGCATAGAAACCCGTTCGTCGGTCGAGGTCGCTGTGGAACGGTATAGCTCGATCCTTAGCGGGGAGGTGGTCCCTGAATACAAGGACAACGGTACTCGCCGTTATCATCCAATCCAGAACCTGCCCCGTGAAGATAGGAGAATAGCTTTTGCTGGGTGGTGGGACTACGATATTGAGGCCAGCGCTGCGACATTGGTATGCCAATACGCAGCGAGAAAGTATCGGGATATGCATCCTGATACTGACAATCCGTTCCCTAGTGTGAACAGGCTCATCAATGAGAAAGAGGAAACCCGGCAACACGTCATGGCACTTTGCAGCCTCGATTTGAACGCGGCTAAAGAGCTACTGCAATCGCTACTTTTCCGGGCGCCACTCACCCCCAACTCACGGTGTTCCATCTACCGGCTACTGGGGGAGGATCGGGCTCGACTCGAAAGCCTAAAGCAGGACCCATTCATCAAGTCGCTCGTGTCCGACGTGAAGAAGATGTGGCGATTCGCTATCTGGGCAGACAAGTACGAGCGTGCAATGCTCATGTTTGAAGCATGCCGTTATGCTCCTCACAAGATCAAAGCCTCAGAGCATCGTCACGCGATCTATCTTAGTCTTGAGCGTAGGGTCATGGATGCGATCCACACTTGGTTTGGCACCGACAAATTTCCTGGTGTGCTCATGCATGATGGATTTTTGAGTATGCTTGACGTTGACACACACGCGCTTGTCGCTCATGTCAAGGAAACTACTGGATACACAATCAAGATCAAGAAGGAACGATTGGCTGAGGCACGATAAAATTTAGCAGCTGCTTTATGTGGCAGCTGCTTCGGTTGATCCTTCTGAGGAAATGAATAAGTGAACGCTAACGCCGAGGTGTTGCGGCTCTCTCATCCAGACGGTAGAGAGCATTTTCTGGGAGCAACATTCTGCTTCACCCATGATTGGGCTTCTGTCGAAGCTTACCACCTGTTGAACGGTCGTGATTCTGAGCAGAGGATGCGGCTTGCGAAGTGGCAAGCGAATTATGAGCCTCCAAACGAGTTCGACCCAGGGTATGTTCAGATCGGAAATGGGCGTATCGAGCTTGCAGGAGACTCGCTGCGTGGTATCGGCATTGGTTCTTTACTTATGCTCCCCCTTGTTCGATGGATCAAGAGCCGTCCTGAAGCTGTTCCTGTCGCAAACATTGACTTAGCAGGCGAAGACGCTATGACTCCTGAAGAGCGAGATCGTCGGAACAGATTTTACGAAAAGCTAGGCTTTACTTTTAGTTATTCGGATGACAAAACGCGTGGCATCTCTACTAAGATGCTAAGTTCGCAATTGATTCAACCCGCATTCACTTTGTCGCAAGGATGGCGTGTCGAGTCGATCGAACAAGACGGGTGTGTGTTCTGATCTAAACGATAAACGACTGACGCCTACTGCACCTTTTTTCGCTCCCTGTGACGTCGGACTTTCTCAGCGTTTTTTGCCCTACGGTTTGCCTCTTCAGCCGCCTTGATGGCAAGAGCCTCCGGGGAGCCGTGCTCAGCTAACCATTTGTCATAAGCCGCTCGCTGTGGCTCGGGCACTCGTTCAACAAGGCGCTGGGCTTCGGTCGACAGACCAAATGTTTCGAAGTTGTGTATCAGTTCAAGCAAACGACGTTCTAAAAGTGGCTGATCTGACGAGAAGTCCAGAGCGGCGAGCGCAGCCTTCTTGGTCGTCTTTTTGTTGAAGTTAGGAAGTTTGGAACTCCAGGGCGTCAGCTTGTAGCGAAGCAAGTCTCGCTCGATTATCACCTTGTAGTACTTTGGGTCAACAAGCACGATTGCCTGCTTCCCTCGAAACCGAAACCCCTGGTTGCGGCCGATGGCTTGGTTCCCTAGGTCGGCAAGCTGGGTAGCGATCATCAGGTCATAGTCGGGGTCTTCAATGTCGGCAAAGTGCGCTCCTATAGTGGCGTTGATAGTCGGGTGAGGCCAGGACAGTTTGATTATCGTTGTTGCCTCAGACAGATCATTTCGACCCTTGTTGTTCGATAGGTTCAGATCGCAACCGATGCCGTCAGCGATCAGGGTGACGTCCTCGTTTGGAAATTCTTTTTTGAGCTTCTCGACGATAGGTATAAGGACGGCATGATTGCGTTTGCGGGTTATCGTCGTTGATATTGCAGTGACAAAACACTCGACAGAATGGAACAAGTCAACATGGTCCGCTGCTCGCAGGCGGCTACGCTTCAGCGTCTGGAGAGCATAGTAGCCTGTCAGCCACTCCGTAGTCGTAATGATGATTTTCGGAGAGACGGTGCCGTCCTGGAGGCCGCGCCCTACGCTTAGCTCAATAGGCCGCTCAAGAAAAGTCGACTCCTTGTAGCTGATCAGCTTATGTTTTGGCTGGGCTCGAATTTTGTCATTGCGCTCGCGCCTGCCAGCGGATAACACGTTAGCCAGATGCGGATATTTTTCAGTCCAGTATGCTGGATTCTCCTTCTTGTTGCGCCACGTTGTTCGCTTGGCATTAGAGCGTTCTAGCTTCTCTGCCGTCTCGTCCGAAATACGCCGTAACCAATCAACATCTGAACGGTCGGGGTCGTCGTAAATTATTGCGATCTTTTGAAACGGGTAGTGTATTGCCCTGCGTAGGGAGGTATTCAAGTTTGCTTCTGATGAATCGCTTTCCGCTTCAGTCAACGACTGTTCAGCATGATCTTGGTAGGATTGTTCCTCCTCGGCATCGATGTCTTCGTCGTGCGTCTTGTATACCGTTTTTCCAATCAGTCCGAGCCTCTTCCACCACCGTACGCGATGCCCAGTTGCAAGAGCTTGCATTGCGGCAAACGTGACGAGGTATACATCAGCGTCCACGGCCTCAATGGCTTTGTCCGCTTCGAACAATTCGTAGTGTTCTGTGAAAAATTCATTGGCGTTATATGGAACGCTGTGCTCGTCGAACAGCTTTTCCAAAGCAGCCAGGGTGTCAAACACGGCGACTTCGGAAGAGGCGTAAGGATTGGAAGGCATACTCTCGACGAATTTAAAGCGGTGCGCGGGTAACCCTAACAGTTCAAGCTGAGTTTTAAAATGCTTCCGCCTCGATACTAGTCGATGGGTACGCAGATCGTGCATATCCCTGAAACCGAACTCTTTCTCGTCCAGTTGGCTATGAGATTTTGCGCAGAATACAACCTTGAAGCCACGTTCTACGAGATCAAGCACAAGATGGCTCTTGCCGTAGCCCTCGGGCATTACTAAAACTAGACCATCTGGAGCAGGCTTACCCTGGTGCCTACCACTCGTGTGCCATCTGTCGATCCGGTCGGCCAGTTCCGTTAAAGTTGCGGTTCGATCTTCTTTGCTGACAAGCTTGAATTCAGGCTGAAAGAAACTGGCTGCCTGTTCGCTGTAATTTTTCGGAGGGAGACGGACCGGGGCTTCGTCGTCGTCCATGGGAGAAGCTGGACCTGTTGCCATAGTGCTGTATAAGAAAGCTGGTTACATGGCGAGGCAATATACAGCAGAGCAGGCAGATAGCATAATGTTGTACACAAGTACTGGGGCTGGCTTGCCCCAGCTATCCAAACGCTAGATGCCTAGTTGAACGTCTTCACACATACGACGTAGACGGATCGGGTTGTTCTCGACGTAGCGGGCAGTCATGGCAACGGAGGCATGCCCCATGAGCGTCGAGACAGCTTTGATATCAGCTCCAGCTTCAATGAGTGACGTGGCAAAAGTTCGGCGTCCTGAGTGGCTCGATGCTTGATCCAGTCCAGCAGAAATGTACAGACGCTTGAACAGCATCTGCATCGTGTTGGGGCTGAAAGGTCCGCCTTTTCTCGACTTGAACAGCGGTGCGTCAGGGCGCAACATAGCCGCGCCGTTGTGACTTCGTTCACGCAGATACGAAGAGAGCGCTTTGCGAAGCTCCTTGTTCGTGAGGTAGACAAGGCGTTGCTTTCGCCCCTTGGTCGTGCTGCGGGTAAGCAGTACTTCATCTTTAATCGTACCATTCGTTGCCAATACGTCCTGAACTTTCAGCATGCTCATTTCTTTGGCGCGAAGCCCTAAGGCGACGGAAAAGTAGAGGAGGGCAACGTTACGGTTCGCCTGCTCATGTGTTCTCGCTACTGCGACAACCTGGCGAAACTCCTGTTCGGAGAGGACTGGGGCCTTTTTCTCAGAGGTCATAGCTTTCCAATGTGTTAAAAGTATTACTAATATAAATTGCAACACATTGGGCGTACATTGGTTTTGGCTAGTGTCCTAAGTTATTGATAACATTGGTTTTGTTTTAGAAATGCAATTTGTAAACATATCTAGAATAAGTGTTGCTAAATAGAAAGCAAACATTGACGGCAAGACTAGATGTGGTCATTATGACTACTTAATCTTAAAACGAAAAATCGTCAGTCAAACCGGGCAAGTGGCAATGATAGATATGCGGCTCAGCACCGCAGTTTTCTACGGTGCAAGTGCTGGTTGAAATTTGTGTGGCATCGAACCGCCGATAGGGAGACCTGGGAAGAAATGGACCCGCAGAAGCAAAAGGAACAGTTCAATTATGCTTATTTGTGCGCGCTCGGTGCGCATGCCGGGTTGAATCGAGTCGATGCAGCGGTTGATGACGATAGCATTGATATCTCCTTTAAAAGCAAGGGGTATCACGGGCAACCAGTGCGTAGTCCACAGATCGAGTTTCAACTAAAGTGTTCTTCGCAAGACCTAATCGATGGAGATGTGATCAAGTTCCCTCTTTCCCGAAAGAACTACGACGATCTCCGAGGCTCAGACTTCGTATCACCTCGCTATCTGGCAGTGCTCTTGGTTCCAACAGAGATCGATGCTTGGGTCGCACATAGCCCTGATCATATTGCTCTCTTTAATAACTGTTACTGGTTGTCGTTACGGGATGCAGAACCGACTGAGAATGAGACGCAAGTCACAGTTGCCATTCCTTTGGCCCAGCGACTTACGAGCATAGCGTTACGTGAAATGATGAACCGTGCGAGCCAAGGAGAGTGGTTGTGATTGAGAATAGCCACCTGGAGCGACAAGACCCCGAGGTTTCGGCTGAACAAGTTGGCGCATACCTGCGGTTAAAGCAGTGGTTCGAAGACGGCAAGATTCGAAGCGTCGCAACCATTTGGCATCACGCAGACGATGAGGATGCGGAAATTCTTGTTCCGTGGGCATTGGCTAGGGACTACGCGCCTAAAATTCGGCAGGCCTTGACGTCGATCGCCGCTTACGAAGGGCGCCTCTTTTTGGACGTTGTCAAAGATGTGCAGCGAGTCCTCTCGAATGTAATGACGGTTCGGGTGATCCACGATGATACGTCTGGCGGCATGATCCCAATCAATGACGGCATACTACTGATTGCCAAGGCAAAGGAACTGCTTTCGGCGGCTGCGCAGTCAGTGTATGCCAAAAGAAGGCAGTTCATGGGAACGATACCAAAGGAAGCGAAGGCATATCTTGACACCTTAATGCTTGGGCAAACTGAGGTTGGAAGCTATATCGTTAATGTCATCGCTCCAAACCAGTCCTCTGCTGATGTGGGGGAAAGCACCGCAGAGGCCGTTTCGTTAGGACAAGCGGTCACTCTAAATCTTGTAACGAGTCTAGAAGCGCTTGAGCGCGCGAGCGTCACTTACGATGAGGACGGCGACCTGAAGGCATTTGATGGCGCTGTTCTTGCTGGCGCAAGTGCTAACATGTGTGATGCTCTCCTGGGATTCAGTGGTGAGAAGCATCATCGGACATTTGAAATCACCGTCACGGGAACATCAGTACCGATGTTCGAGACTGAGCCAAGAAAGTTCGAGTTCAGTCGCCGGCATATCGAGCTGTTGGAGCAGGTATCTAGTTATTATAAGGATGACTACGTCCTTACACAGCGCAGGCTGACGGGATATATCACAAAGCTGAGCCGACCCAAAGAGGAAACCTCAGGAACCATCGTTATAGATTCGACAATAAATGGGGTTGACCGAAAGATTCGGGTTGAACTGACTGGCGACGATTACCATATGGCAGTGCTTGCTCACGACAATTCAAAACTGGTCAGAGTCGAAGGCGACGTGCATGTAAAAAGCAAGTCCGCACAATTACTTAACCCAACAAATTTCGGTGTCATTGAGATCGATGACCTCTTCTAGTTGTGTGCTCGGCACTGGCCTAGACAGTTGTTTTCGACGAAGAGTTATGAGTTGGCGATAAGTGCAAAATTAATCAAAACACTAACCAGTCGGCAGTCATACTTCATCGCTGAGATTAGTCAGCCTTAGTCGCAGATCCGTCCGACGTTCCATATGCTAGTAACGTCGTATATTTCTCTTCCCCTATCAACTTGCGTATTGTGGCAACAAACTCAGGCTCTACGGATAGTGAAAATGCTAGAAATCCTTTAAGCCGCCCATGTTGACTTTCTTCGAGTTTCCCTTTTCGATAATGATCAGCCATGGCGCGAATTTCCCGTTTGCGCTCTCTTCCAAGAGATACACTTCCGTGATTTGTTAACGTTAGTCCTGTAAGTTTTCGCTGAAATTTTTTCGACGTGAATACTGTTTTTTCAGGATTAATTTTAAGCTTTGGATAAGAAATTTGGCGCAATAGTGAGCAGACGAAATCTTGTGCGCCATCAAGGATGTGAGCTCTATTAGTTGAGAGTGCTAGATCATCTGCGTATCTAGAGTAAGTAACTCCTTCTGTTGCGCAAAACTCCGCAAGCTTGATGTCAAATTCGTACATCAGAGTATTGGAGAGCATAGGAGAACTCGGGGCGCCTATCGAGAGTGTGAGTTTCCTATCCTCGTCACGACGGAATAATAACAAAGCTAATTCTGAGGCTAGCCTTGTATCGATACCCAGGTGTTTAACCGCATGTAGTTCAAAGTCCCGCGCTTTTATGGATGGGAAAAAATCTTTGAAATCAATCTTTAGCAAATATTTATTTCTAGCATGGAGTTTCGCATGGTCAGAAATGTTCTGATTCGGGCGATAAGCGGATGCTGCCTCGTGAATAGGCATTTTTGAAATGAACTGACTGGCCGCCCAGCGTTGTACTACCTTTAACTCCGCAGTGGGCTGTGCGATTAAGCGTTTACCTCGGCCATTCCTTTTTTCAATAAAATGAACCTTATAACGCTTCGGCGCGCTGCGTATAAGTTCCCATGCTTCCATACGCGTAAAGGGGAACTCGTCGCATAACAAATCCAGTAATTGTGAATTAATGGCGTCCATGGACTTTTTCGTAAGCTTGGCGGCGGAAGGAGTCGTGCTTTAGATACTCCATAGCTCGGAGTTTAAACTGAACACGATCCAATCGAGCATCCGATCCGGGTACTTTATATCCGATGAACCCTTCACGTTTTCCCTTTGGCGGGACATAAAAACGACGTGATAGATGTTCTGAAAGCTGCACTACTTCGAGAAGAGTGAGTAAGTTCAACATCTGATTAACTCGAGCTTTATCCAGTGGAATATTGAACTTGTTCAATAGCTCGATGATTTCGGAAATTTTTAATGCACCAAAGAGTTCTATAACATCTGCGATGAATAGAAACTGATCACGTACTTGGCTCGGATCAAATGTATGAGTTTTTAAGCTTTGTTTAGTCTTGTCTAGTACATCTGCGGCCAGCTCGGGTAGTATTTTTTCAAAGTCAGCGAGCGTTTCGCCATCGACAGGGCAAATGGAGTGGTCATCTCCTTGTACGCGCTTCAAGACACGCAGTGGTCCAAGCGCAATATAGGAGTTCATACGGTAGTATTTGCTATACATCACGACGAAAAGTCGCTCTGCTAGCACGGATTGAGTGCAAAATGCACCGAGTTCTGCGAAGGCACCTTCGCTCTCGACAAATAGTAGAATTGCACGTGAAATGCAACCTGCATCGGACTCGAATTCTACCAAATCATCGTAGCCGTTGAACTGATTCCATTCCGGATAATCTTCAGGTAGGCGAAGAAATTCGGCAATTTCATGTCCGGTATCATGGGCCCATGATACGAACATATCGCGCATGCCTGATGGCCCAGCATTCGGGTCATCGCGGAGATGTCGACCGAATACGAAGACGATTAACGGTAAATGGACAACCTGCGCTCGAGCAGGATCCACTTGTCCGATGAAATCGGCAAGAATAGTAGAAAAATTGCTCAATTACCTAATATAGACACGAAAGCGGCTTGCGCCGAATCGGGACCTACCGGACACGGATTTGGCGCAAGCCGCTTTCGTGTCGTGATTGATATCCCACCTGTACTCAGTCTGGCGAAACGCCCGACAATTGATAGCCATACATCCTACATAGCTACCGTTCGCGTAATTGATTTTGCAATTCTGATGGATTGTTTCCCCAAATGCAAGTAGTTTAGATCGGTGGGTGTACAAGACCAACAAATCATTTGCGTTCTGTTGCCGTATTACGCTGACGCCAAACAAGGTCTGTTCAAGCCTTACCTTAGCCCTCAGTGTCAAATTAACCAAAACATCAACCAGTTCTGGAAACTGGTCGGCGCGCTGGTCGGTGAAGACCTGTATGGCCTGCCCTACAATGAACGCCTGCCGCGCCTGCTCGCGCACCGCTTCGGCCTGTGGGACGTGCTGGCCGCCTGCGAGCGCGAAGGCAGTCTCGATTCCGCGATCCGCAAGCCGGCTGCCAACGATTTCGACCGCTTGCGGCATCTGTGCCCGCAACTGGAAACGGTCGGTTTCAACGGCCAGGCCTCGGGAAAATTCGCGCCGCAGTTCGAACAGGCCGGCTACCGCAGCGTGGTGCTGCCATCGTCGTCGCCGGCGCACATGGCGATGACGTTCGAGCAGAAGCTGGCCGTGTGGCGCCGCCTGGTCGACAGCAGTCTTGACACCGGCAGCACCGCACAGCTGTTCTGATGTATTTGTGCGCCGCACAAGGAAGCGTGCTACACTGCGTTATCGGTCAGGTCTTGATGGTCCTGCCGTTCCCCGCGAAAGGCACGCGGCGCAATATGTGTAATGCTGCGCGCGAGTACGCCGGATGGGGATGTCATTCCACATACGTTGGTCGGTTTACACGATGGATGCACCTGGCAGATAGCCTTGGCGTCCGGGCTTCGCACCTTGCAGATAGCAAGGGCTGGAGCGGCGATTAAGGCATTGGCGTCACATTGAAACGAAGCCCGCAGTGAGCGGGCTTTTTTTTCACCATCCTACCGAACAGGAGTATGCAGATGGCAAAAGAAGAACTCATCGAAATGAATGGCGTTGTCTCCGAGGTCCTGCCCGACTCGCGTTTTCGCGTGGATTGCGAGAATGGCCACAAGCTGATCGCCTACACCGCGGGCAAGATGAAGAAGAACCACATTCGCATCCTGGCCGGCGACCAGGTCAGCCTGGAACTGTCGCCTTACGACCTGAGCAAGGGCCGCATCACCTTCCGCCATATCGAGAAGCGCGGCGCACCGGCTGCCCGTTCGAGCTTCCGCGGCCGCCGTTAATCGCACGGCCAGGACCACAAAAAGGGCGCGAGCCCTTTTTTTTTCGCGCAACGTCCCCATCTGGCTTCCATCCCCCAATTCCCCTACGGCTCGACACTGCAGCCGGAGCCGCTTTTTCCCGACTTCGACCCTGTCAACCGCCCCAGGCGCTGCTGCCGCATTGCCTGGGATTGGGCATTGGCGTTAACGAAACGTTTATAAGGACACGAGATGAAAGAAGAGCTGATTGAAATGAATGGCAAGGTTACTGAAGTGCTGCCTGAAATGCGCTTCCGTGTCGACCTCGACAATGGTCACCGGCTGGTCGCTTACACGTCCGGCAGGATGAAGAAGAACCATATCCGCATCATCGCCGGGGACCGCGTGACGCTGGAGATGTCGCCGTACGACCTGAACAAGGGGCGGATTACCTTCCGCCACCTCGACAAGTCGGGCATGCCGAAGCCGGCGCCGCGTCCGCGCCGGCACTAAGCTGCGGGTCAGCGCATGCCGAGCTGGCGCAGGTGGGACAGCTTGGCCGAGTAGCGATTGCGGGTTTCGTTCTGCGTGCTGTTGTCCATCGCCAGCATCAGTTCCTCGCGCGCTTCCTGGATCCTGCCCAGCTTGAGATTGCTGGCAGCCAGCCAGGAATGGAATTCATCGTTGTAGGGCGCGCGTCTGACTTCGCGCTGGAACAGCTCGCGTGCCTTGGTGAAGTTCCCGTTGTGATAAGCGGTCACGCCCTGGTTGAAGTAGTGGAAGGGCGGGACCGGTTCCAGGCGCGCCAGGTGCCGGGTGATGGCCTGTGACTCCTCGGTCTTGCCGAGCGCCAGCAGCACCGATTCGAGATTGCGCAGCGTGGTCAGGTTTTCCGGTTCGCGCGTCAATGCGGTGCGGTAGACGCGCTCGGCCATCGCCTTTTCGCCATGCCGTTCGTAGATGACACCCAGGGTATTGAAGGCCATCGCCGTATGCGGATTGGTCGCCACCGCCGCGCGCGCCCACCAGTAGGCATCGTCGAGGCGGCCTTCGACCAGGGCTTCGGCGGCGCGGTTGTTCATGAACATCATGACGATGTCGTCCTCGCTGAGCGCATGCATGCGGTGGAGGTCGAGTTTCGGGCTGGGGATGAAGTCGACCAGCAGCACCTGCTCCATGGTCGCGTTCAGCAGCTGGCTCGGGCTGTCGGTGCCCAGCATGACGTTGACGTGTCCGCTCAGCAGGTAGATATCGGCGCTGCGGGTCCAGCTTTCCATGTCGACGCTCTGGAAGCGCACTGTCAGGCCCAGTTCCTTGGCGAACGCTGCCGTCATGATCACCAGTGACATGCAGTTGCCGACGCGGTCGCGGAAGGTTTCGGCGGCGTTGCGCGTGTAGGTGGACTCGTACTCCAGCTTGAGATCGCCCTTGTTGTACAGCGCTTCGACCAGGCCGCGTTCCTTGCCCAAGGTGCGCAGCTGGGCGTTGAAATTGGCGCTGTTGAGGTAGGCCCGCATTTCCGGGCTGAGCGTGAACAGGCCGGCGCTGCCGACCGGTCTGGACGGCGGCGCGAAGGCATGGTCGGCAAACAGCTCCTGCGGCGCGATGGTGGGCCCGGATGGCGTGCTGGCGCAGCCGCTGATGCTGCCCATGATGCCGCCACCGAGCATGACGAGCAGAACGATCATCAAACGTCTCATCTCCCCCTCCTTAAACAGCATACTTTTTTCTGAAGTATCTGCCTGCTTGAAAGAGATGTAAAGACGCTCTCGAGGGGAGTTACTCTTCTTCGTGGAAGGCTTCGTGCAATTCGTCGAGCAGCTCGGCGGTTTCTTCTTCGGACAGGCCGAGATAGGCGCAGGCGCGCGCGCCGCCCTTGTTCCATTCCAGCGATTCCGCCAGGCCCTGGTATTTGCAGATCGCGCTTTCCGCCAGCAGCGACAGTGCCACCATCGAACGCACCAGGCCGGCCGTGTTGGCGTCTTCCAGCACGGCATAATCGTGGTGGTGCAGGATGGCCCAGCCGACGTTGTCGGACAAACCCCAGTTGCGCGCCAGCAGGCAGCCGATCGAGGCGTGGCTGGTCGCGTGGCGTTCTTCTTCGAGCGCCGTGAACGGACGCTCGGCTTCCAGCGAGGCGGCGGCGAAGGTCGATTCGTAGTCCTTGAACCGATCCATCAGCAGCGGCACGCCGGTGTCGCAGAACAGGCCGAAGGTGTGGGCGACGTCCGGTTCGCCGATCCGCATGCGGCGCGACAGGAATACCATGGCCTGGGCACGGCGGGTCGAGACGTCCCAGAAGCTGGCCAGGGCCGCGCTGTTGGCGGGAATCGCCTGGCGCGCCAGCAGGCCCGTCATCAGGGCCGCCACCTGGTTAATGCCGAGGAACAGGATCGCCTGCTCGATCGACTTGGCCTTGCGCCGCCCGCCATAGATGGCCGAGTTGGCCAGCTTCAGCAGGGCGCCCGACATGCCGACGTCGCTGGCGACGATGCGGCCGATTGTTTCCGGACTGGGATCGGGCGAAGCGAGTTCGCGCTGCAGGTCCGCCAGCAGGCTGGGACGCGGCGGGATGCGGATCGACTTGATCAGGGTGTCGACAGGATCCTCGGCGGCGCTCGGACGCGCCAGGACGGTTGCAGTACTCATGGTAGGGCGGGGATTGATGCTGCACGGAAAACTGTGCAAAGGGTGTCACTATAAACCAGTGCAGCTGATGTTGCAGCAAAGTATTGATTCTGTGTAGCAAAACCGACAGTGACGCTTGTCACAATGTCAGCACTGTCCGTGCGACTTGCCGAACGCGGCCGTTATAAGATTGTTACATGTCTTCTACCATTCTTGCCGGGATCGATTTCTCGGCGCCCGCCCATCTGGTGGCGCGCCAGCTGATCGGCGTGACCGTGCTGGTCGACGGTGTCGGCGGCCGCATCGTCGAAACCGAAGCCTACGACGGCGAGGACCCCGCCTCGCACGCGTATTCCGGGCCGACCGAGCGCAACTTCGCGATGTTCGGGCCGCCGGCCCATGCCTACGTCTACCGCTCCTACGGGATCCACTGGTGCCTGAACTTCGTCTGCATGGCAGAGGGGCATGGGGCAGGGGTGCTGATCCGCGCGCTGGAGCCGGTTGCCGGGCTGGCGCTGATGCATGAGCGGCGCGGCACCAGCGACCAGTGGCAGCTGTGCTCCGGGCCGGGCAAGCTGTGCCAGGCGCTGGGCGTGACGCGGGCACTGAACAGCGCTTCGCTGGCGCGGCCGCCGTTCGAACTGGCGGCCGCGCCGAAGGGCATCGAGGTGGTGACCGGCCCGCGCATCGGCATCTCGAAGGCGGTCGACGTGCCGTGGCGCTTCGGACTCAAGCACTCGCGCTACGTCAGCAAGAAGTTTCCTTAAGCGCGACGGCGCGTGGTGGCGCGGTGCTCGATCGCGGCACGCTGGCCGCGCACCGGGTTGCCGCGCATCGGGCTGCCGGCCGTGCGCCGCTCGACCCGCGCGAACTCCTCGTCTTCCTGCTCGTCCGCATCAAGCAGCGGCTCTACGCCTTCGATCTTGAAGACCGATACCGCGCGCGCCAGGTTGACGGTCTGCTCGTGCAGGCTGGCCGCCGCCGCGGCGGCCTCCTCGACCAGGGCCGCGTTCTGCTGGGTCATGTCGTCCATCTGGCCGACCGCGCGGTTGACTTCCGCGATGCCATCGGCCTGCTCGGTACTGGCGGTGCTGATGCGGTTGATGATGTCGTTCACCTGCTGCACGGAGGCGACCACGCTGCCCATGCTGGCGCCGGCCTCGCTGACCGATTCGTTGCCGCTGTCGATGATGGCGACCGAATCCGCAATCAAGGCCTTGATCTCCTTTGCCGCCGAGGCCGAGCGCTGGGCCAGCGTGCGGACCTCGGCCGCCACCACGGCGAAGCCGCGGCCCTGTTCGCCGGCGCGCGCCGCTTCCACCGCCGCGTTCAGCGCCAGCAGATTGGTCTGGAAGGAGATGCCGTCGATGACGCCGATGATGTCGACGATCTTGCGCGAGCTGGCGCGGATCGATTCCATGGTCGTCACCGCGCGCTGCACCGACTGGCCGCCGCCGGACGCCAGCCGCGCCGCTTCGGCCGCCAGCTCGGTGGCCAGGCGCGCGTTGTTGGCGTTGTCCTTGACGGCCGTGGTCAGCGTCTCCATCGCGCTAGCGGTCTGCTGCAGCGAGCCGGCCTGCAGCTCGGTGCGGGTCGACAGGTCGAGGTTGCCGCTGGCGATCTCCTTCGACGCGGTGTCGATCGAGCGCACCGAGTCAAGCACGCTGCGCAGGGTCTGGTTGAGCGTGGCGATGGTGCGGTCGAGCGAGCGCGAAACGCCGGCGATCTCGTCGCGGCCATCGCGCTGCGCGCTGGCGGACAGGCGGCCCGCGGCCAGCTCGTCGACCACCGTCGAGATCGCGCCGATGTCGGCCAGCATGGCGCGCCGCACGCGCATGGTCACCGCCAGCGAGACGCCGATCGACAGCAGCACCAGGAAGGTCATGGTGGAGCCCAGGCTGTGGAATTCTTCGCGGGCGGCGGCATAGGCCTGCTCGCTCAGGCTCTTTTCCAGCGCCGCCAGTTGGGTGAGCTGCTGGTTCAGGATGCCGAAATCCTTTTCCGCCTTCTGCATCGAGTTGGTGGCGATCGACTGGTCGACCTGCGCCATCTCGATGGT
>Ga0065165_1001342_pt1 | contig 27230 bp, 24 predicted proteins | sample AraplaMF_Cvi_mMF_FD_63813 | JGI IMG/M metagenome (GOLD analysis project Ga0065165, IMG submission 63813) | Arabidopsis root microbial communities from the University of North Carolina, USA - plate scrape MF_Cvi_mMF (version 2) (version 3) | ecosystem: Host-associated > Plants > Roots >... | reverse complement strand
TCACAGGGACTACCCGCCCTGCCCGCACCATCTCGCGCACGACGCTGCCGCGTCCACCGCAACCCGGCTCGCGTATCGTGACGACGCGCGATCGCCCCTCAAGGATGAGCCGGGATGGGCAACACATACGCCGTTTCCGAATTTCGGTAAAGCGGAATATTTTTGAGAACGCCGATTGACAGCCTCGCGGGTGTTTTGCCCGTCGGGCAACAGATCCTTGTATGCATTATCCCAGTTGCCATCAGCCTGCAGTTCGCTTTACATGCCGCCAACCCGCCCTCGGGCCACGGCCGGGGCGCAAAAATCACATGACATTTCCAGGGGACGAAACATGGCGCGTAACATATTGATTCTCGGGGCTTCCTACGGCTCGCTGCTGGGCACGAAGCTGCTGATGGCGGGGCACAATGTGACCCTGGTCTGCCGCGCCAAGACCGCGGAGCTGATCAACCGCGACGGTACCGAGGTGCGCATCAAGCTGCGCGACGAGGCGGTGCACCGGGCCATCTTCTCCCGCGACCTCCCCGGCAAGCTCGATGCCGTGACGCCGGGCGATGTCGACGTCTCCCGCTACGATCTGGTTGGCCTTGCGATGCAGGAGCCGCAATACACCAATCACACGGTGCGCGTTCTCATGGTCAAGATCGCCGCGGCGAAGCTGCCATGCCTGTCGATCATGAACATGCCGCCGCTGCCCTATCTGAAACGGATTCCGGCGCTTGCCGACATGGATCTGGAGGAGGCCTACACCAATGCGCAGGTGTGGGAACGCTTCGAGCCGGGCCTCGTGACGCTGTGCTCGCCCGATCCGCAGGCGTTCCGTCCGCCGGAAGAGGCCGCGAATGTGCTGCATGTCGGCCTGCCCACCAACTTCAAGGCATCGGTCTTCGCCGACGACAAGCACAACAAGGTGCTGCGCGAGCTGGAGGCCGATATCGATGCGGTGACGCTCGACGGCAAGGACGTGCCGGTGAAGCTGAAAGTGTTCGATTCGCTGTTCGTGCCGCTGGCGAAATGGTCGATGCTGCTCACCGGCAATTACCGCTGCATCACGCCGCACGAGCCGCAATCGATCCGCGACGCCGTGCATGGCGATCTCAAGCGCTCGCAGACGATCTACGACCATGTCGACGCGATCGCCCGCAAGCTCGGCGCCGATCCGCAGGACCAGGTGCCGTTCGAAAAATATGCCAAGGCCGCCGAAAGCCTGCTCAAGCCGTCATCGGCCGCGCGCGCGGTGGCGGCCGGCGCGCCCTTCATCGAGCGCGTCGACCTGCTGGTGAAGCTGATCTCGCATCAGCTCGGCGTACCCAACGGCGAGATCGACCGCACGGTCGAGACCGTGGACCTGAAGCTGAACGAGAAGATCGTGCAGGGCGGATCGGGCGTGCAGTAGCGCGCCTCGCCGGCGACGACCGGCGTTACGCAATCACCTGCGCAACGGGCCGGCGCAACGATTTCGGCAGCTCCGGCCCTGCGCCGAAGCGCATCACGAGATCGGGCAAGCGCGTTCCGAGGCCGAGATACGCCGCAAGCTGCCGCCTGAGGTCCGGGACCTCGACCGGGTGGTTGACGAAGGCATGTTTGAGGCCGAGTGCCGTCGCCTGCAATGCGAAGCGCTGGCAGGCGCGCCCGGCCTCGACCCAATGCGCCTTGTCGTTCTGCTCGGCGACGAACACCGCAAGGCCGGCTGAACTTGCGATACGAGCACGATATTTGTCGTTCTCGCCGCGCTCGGTGAACACAAACGGCAGCAGCGGCCGCGCCAGCCACCGCGGCAGCGTCGGATTGCCGGAGGCGCGCGTGAACAGGCCATCCATCGTTGCAACTGCCTCGGCCTCGTTGAAGCGCATCCAGGTCTGCAGCTCCTCCATGAACTTCGGATCACGCATCTGCATCGCGTTGCCTTCGGCGACGTAGTCGGTGATGCGCTGCATCTGCTGGCGGTCGGTCACGAGCAAGACCGCGACTCCGTCGCCGGTGCCGGCCTCCTCGAGGGTGCGAAGCAGATCGTTCGAGACGGGCCTGCCATCATAGGCCGCGCGCGTCGACTGCCGGTTCGATATCGCGGCGAGCAGGGCCGAGACCTGCACCGGGGCGGGCTCGAGATCCGCGACGACCGCTCCGGCTTCAAACCGCAATGTCGGCCTCAGGCCCGAGGCGGCCGCCGCATGCGTGAGATTCTCGGCAGCGCAGCCGAGACTGACGTACAGGTGATGATCGTCGGGATCGACGATGGGACAACGACGCGAGACGTCCGGAGCGATGGCGATGCGTCGCGGCGCCAGCGTGAAGCGCCAGGGCTGGGTGTTGTGGCTGTTGGCGGCGAGCGTTGCATAACGCACGATTTCATTGACGCCCTCGCCCGGACGCAACGGTCCCCAGGTGGCGCGCACCGCCTCCTGATAGGTGATGGCCACGGCCGCACGCGATTCCTGGGGAGACAGGACCGCGGCACAGGCCAGTCCTGTCATGAAGCCGCGCCGATTGACCATGAAAGCCGATGCCTCCGTCATACGGCGAGACTGCCATGCACCACGCACGCCCGCCTTGATGCTCCGCAAGCGCGCAGGCGCTCGCGTAACGGTTCCCGGGCTAGCGCAAATCCAACGAGAGGGATCGCCACGCCCTGATCACGCGATCGTGTCGTCGTCCTCGTTCCGTCGTCTTGCGCGGCAAGCCCAGGCGCGAGCAAAATAACTTTGTAGATCACCTTTCTAATATTGGTTTGTGGAACCAGCATCGGGGATCCGGCACAACAACAACAGAACAAGCCATGGATCAGGCAATGTTGAGCGTCGTTCACGCGGTCGAGGCAGGCGCGACGACGATGAAGGGCGTGATCGACGCCACAGGACTGTCCCGTCTCAAGATCGAACGTGCGTTGACGGCGCTCGAGAAGCAGAAGCTGCTGGTCCGGGACGGCCAGGGCTTTCGCGCGACGGGCCTGCCGAAGAGGACGCGTCCGGCGCGGCAATGCGGATCCTGCAATGCCTGTTGCGATATTCTGGAGGTCGCCGCCGTCGACAAGCCGGTGAACCAGCTCTGCAAACATTGGCAGACCGGCACCGGATGCACGATCTACGACCGCCGTCCGCAGATGTGCCGGTCGTTCGTCTGCGCCTGGCTGCAAGGCCACCTCGACGACGCGTGGTTTCCGGCGAAGTCGGGCATCATCGTGCATTTCAGCCAGGACGCGGTCAACGTCACCGTCGACGACCATTGCGCCGATCGCTGGCGCGAGGAGCCGTACTTCGGCAAGCTCGCCGAATGGTCGCTGAACGGGATCAGGCGAATCGGGAATCGCGGTTATGCGACCCTCGTCGTCTCCGGCGCCGAACGCTTCCTGCTGCTTGGACGCACCGTCGTTCCCGAACCGACACCGTTCGGCACCGCGTTCCTGCCGCTGACGGCCGATACGTTCCGGTTCTGGCGCGCGAGGTCACCGGAGCACTTGCAACGGCTGCATGCGCGCATCGCCGAGATCGAGCGCATCCGGCAGGAATTCGGCTCCTGCGCCATCCCCGAGAACGAGGACGACGATCCGCAAGCGCCCTATCGGCCCGCACTTCTACGGTTGTCGCATCACGCCTGAACTCCGCCGTGGGCAACGGGCCATGATTCGCGCCGTGCCGCTCGACGCGCCCCGGCCGGATTGGTAAGCCCCTGTCCGCGAATGATGGGGACTTGAGTCGGGGCATGACGGTTGCAATCGAGATGGGGCAGACCATTGCGGGCGCCTCGGCCGCCATGGACCTCGAGGAACTCCTGGCGACTCGTCTCCTGGTGCAGGGGAATTCGGGCTCCGGCAAGTCGCACCTGCTGCGGCGGCTGCTGGAACAGAGCGCGCCCTGGGTGCAGCAGGCCATCATCGATCCCGAGGGCGATTTCGTCACGCTGGCCGAGCGCTTCGGCCATCTGGTGATCGAGGCCGAGGATCACACCGAACGCGGGCTTCAGGTCGCAGGCGAACGTGCGCGGCTGCACCGCGTCTCCACCGTGCTCAATCTCGAAGGGCTGGACGCCGAGAACCAGATGCGGCGCGCGGCGGCCTTCCTCGGCGGGATGTTCGACGTGGACCGGGACCATTGGTACCCGATGCTGGTGGTCGTCGACGAGGCGCAGCTGTTTGCGCCCGCAGTCGCCGGCGAAGTCTCGGACGAAGCGCGAAAATTGTCGCTCGGCGCCATGACCAATCTGATGTGCCGCGGCCGCAAGCGCGGACTTGCCGGCGTCATCGCGACCCAGCGCCTCGCCAAGCTCGCCAAGAACGTCGCCGCCGAAGCCTCGAACTTCCTGATGGGCCGCACCTTCCTCGACATCGACATGGCACGCGCCGCCGACCTCCTCGGCATGGAGCGACGGCAGGCGGAGGCCTTTCGCGATCTCGAGCGCGGACAGTTCATGGCGCTGGGACCTGCGCTGTCGCGCCGCCCGCTGCGCCTCCACATCGGGCCGACCGACACCAGCCCGCGCAATTCGACGCCGCGGCTGATGCCGATGCCGGAAGCCGCGCTTGAGAATATGCGCGCCGTGATCCTGGCCGCGCCGCCGCCCGATGCCAGCCGCCCGCAGCGCCGGCCCGCGCCCGATCTGCTCGAGCAGCTGCGTGCGGCGAAGGCTGCGGCGACACCGGAGATCCGGCCGGAGGTGGTCGAGGTGCCCGTCAGTGCGGAAGAGCTGGCGGAGCGGCGCGAGCGCGTGGATCGTACGCTGCGCGCCGTGCTCGCCGAGCCCGATGCCGGCTTCCGCGCGATCGGCGTGCTCTATCAGGAATTCGTGGTCCGCTGCCGCATCGAAGGGTTAGGGGCGGCCGTGCCCGATCTCACCGAATTCCGCCGCATGCTGACGCATGCGCGCGCCGGGCTCGGCACAGAGATCGCCGAGGACGACGCCTGGCAGGAGGTGACGCTGCGCGCCTCGATCCTGCCCGACGACATGCAGGGCGTGTTCATGATGATCGCGCGCGCCGCCAAGGAAGGCTGGCCCTGCCCCGGCGATGCCGCGATCGCCCGCGCCTACGGCTCGCATTCGCTGCGCCGCGCCCAGCGCCTGCTCGGCTATATGGAGGAGCAGGGCCTGATCGTGGTCCAGCTCGACGGCGGCGGGCGCAGGTTCGTCACGCTGGTGGAACTGGCCTGGGCGACGGCGCCGGGCGATCCCAATGGCGACGACCAGCCGGCGGAGCAGGTCGCGAGCGCGGCTTCGGCCTGATCAGACGGTTTTGGTGCGCGCCCTGCTCACGCCGCCTCGGTGGCAACCACGCTGGGTGCGGCGAACATGCGGCGATAGAGCAGGACCGAAACGAGCCAGGCGATCGCGAACAGCGCGATCACGGCGAAGCCGACATTCGCAAGCGACTCGTTGAGGCCGTCGACCAGCGCCCACACGCCGCCCGTGAGGCCGAGCCGGTCGGCGATCAGGCCCAGCGCCTCGATGCCGCCGATGAACAGCGCGACCGCGACGGACGCGCCTGTTACGGTCAGGTTGTACCAGAGCTTTCGCATGGGATCGACGAAGGCCCAGCGATAGGCGCTGACCATCAGCGCGGAATCGGCGGTGTCGACCAAGGCCATGCCCGCCGCGAACAGCGCGGGAAACACCATGACATCGGCGAGCGAGGCTCCGCGCGCGGCTTCGCTGGCGGAAATGCTGAGCAGGCCGATCTCGGTCGCAGTGTCGAAGCCAAGACCGAACAGGAATCCGAGCGGATACATATGCGCAGGCTTCGTCACGAGGCGGAACATCAGGCCGAGCAGCCGTGCGAGGAAGCCGCGATGAGCGAGCAATTTGTCGAGGCCTTCGGCGTCGTGAACGCCCTGCTCGCGCGCTATGCGAAACGTCCGCCACAGGCCGGCGAAGATGGCGAGGTTGATCGCTGCGATCACCAGCAGGAACAGCGCCGACACCGACGTGCCGATGAAGCCGCCGATCTCCCTCAGCAGGCTGTCGCCGCCAAGGCTGACCACGCCGAGCGCCAGCAGCATGGTCGCGACCACCACGATGGTGGAATGGCCGAGCGCGAAGTAAAGGCCGGCGCTGCGCGGCGCGCCGCCGGCCTGCATCAGCTTGCGCACGACATTGTCGATCGCGGCGATGTGGTCGGCGTCGACGGCGTGGCGGACGCCGAACACCCAGGCCAGCAGAGCGGTCGCCATCACCGCCGGACGGTCGCCGAACGCCGCGAAGGCCCAGGCCCATGCGGCGATGTTGGCGGCGATGAGCCCGCCGAACAGCAGCACCATGCCGGGCTCGACCGCCCGCAAAGACCATCTCGTCACGAAGATCGTTCCGTCCGCTGCACGCCCCATCGCGGCAACGGTATGATATTTTCATAAAGTGGTCATACTGACTAGACCCGCCTGCCGCCCGATGATCGCGTATGCGAATTTGCGGGGGAAGTCGTCATGCCCGGCTTGTCCCGGCCGTGACGGCGGATAGATTCGCTACGCCGCCTCGGAACCGCCGAGATAAGCGTCGCGCACCCTGGGATCGTCCTTCAGCTGGCGCGCCGGGCCTGACAGCACGATCTTGCCGGTCTGGAGCACATAGGCCTCGTGCGCGATCTCGAGCGCGAGGCTGGCGTTCTGCTCGACCATGAACACCGAGACGCCCTCCTGGTTGATGGTGCGGATCAGCTCCAGCACGCGATCCACATAGAGCGGCGACAGGCCCATGGTCGGCTCGTCCATCACGATCATCCGGGGGCGGCTCATCAGCGCGCGCGCCATCGCCACCATCTGCTGCTCGCCGCCGGACAGGGAGCCGGCACGCTGCGACAGCCGCTGGCCAAGTTTTGGAAACAGCGTCAGCATCTTGTCGAGATCCTGCGCGATCGCCTCGCGGTCGTTGCGCACGAAGGCGCCCATCAAGATGTTTTCGCGGACGCTCATGTCGGCGAACAGCCGCCGCGCCTCCGGCACCGAGGCGATGCCGCGGCGGACGATCTGCGGCGTGGAGAGGCCAATCAGGGAAGCGCCGTCGAACGTGACTTCGCCTGAGCGCGGTTTCACCAGGCCCAAAATGATCTTCATGGTCGTCGACTTGCCGCTGGCATTGCCGCCGAGCAGGCAGACGACGTGGCCGCGGCCGACCGTGATCGAGAGATCGAAGTGCACCTGGGCCTGGCCGTAGAACGTGTTGACGTTGGTTAGCGCCAGAAGCGGTTCGGCTGCGCTCGTCGTCATGCCGCGCTCTCCTGCTCCGCCGTGCCCGAGAGGCCGTGGCCGAGATAGGCCTCGATCACCTTGGGATCTGTGCGCACCTGTTCGCCCGGCCCTTCCGCGATCTTCTTGCCTTCGTCCATGACGATGACGCGGTCGGAGAGGCGCATCACCATCTCCAGCTTGTGCTCGATCAGGAGGATGGTCAGGCCTTCCGCCTTCAGCTCGGCGACGAGCGCCTGCATCTCGGCGGTCTCGGTCGGGTTCATGCCGGCGGTGGGCTCGTCGAGCAGCAAGAGGCGCGGCTTGAGCGCGAGCGCACGCGCGATCTCGACGCGGCGGCGGTTGGCGTAGGACAGGCTGTAGGCGGGCTGGTCGATCCGCGGCAGCAGCCGCTCGCCGAAGCGGGCGAGAATGGTCTTCACCTCCTCGCGCAGCCGCTCCTCCTCGGCCCTGACGCTTGCAGGACGCAACAGCGCCAGGCCCAGTTCCAACAGCGGACCGATCACCGGCACGGCAGGTTTGACCGCGCGCAGCCGCGTATGCGCGCCGATCAGGACGTTGTCCATGACGCTGAGATTGCCGAACACGCGGCCGAGCTGGAAGGTGCGCGCGATACCCTGCGCGGCCAGCCGTTCCGGCGAGAGACCCGTGATGTCCCGACCCTCGAAGCGGACATGGCCTGCATCGGGACGATCGAGCCCGGTCACGAGGTTGAACAGCGTGGTCTTGCCGGCACCGTTCGGGCCGATGATGCTGATCAGCTCGCCTTTGGCGAGGTCGAGATCGATGGCGTTCACCGCGGTGAGGCCGCCGAAGCGGCGCGTCAACCCGCGCAGGGACAGCATGGCGCTGGGTTGCTCCGCCATCACATCGTCCCCAGCAGGCCCTGCGGCCTGAACCGCACGAGCAGCAGCAGCACGATGCCGTAGATCAGGATGCGGTACTCCGCCGCGATCCGGAACATCTCGGGCAGTCCGACCAGCGCGACCGCTCCGAGAATGGCGCCGACGACATTGCCGAGGCCGCCGAGGATCACGACCGTCAGCGCCAGGATGGATTGCTGCGTGTTGAAGGTTTCGTGGTTGATGTAGGAATAGAGATGCGCGGCGATACCGCCGCTGACGCCGGCGGCGAAGCCACCGAAGATGAAGGCCAGCGATTTGTAGCGGTTCAGGCTGAGGCCATAGGCGCGCGCGGCGATGTCGTCGTCGCGGATGGCGCGGAAGCTGCGGCCGAGATGCGAGCCGAGCAAGCGGCCCTGGAGCAGCGCAAGCGCGATCATCACGACAAAGCTGAACCAGTAGATCGATGTCGGGCTGATCAGCTCGTAGCCGAACAGCGACAGCGGCGGGATGCCGGAAATGCCAATGGGGCCACGCGTGACACTCTCCCAGTTCAGGATCACCAGCGACACGATCTCGCCGATCGCGAGCGTCGCGATCGACACGTAATGGCCGCGCAGGCGGAACGACGGCGAGATCAGGACCGTGCCGAGCGCGGCACTCATCAGGCCGCCGGCGATGATGGCGAGGCCGACGGGCACGTTCAATGTCAGCGACAGCAATGCGGAGGTGTAGGCGCCGATCGCAAGCAGCGCGGCATGTCCGAGCGAGACCTGCCCGATCGTACCGGCAACGAGCGTGAGGCTCAGCGCGAGCATGCCGAGCAGCCAGGCGTTGATCAGTGTCTGGAGCACGTAGAAGGACACCGGGAAGAACGGCAGGACCGCGAAGACGGCAGCCGCAAGCAGCAGCGCCCAGCGCGGGATGCGCACGGGGCGGCTCGGCGCAATGAAGGTGCCGGTGAGCGGTTCGGGCGGCGCCTGCCGCGCGCTGGCGAACAGGCCGTTCGGGCGCAGCACGAGCACGACGACGAGGAGCAGGAAGGCGAACAAATTGCGGTAGCTGGTGCCGAACACGGCGACGCCGTAGCTCTCGACCAATCCGAGCAGCAGGCTGCCGATGACCGCGCCGGGCACGTTGCCGGCACCGCCGACAACTTCCGCGACGACGCCCTTGAGCGTCGCCTGGAGGCTCATCGCGGTGTCGATCTGGTTGTAGTACATGCCGACCAGCAGGCCGGAGACGCCGCCGAGCGCCGCGGCAATGCCGAACACGGCCTGATTGACCCGGTTGACGTCGACGCCCATCTGCATCGCGGCGTCGCGGTCCTGCGAGGCCGCGCGCACGGCCCAGCCGAGCTTGCTGTAGCGCAGGAACACGAACAGCAGAATCGCGCTGGTGAGGCCGACCCCGGCGATCAGCAGATCGAGCGGGCCGATGGTGCCGCCGCCGACCTGGAAGCGCACGTCGGGCAACTGGCTCGGCAGCGCGCGCGGATTGGGCGAGAAGGTCAGCATCACCAGCTGGTCGAGCACGAAGCTGATGCCGATGGTCGCAAGCAGCGGCGCGATGCGCACCGAGTTCTGCAGCGGCCTCAGGCCGAACCGCTCGATGATCAAGCCGACGATCGCGGAGGCGACCGCCACCAAGACGATGGTGAGCGGCAGCGGCGTGTGCAGCTGCACCACCGCGACCCAGCCGATATAGGCGCCGACGAGATAGATCGAGCCCTGCGCAAAATTGATCAACCGGCTGACGCCGAAGATCAGCGCGAGCCCGACCGCCACGAGGGCGTAGACATTGCCGACGATCAGCCCGTTGATCGTGTAGTCGAGCCAGGAAGACACGCAGCGTTCCTACTGAGGAGGGAGATCAGGTCGGCTTGCCGTCCCAGAGCGCGAACTGGCCCTTGCGCACGACGAGCTCGGCATTCATGGCGCCCTTGACGCGGCGGGTCGCGACGTCGAACGTCGCGGCGCCGAAGATGACGCTGGGGACGTCCTTGACCTTGGTGAAGGCGTCGCGGATCGCCTTGCGGTCGGTGCCGCCGATCCTCACCACCGCGGCCGCCATGTTCATCGCGTCATAGGCGTAGGCGTTGAAGGCGTCGGGCTCGAGCCCGTTGTACTTCTTCTTGAAGCCGGCGATGAATTTCTGCACCTCGGGCCGCGGATCTTCCGGGAAATAGCGCGTACCGACATGGACGTCCTCGACCGCATCGCCGCCGAGCTCGAGAAATTTCGGCGAATAGACCGAGCTTGCCGCGCAGATCACCTGCTTGAGCCCGACCTGGCGCGCCTGGCGCGCGATCAATGCGCCGTCGGAATAATAGGAGATCAGCACGAGCCCGTCGGGATTGGCGTCACGGACGCGCACCAGCGTGGAGCGGAAGTCGCGCTCTTCGGCGATATAGCCCTCGGTGACCGCGATCTCCGCACCGTATTCCTTCGCCGCGTTGACGAAATAATCGCGGCTGGTGCGGCCCCAATCGGTGTTGAGGTGCAGCACCGCGAGCTTCTTCAGGCCGAGGCGCTTGACGGCATAGGACGCCAGCAGCGGCTGCTCGTCGGCCTGGCTGACCGAGGTGCTCCACATGAAGTCGCCGCCCTTGGTGAAATCAGGGTGCGAGTTGGTGAAGCCAAACTGCACGAGGCCCGCGCGCTGATAGATTGGCGAAGCCGCCATCGAGGCGGGACTGGAGAAGTCGCCGAGCTCCATCACGATGGCGGGATTGGAAACGAACTTTTGCGCGATCGCCACCGACTGGCGCGGGTCACTCTGGCTGTCCTCGAAATTGTAGGCGAGCTTGCGGCCGTTGATGCCGCCGGCAGCCACGATCTCGTCGAGGGCGAGATCAAAGCCCTGCTTCCACTGCGTGCCATATTGCGCGTTCGGCCCGGTCAGGGGACCGCTGACGCCGAGCAGGATCGGCTCTCCGTCCGCGAAGGCGGTGCGCGAAAAGGCCGCTCCCGCCATCATGGCGGCGAGCGAGCCCTTGACCAGGGTTCGGCGATCGATGTTGCTCATGAAAGGCTCCATCCACTCAGGTGTTGAAACAAAGCAGCAAGTCTTGTGCCGGAGAAACCCGCCTATTTCGAGGGCTCGCCGAGCGACAGCATCAGCCGGTTGGCCCAGTTGAAGAACGAGGCGCCGTTGATGACGTCGACGATCTCGGTATCGTCGAGGCCGGCGCTCCGCAGCTCCTTGATATTCTCAGGGCCAAATGCGATCGGCGTCGCGGCCAATGCGACGGATGCCTTGACCACGGCGTTCCAGCGCTCGCCGAGATCGGCGCCAACGCCCTCGTCGAGCAGGCGCTGCACGTCGTCGCGGCGCTTGGAATAGGTGCTGGCGAAGCGCGCATGCACGGAGGCGCAATAGATGCAGCCATTGTAGCGCGAGGTCGCGGCGGCCGCGAGCTCACGTTCGGCGCGCGGCAGGCCGTCGGCAACGTTGTAGAAGATGTCCTTGTCGGTCTTGGTGCGGGCTTCAAGGACTTCGGGATCGCGCACCAGCAGGCGAAAATACTCCGACTTGGCGCGAGCGCGGTCGACGAGCCCGGCGAAATGGCGCTCGGTCAGCTCAGCCTCTGGCAGCGGCGCGATCCAGGAGACCCAGCCGAGCTCATCCTGGGTGAAGACGACGGGCGGGTTGACGGTGCTCATGATTGCGGCCTCCTCTCAGGCGTTCGCGGCGGCGAGCGTGCGCAGGCCGCTGACGACCCGCACCTGGAACGACAGGAACGCAACGAGCTGTGAGAACGTGACGATGCCGGTGTCCGACCAGCCGGCGGCCAGCAGCGCCTTCATGTCGGCGGAGGCGGCATCGCGCGGGCGGAACACCAGCAGGTGCGCGTGCTCGAACGCCGCGACAAGCCGGGCGCCGAGCTCGGGCTTGCGCTCCGCGCTGACGCGATAGATCAAGCCGGCCTTGTTCTCGACCGACAGCGGTCCGGCCGGGTAGGCGCCGTAGGGACCTGAGGTCTCGCCGCGCGCAATTTCGACCTCGATCGCCTCGACCAGGCGCGCGCCGTCGGCCGTCGCAGCGAGCTTGGCCCGGTAGAAGGCGGCTACATTAGACTCGCGGTGAAGGCCGGTCACGAAGTACGCCACCGCCGCGCGCTCGAGCAGCGCAAAATCGCTCGTGTCGACCGGCTCGAACAGCGAGAGATAGCTCTTCTGCGCGTTGTCGCGCGCTTGCAGGCGCTTCGCGCGGATGGCGTCCAGCGCCGATCCCGGCTCGATGCCGGCGAGCGTGTCGATGATATCGTTCGTACTCATCATTCAGCCTCGTACTATTCCGTAAAGACTAGCCCGCCAGCGCAACGTCTGCCGCGGTCCGGGTCCAGCCCAGCGCCGGCGCGACCTTCTCCGCGACCAGCTCGATTGAGCGCAGGACGTGAGGGTGCGGCGCATCGACCGAATGCACCTGGAAGACGAGATCGGTCACCCGCTCCAGCGTCGCGTCCCTACGCAGCGAGGCAATGACCTCGTCGGCGCCGCCGACATGGGTGTCGAACGCCTCGATCATCTCCTCCAGCGTCTCGCCCGGCGGCAGGTGACCGCCCTTCATGAATTGCGGCAGCGCGCGGCGCAATCCGATGTCGGCGAAACGCATCGCCTCGCGATGATCGTCGGCAACGAAGACGCTGCGCGAGGCCATGATGCGCGGCTCGGCGCCCGGCGGCAGCGCGTCCAGATAGGCGTCGATGATGGGGTTCTGGATCTCCGCCAGCGTCGCCTTCGGCGCGTCCTTGGCCCGCGGCTGGGTGCGCGACAGCAAGAGGCCATCGCCGGCCTTGCCGGCGCGGGCGCCGCCCGCGACCGAGAACGTCGCCTGCCAGATCCGCTTGTCCAGTTGTGGCCGCTGCGGATAGAGCGTGTCGCCGCCGTCGAGCGGCTTGCCCGTCAGCGCCTTGCGGACCACCTCGAGATTGCGCGCAAAGATCTCGTTGCGCTGGGTGCCGTCGAGGCCAAAGGCTGCAAAGGCGGACGGATTGCCGCCAGTGCCGACGCCGAGCTCGAAACGGCCGCCGCAGAGCAGATCGAGCACCGCGGCGTCCTCGGCGACCCTGACCGCGTTCTCCAGCGGCAGAGTCACGATGCCGGTGCCGAGGCGAATGTGCGAGGTTTGGGCCGCGACATATCCCAGGAATGTGAAGGGCGACGGCAGGCCACCCTCACGCTCGTGAAAATGGTGCTGCGCGATCCAGGCGGAATCGAGCCCGGCCTTTTCGGCGCGCACGATCTGCTCGGCCGCGAAGCGATAGCGATCCGCCGGCGGCGCCTCATCGAGCAGACGCGTGAAGAAGCCCAGGCGTTTCAGGTTTGCAAAGCGTTTCATACGATCCCTGTCGGGCGAAGATGGCCACGGCGGCAATGATGTCGGTTGCCGGAGCCCGACACAAGCGGGCAATGCGCAAGGCTCATACGCAAAGCTCATGCACAAGGCTGCCCGCCGGATCGTCCCCTGCGCCGGAGCTGGGCAGATTGCCTACCAGCTCGGCAGAACCGCGCCCTTGAACTTGGTCAGAACGAACTCCCTGACCTCCGGGGAGTGGTAACTGTCCACGAGGATCTTGACCCAGGGCTTGTCCTTGTCGGCGCTGCGCACCGCGATCAGATTCACATAGGGGCCCTTCGGGTCCTCGCGCAGGATCGGATCCTTGACCGGATCGAGGCCCGCCTGGGTTGCATAGTTCGTGTTGATCGCGGCTGCGTCGACGTCGTCGAGCGCGCGCGGCGCCTGCGCCGCGTCGACCTCGATGAACTTCAGCTTCTTCGGATTCTCGGTGATGTCGAGCACCGTGGGCTTGAAGCCGGTGCCGTCCTTCAGCTTGATCACGCCCTTGTCGCGCAACAGCAGCAGCACGCGGCCGCCATTGGTCGGATCGTTCGGGATCGAGACCTTGCCGCCTTCGGGGAGGTCGGCAAATGCCTTGTGCTTCTTCGAATACACGCCGATCGGGAAGTTCACGGTCAGGCCGACGGCCTCGATCTTGTAGCCGCGGTCGGCCTTCTGGTTGTCCAGATAAGGCTGGTTCTGGAACGAATTGGCCTGGATCTCGCCGGCATCGAGCGCGGCGTTCGGCACGACATAGTCGGAGAATTCGATGAGCTGGATGTCGAGCCCCTGCTTGGCCGCGATCGGCTTCACCGCCTCGAGGATCTGCGCGTGCGGCCCCGGCGTCACGCCGATCTTGATGGTCTCGGCGCCGGCGGCGGCCGACCAGGCGACGAGCACGGTCGCGAGGATCAGGGGAAGGCGAAACGACATCTTGGTCTCCATCACTCAGCTGCAATCATTGGAACCGTATTCGCTTCTCCGCAGGGCGAAATCAATGAAATGGAAATCCATATTGGCGGCGAGCGGAGGGCGAGCTTTTCTCCGTTCAATGTGAAACGGGAAACGAATTCTCGCCGACAAGGACTCCTTGCGCAAGCGTGACGGGCATCACGGCAACGCGGCAATTGGCGAGCGAAATTGGCGTCAAGCGCAGCCAGGAGTTCAACCATGATCACCCTCGCCGTCCAGAAGTTCGTTAACCGGAACCAGATCGAATGTTTTGTGCTCTACGCCCTGCTTCAGGCCATGCCTTTTTATTCCGGCGTCGCCCTGGCGATGAAGCTGATCAACTCCTCCGAATTCGCCGACCAGCACTACGGCGTCGCCATTTTCATTGCCATGACGTCAACCTTCCATGCCCTGCTCACACCCTGGCTCGGACCGAAGTTTCCGTACTTTTTCAGGCACAGCTTTGAGCCGCTGTTCGCCGATCCGACGCTGTCCTTCTCCGAGAAGGTCTCGCGCTGGCTCGCGCAGCCGAACACGGCGCTCAAATTGCTGAACAGTTTGCTGCTGCTGTCGGTGCTGGCGGTTGGCGCGGCCAGCATCCAGTGAGCCTGTCTACGCGGTCCGCCAGGTCGACGGCGACAACATGATCAGGACGCAGATCGCGGCGTAGGCGACCATTGCCGCAGCGACCATGGTGGCGAGCCCCGCCATGCCCGCGCCAAAGCTTGCCACCACGATCCAGCCGCCGCCGGCGGCGATCAGGATACGTGCGACCGAAGACAACAGCGGGCCCATGGCCCGACCGGTCCCCTGGACCGCAAAGGACGTGACGAAGCCGAAGCCGAGCGCGGCATAGGCCGGCGCGACGATGCGCAGGTAGGTCATGCCCTCGCTCACCACCTCGGCATCATGGCTGAAGAGATTGAGCCACGTCGTCGGAAAGATCGCGACCAGCAACCCGATGGTGCCGGTCATGACCATGCCGACCACACCGCTGATCCAGCCGATTTTCCGCGCGCGTGCCGTCTCGCCAGCGCCCATGTTGACGCCGACCATCGTGAGCGTCGCCGTGCTGATTCCGAACAGCAGCGGGATCATGATGTAGTCGAGCCGCGAGGCGATGCCGTAGCCGGCGAGTGCGGACGTGCCGAACAAGCCGACCGCGCCGGTGACGAGGATGACGGTGAGATTGGTGAGCACCGCATTGAACGCGGTGGGGATACCGACCTTCAGCATGTCGCCGAAAATCTTCGCACGCAAAGGCACGAGATGCAGCCGCAGGCCGGTCGCGCCCGACGCCATGTAGCGCAGCAGGAACAGCATCGCCGCGCCGTAATAGAGGCCGAAGGCGACGCCGGCGCCGCCGATGCCGAGTCGCGGGATCGGCCCGAAGCCGAAGATCAGCGCGGGCGAGACCGGAATGGTCACGATCGCGCCGATCAGCGTCACCAGCGCGGGCACCCTGACATTGCCGGAGCCGCGCAGCGCCGCTGCCTGGAGATTGACGATCCACACCGGGATGGCGCCGGCAAACAGATAGTTCGAGTAGGTGGTCGCGGCCGCGAGCGCGCCATCGGTGCCGCCGAGGGCGCGATAGAGGTGCGGGCCGCCGAAAATGACGCCCAGGGTAAAGACGCCGCCGGCAATGATCGCCAGCACGACCGCATGAAGCAGCGCCGCTTCGGCGTCGTCGCGGCGCCCCGCCCCGACCGCGCGCGCCACTGAGGACGCGACGCCCGAGCCGAACCCGCCATTCGACATCATCGTCATCAGCATGAAGATCGGGAACACCAGCGCGGCGCCGGCCAGCGCATCGGTGCCGAGGAAGCCGACGTAATAGGCCTCGGCGATATTGACCGCGGTTTGCGCCACCAGGACGGTGAGCGTCGGGGCCGCAAGCCGAAGCAGCGTGGGCAGGATCGGCGCGGCCAGCAGCGCGGCGCGCCTCTGCTCGGTCGCACCCGGGAAAGCAGGCGTCGCCTGCCGGAGCGGCGCGTCAGTGCGGGCCACCAATTGCGGAGCGGACAGGGCCGGTGCGGCGGCATCCTCGACTGACATGGGTACGGTCCTGTGGTTTCCTGAAGGCACGGCCCATCGGCCACCTCTTTGCATTATGAGCATAATGTATTATTATGATCGTAATGCAATGGCCGCCCTCCTCACGATTTTGTTGGCCTGGGCGAGACGGATCGGCACGGAGGCGGATTTGGTGCGCTACGACAAGGGACGCCGGAACGCGACGCGGCGGCACATCATCGACGTCGCCTCGGCGCAATTCCGCGAGAGCGGCATCGCTGCCGTAGGGCTTGCCGGCATCATGTCGGAGGCGGGCCTCACCAACGGTGCTTTCTACACGCACTTCGAATCCAAGGAGGATCTGGTGCGCGCGGTGCTGCTGGATGCGCTGGGACGGCGCGAGCAGCGATACAAGGACAATCTCGAAAACGGCGTCACGCTGGAGACCACGATCCGCGATTACCTCTCCCCCGGGCATCGCGACCGCGCGGCGACCGGCTGCGCGGCCGCGGCACTGGCGTCCGAGATCGCGCGGCATCCCCGGGCGACGCGCGATGCCTTCACCGGAAAGATGTCGGACATCATCGCGCTGATGGCGGCGCAGATGCCGGGCGACCCGGCGGAGCGGCGGCGGCGCGCAATCTCGGTCTATGCGACCATGGTCGGCGCGCTGCAATTGTCGCGCGCGGTGAACGACAGGAAATTGTCGCAGGAGATCCTGGAGGACGCGGTCGAGGCTGCGCTCACGCTTGCGAACAGGCCGTGATGCATGCGCGTCCGGCAGCAACCCGAAATGTCGCGGCCGGCCAAATCCTGGGGCCGCTCAAGTGTGGCCGTTTCCAGGCCGCTGCAATGAATCTCCAGCCGGAGCAACACTACGAAACTTGATGCGTTTGCGCCGGCCGGGTTAGCGTTGCTTGCGGCCTTACAACTTCCCCAAGTTCGTTTAGCTCGCACTGGATCGCCGCTTGAACTGTCTCAGGCGGCGATCCAGGACTGCCTTCGCTAGACGATGCCGCTCTGCCGAAGTGCCTCGATCGCGGCCGCGTCATAACCGAGCTCGGCAAGAACGCGATCGGTATGCTCGCCAAGCGTCGGCGGACGACTCGCGATTTCACCCGGCGTCTCCGATAGCCGCACCGCGGCGCGCGCGACGGGCGCCTGCTTCGGCAGGCCTGGATAGTCGACGTCCTGCAAGAAACCGGCGGCACGAATGTGCGGATGATCCAGCGCCTGTTGCGGGCTCAGCACGGGCCCGGTCGGAATCATCGCACTGCCCAGCGTGTCGACTGCCTCCTGCGTGGTGCGCTCGGCGCACCAGCGCGCCATCCGCTCGCTGATGATGGGGCCGTTATTGCCGCGGCTGATGTCGTCGGCAAAGCGCGGATCGCTGAGCCACTGGTCTTCCTCGCCCATCAGCCTCGCCCAGCGCTTGAACAGCGGATGGCCCGTGACCTGGCACAGCACCCAGCCGTCCCTGGTGCGGTAGATGTCGGCGGGCGCGGCGGTCTGGCCGAGATTTCCTGTCGGCACGCGGTTGACGTTGATGACCGCCTGCTCGATCAGCGTGGCGTTGGTGAAGGACAGCGCGGTCGCCAGCAACGCACCCTCGACGATCTGCCCGCGTCCGGATTGCGCACGCTCCATCAGCGCGGCGAGCGTGCCGAACGCGCAGTGCAGCGCGGTTCCGAAATCGACCCAGTTCACCGCGGCCCGATAGGGCGGATCGCCTGCGCCCGTCATGTACACCGCGCCCGACATGACCTGCCCGACCCCGTCAAAGCCGACGCGGTCGGACCAGGGCCCCGGCCCGCCGAACGCCGTGGCCGTCGTCAGGATGATGTCGGGCTTGATCGCCTTCAATGAATCGTAGTCGAGCTTCATCGCGCGCAGGGTCTGCGGCGGCAGATTGGCGACGACCACGTCCGCGGTCGCGATCAGGCGGCGCATCACCTCCTGCCCCTCCGGCTTCATCGGATCGAGCGTGATGCACTTCTTGTTGCGGTTGACCTGGAGGAACAGCGCGCCTTCACCGCCCTCGCCGACCGGCGCCACGAAGCGATCCTCGCTGCCGTCGCGCTTTTCCACGCGGATGACCTCGGCGCCGAATTCGGCCAGCAAGGTCGCGCAATAGGGACCCGCGATATAGCGCCCGAAATCCAGGACGCGGACGCCTTCGAGAACTCCCCCCATCGACCCCTTCCTTGTTCGTATGTTCCTGCCAGATTACAGCGACGGGCTGCCACGGCAAGGCGGCAACCACGCCGTGCACCGCCCCAGATGTGATCAACCGGCAGTTTCGGCCGGCGGAATTTCTGTCCTAGAATGACCTGTCCGTCCTCCAGCGAGAAGCTCACATCCATGCCGCAACAATTCGATCGATCCGCAGAAGATCTCGGCAACGCCATTCATTTCGAGCACGTCAACATCCAGGTGCCCGATCAGCGCCTGGCAACCTTGTTCTACGTCACGGGACTTGGGCTCACCCGCGATCCCTATCTGATGGTGTCCGACACCAACATGTGGATCAACGCCGGGCGCAGCCAGTTTCACCTGCCGAGCGGCAGGCCACAGGTGCTGCGCGGCCATACCGGCCTCGTCATCGAGGGACGCGAGGCACTGCTGCAACGGCTGGCCTCGGTCGCGAAGAAGCTCGAGGGCACCGCATTCACGTTCACCGAGCACAACGACCATGTCGAGGCCGTCTGTCCGTGGGGCAACCGCATCCGCATCCATGAGCCGGATGCGGCGCGGTTCGGGCGCATCACGCTCGGCATTCCCTATGTCGAGTTCGACGTGCCGGTCGGAACGGCACCGGCGATCGCCGCCTTCTATCCCGACATCATGGGCATGCCGGCGGCGGTCCGGAATGGCGACGGCGCGGTTGCGGCGGTGAAGACCGGCCGCGACCAGCATCTGCTGTTTCGCGAGACCGACCGGCCGCAGGGCGACTATGACGGGCACCATGTGCAGATGTACATCACCGACTTCTCCGGCCCTTACCGCAAGCTGCTCGCACGCAAACTGATCTCCCGCGAGGACAACCAGTATCAATACCGGTTCTGCGACATCGTCGATCTCGACAGCGGCAAGACGATGTTCACGGTCGAGCACGAGGTGCGCAGCGCAACCCACCCGATGTTCATGCGGCCGATGGTCAATCGCAATCCTGGGGTCACCAACCGCAATTACGCGTTCGGCCACGACCAGACGTCATGGGCGATGGGACCGGACCTCTACGACGGCTAGCGGCAGCGCCACTCCGCGGCATGCGATTTTTGCGTCGACGAATCGGCACCACAAAAGAAAAGCCCCGGCGGTTTTCCGCCGGGGCTTCAGTCAGGTCGTCAGACCGATCTTACCAGTTGCGCTGGGCGCGCAGGATCATGGCGATCGAGTCCTGGTCCTTCAGTTCGTAAACCGCGGTCGGCTTGGCGGTCGTGACGTTCGGGACGAGGCCAACCGTGCCAGAGTACTTCTGGTCGAGGTGGGTCCAGGAGAGGTCGGCCGAGAACGTCAGGTTCTTGACGGGGGTCCAGCGGGTGACGATACCCAGCTGGCCGATCGCGAAGTCCGGGTTACAGCCGGTGACACCAGCCAGGCCGCCGAACACGCCGCCAGCACCGCCGGCGCCGCAGAGGGTTGTCTTGGCGAGCGTACCGAACTGGGCCTGGGCGTAGGCGCCGTAGAGCGCCGAGTTCCAGTAAGGATCCCAGTTGTGGGTGTAAGCGCCACGGAAGCCCCAGGTCTTGACGGTTTCCTGCGAGCTGCCGGTCACGTACACCGTGTCGGGAGCGCTGGCGAAGCCGATGCTGCCGTAAGCGCCAGCAACGCCCGAGTTGCCGTACAGCGCGTAGCTGCTGCCCGACAGGTTCTGGAAGTTGTAGCGGGTCGCACCATCGGTGTAGACGCCCTGGATGTTGATCGTGTCACCCGCGCCGGTCGGGATGTTCTTGATCGACAGAGCGAGCTGCACAGCCCAGCCCCACTTGTCGTCGGGGTGACCGGTGGTCTCGGTAGCGCCGTAGTAACCGACGTGGTTGTCATGCGCAGCCACCGACGCCTGGAAGAGACCCCAAGCCTGGTCGACACGCACCATACCAACGAGGTTCGGCGAACGGGTGCCGCCGATGGCGTTGGTGCCGTACGAGCCGCCGATCATGCCGCCCGCGGTCGCGCCGGTCATGTTGACGTTGCCAGCCTGATAGTAGGTCGAGACGTCTTCAGCCGAGAACGCCGCCGTGATGCCCTGGCCGAAGTCGGCGGTGTAGGTGAACTGGTTGACACCAGTGACCGTGCCGCTGCCGCCGACGAGGTTGTCGGTGATGTTGCCGGGATAGTTGTTCCAGGGCGCGTCGAACTGCGACACGGCCTTACCCATGGTGAAGCCGGCGAACTGGATGAAGGCGTAGTACACGCCGAGCGCACCACCCGAGGTGTTGCCGTCGGTGCTGTTGACGTTGCCGCTGCCGTTCGAACCGACGAGGGCGGTGCCCGCAGCGTTCAGACCGAGCGTGCCGCTGTACTGGGTGGCGCCCGTTCCCGAACCGGTCGGGGTATAGTTGCCGCTCGTCCAGGTGAAGACCGCGTCGAAATAGGTGCGGACCACGCCGTACTCGGTCGCGGTGCGGGTGTCGATGTTGAGATCTTCACGGGCGCGCATCGTGTAGTAGTTCATCAGGCGGTTGCGGGCACCGGCCGTACCGCTCTGGTTCGGATTGAAGTCCGAGTTGGTACCGAGGTTCAAATCGGCGCGCAGATAACCACCGAGCTTGATGCAGGTGTCGGTGCCCGGGATGTAGTAGAAGCCAGCGCCGTACAGCGAGCAGATCTTCACGTATTCGACGGCCTTGGCCTTCACGGGAAGATCGGCTGCGAACGCGCCGGACGCGGCCATCAGGCCGGCGGCCGAGCCGAGAAGAAGCGTCTTCGTAAACTTCATTAGTAAACCTCCAGGTCGGTTCAGGGGGCCCGGCTCCTCGACGGAGGCCGCTCTACCCTCTCAATTTCCGTTCAATTCAGATCCGCACAGAGGGTCCGGACTGAAACGACAGCGAGGTGCCCCCCCTCCGTCGTGGCTTCACATATAGTTTATAAAAACAACGGCCTCAATTTATTGATTTCGTGAATCGTAAGTTCGGGGGGCGATGTTGCTTGAGAGCAACAGGGCGCGAGGACGGCGCCGACAAGCCGTTGTACTTCCTTGAAGTTTCGTTGAACTTCAAAAGAAAAAGCCCTCAGGGGGCATCCCGAGGGCTTTCTTGGAGGTCTCACATCGCTGTCCGTCGACAAAGGTCAAGAGCAGCAAATTGAGGTATGGCGAGACGTAATTTAATTAATTGTCTTTTGCAAGCGATTATTGGCCGGACGATTCCAACCTTCCGGTGTCTAAAACTATCGTCGGTGCGCGACAGCCGAGACGGCTTCCCAATATCCCATTAAAAGACAGTGATAAGACACGGGGGGAAGCCGCATGATCGAGAAGAAACTCGACAGGGCAATTACGGATTTTATCTGGAACGTCGTCGAGATTCATTCTCAGCTGGAGGATATCCATACCAGCTGGGCCGGACTGCTGGGCATTACCGAGCCGCAGTGGTTGATCTTGATGGCCATCACCGAACTGGACGAGGGACGGGGCGTCGCTGGAATCGACATTGCGAACAAGCTGCGCGTTCACCCGGCCTTTGTGACCAACCAGACCAAAACTCTCGAAAAGGGCGGCTTCCTGTCGCGGCGTCCCGGAGTGGACGACGCTCGCTTCGTCCTGATGTCGCTCACGGCCAAGGCGACGGCGGACATCGAAAAGCTCTCCAAGCGAAAGCTCGCCCTGAACTCGACCATGTTCAACGATCTCGACGAGAAGACCCTGACCGACCTCAACGCAGCGCTCGCAACGATCGCCAAGAACGCACGACTGGCGGCACGATTGCTGGCCATCGACGTCTCGTAGCTCGAGCCGCCGGGAATGCTTCCGGCTAGAGATAGGCAAGAGGATCGAGCTGACGGGCAGGCCCGAACTTGTCGTCGAGCCAATCGAAAACGAAGTCGTCTATCGCAACGAAATTTTCGACCTCTCCCAGAGGGCTCCCTATCGCGTTCGGGATGACAACCGAGCAATGCGCCCCGGACTGGCGGTAGGCGGCTTGCAGTTCGATCGCATCCTCCTCCCGCACCATCGAGCGACGTCCGACCGCCACGAGAATCGGACAAGGCACGCGACGCCCCGTCGGCAGCGACCGCGTCGGGCCGTCGCCGCCGGCCTCATGCCAGACACCGGTGACCCAGCGAACCGACGCGCGAAGCCGGTGCGAGGTCCAGAAACCGCCGTCACACACCGCAGCGGCGATCCTGCGATCCGAGCAGGCGAGGCGTGAGGCGTGGCTGGCGCCCGCACCTTCGCCATAGACGGCGATCCGGCTTGAATCGACATCCGCACGGCCGTCCAGATAGTCGAGCCAGCTGCCAAGAGCATGCTCGGGCCTGGGTGAGCGGCAAACGGATGCATGGCTGCCGTCGACGATCAGGAGCGACACTCTTCGGCAAGGCAAGGCCGGAAGCAGCCGGGCCAACATCGCGCCCAGATCGGCGTCCTCGTCGCCGACACAGATGACCGCCGGTGCGGCAGTGCCATCGCAAGCCGCAGAGACAAAGAGGCCCTCGAGCGTCCCTTGATCAGGATAGTCTATTTCCACGCGCTCGATCCGCGAGGCCCAGCGATCTTCAAGCTTGCCGAGGCTGAGGCCGATCTTGTCTGCGAGAACAATGCCGGCCGCTTCTTCGGAGGAGGACAGACTTCTTGCGACTTCGTGGGCCGTCATCGCACACAGATAGGATTCGCTGACAAACCGGGACGGTCCCGCTTCGCCCGCGGATTCGGCGAGCACGAGGTAGTCGTCACCTATTCTCGCCCAGTCCGCCACCCATCTTTGCCGCTGCGCCTCACGCGCCAGATCGCCAACGGGTAGCCTTTCGAAAAATGCGGAAGCACGCTCACGAAGCTGGGCCAGGCTGCCGGAAGTGCCATCACAGACACTGTGGGGCGGATGATCCCCGTCCATCTCTCGTCTCCCAAGCGGCGCTGTTAGCGGCTACTCGGGCTCGCCGGATTCGCGTCGTCGACTGGTGTACTTTCGGTCTGTATCACAGCAATTCCGATGCCACATCCCATCGGCTCACGCAGGACGGCATGCGCTTTTGCGCGAACACTGCTACAACATGACGCACCCACCACCATCGCCAGCTTGTTTTGCTCTCGCTGTTGAAATCTTCCGCCGCGACCAGCGAAAAAACAGAACGATGTTTCGTGAGACGAATGCATCTGCGGACGTCGCAAATTAATGTGATCGCGCGCAGGAGCATTCTCTCGCCGCGTCCGGCGTATCAGGGCACCGGATGCTCCAACGCGAGTCGGTTGATTCATGGGCAAGCTGCCCAAACAACGAGCCTCGCCGGGCCCACTGTTTCCGGGCGCAAATCTGCAACGATCCGACACGATCCATCCCGCGAACAACCCTCGCGTTCAGTGCGGCGCTGTGCACGCGTGCGATGCGCTCGCGGGCCTGCTTGATCGCGTCCATCGCGGATCGCATTTCAACCGCGCGCAGGCGGGGTGGCGACGCTCGTCGTCGAGCTTGATGTCGTTGCGGACGAAGGCGGCGGCCTGGCTGATCGAGCAGGGACACGACCTCGCTCTTGCGCGCATCCGCCCATTTCGTCGCAGACCTTTCCGGCAATCCCGGCATTGCCGCCCTGCCCGCGATGAAACATGATGGGGTTACCGGCGACGATTTATCTTCGAGGTGGATCCGATGAACGAAAACGAAATCCGTCAGCGCATCGCGGACGTGAAGCAAGGTACGCTGTCGCGGCGTTCGTTCATCCAGACCATGGCTGCGGTCGGGATCGCAGCGCCGATCGCGAGCCAGATCCTGCTCTGGAACGACGTCGCGATGGCGGACGCCACGCTTCCCTACAAACCGACCAAAGCCGGGGGCGGCGGCCCCTTGAAGATCCTGATCTGGCAGGCCCCCACCCTGCTCAATCCGCATTTCGCGCTCGGCACCAAGGACCAGGTCGCCTCGCGCATCTTCTTCGAGCCGCTCGCCGGCTGGGACAAGGAGGGCAATCTCATCCCCTGCCTCGCCGCCGAGGTTCCGACCAAAGCGAACGGCGGCCTCTCGGCAGACGGCACGACCGTGATCTGGAAGCTGAAGCAGGGCGTGAAGTGGCATGACGGCAAGCCCTTCACCGCCGACGACGTCGTCTTCACGTGGGCCTATGCCGCAGATCTCGCGACGGCGGCGTACACCACGGGATCCTACCAGAATATCAAGGTCGAGAAGATCGACGACCACACCGTCAAGGTGATCTTCAAGGCCCCGACCCCGTTCTGGGCCGATCCCTTCGTCGGCTCGGTCGGCCAGATCCTGCCAAAACATCATTTCGGCGACTATAGCGGTGCAAAGTCGCGCGATGCGCCGGGCAATTTGAAGCCGGTCGGCACCGGCCCGTACAAATTCGTCGAGTTCAAGCCGGGCGATTTGATCCTGGCCGAACGCAACCCCGATTATCACGTCAAGAACCAGCCGCATTTCGACACGCTCGAGGTCAAGGGCGGCGGCGATGCGGTGTCGGCGGCGCGCGCGGTGCTGCAAACCGGCGAATACGACTATGCCTGGAACCTGCTGGTAGAGGACGAGGTCCTCAAGCGCATGGAAGCCAGCGGCAAAGGCAAGGTGGAGTTCACGCTCTCCGGCGGCGTCGAGTTCATCATCCTCAACACCACGGACCCCTGGACCGAGGTCGACGGCGAGCGGTCCAGCGTCAAGAGCAGACATCCGACGCTGTCCGATCCGGCGGTGCGCCGGGCGTTCAACCTGCTGGTCGATCGCGAGGCGATCCAGAAATTCATCTACGGTCGCGCCGCCGTCGCCACGGCGAGCTTCGTCAACCAGCCCTCGCAATTCAAGTCGGGCAAGTTGAAATACGCGTTCGACGTCGACAAGGCGAACAAGATCCTGGACGAGGCCGGCTGGAAGAAGGGTGCGGACGGCATCCGCGAGAAGGACGGCAAGAAGCTCAAATACGTCTTCCAGACCTCGATCAACGCCCCGCGCCAGAAGACGCAGGCCATCATCAAGCAGGCCTGCCAGAAGGCCGGCATCGACATCGAGCTCAAATCGGTCACTGCTTCGGTGTACTTCTCGTCCGATGTCGGCAACCCCGATACCTACTCCAAGCTCTATGCCGACATGGAGATGTACAACACGACGCAGCCGCAGCCCGATCCTGAACGGTTCCTGAACCAGTGCGTCTCCTGGGAGATCGCCAACAAGGACAACAAATGGCTGGGCCGCAACGTCTCGCGCTGGTCGGATCCCGAGGCCGACAAGGCCTACAAGGCCGCGCAGAACGAGCTCGACCCGGTCAAGCGCGCCGCGCTGCTGATCAAGGTCAACGAGATCTTCTGCGAGGCCAATGTTCTCGTCCCGCTGCTCTCGCGCAATATCGTCGGCGGCGCGGTCAACAGCCTCATGGCGGACATCTCGGGCTGGGACGTCACGACCTGGAATCTGGGAAGCTGGTACCGCAGCTCATAGCTCACCGCGCCACCACACCATTGCGCTCCGGAAGAAGTTGAAGGCGAAGCGCCCGTAGAGAAAGCTGCTCCCGGGCTCCAGGGCAGCCAGTCGATAGGAGCTGCCGAGAGCGCGGACAAGCTCGATCGCCTCCATGAGTTCATGATGCGTCAGCATCAAATGAATGCTCGCGAGCGGCAGCAGCAGGGCTTGAATGCCGATGTTGCTCATGACGACCCCGCTCCCACCCGCGGCAGCGGCATGAATTGCGCGAGATAGGCGCTCCGCCATTGATACGGCGTATCGCCGACAAAGCGCTTGAACACGGTCGTGAAGTGCGCCTGGGTCTGGAAGCCCACGGTCAAGGCGACGTCGACGAGCGTAATTTCGGCCTGCTTGAGCAGCTCCTGGGCACGCTCGATGCGACGTCTCAACAGATATTCGTGCGGCCGGACGCCGGTGGCTGCGCGGAATTGCGCGGCGAAATGCATCCTGCTCAGGCCGGCGACAGCGGCCATGTCCTGAAGCGTGATCTTGCCCGTCAAATTCTTGTCGACGTATTGCACGACGCGCTTGAGGCGCCAGCTCTGGAGCGACCGTACGGTGCGGCCGGATTCTTCCTCGCGAACGCCGTCGGCCGGGTCGAGCCCGGCCAGCGTGCCGGAGGCCTGCCGGCTGAACGTCCGCGTGAGGATCGCAAGCCGCAGGGCGTCGGCCATGATCGCGGAATGGGCGTCGTGCGCGGCTTCGGTCGCCGCGAGCGCATCCGACAGCTGCCGCATCACCGGATCGGTGAATTCTCCTGCCCGCTCGCTCTCGGCGGGCGATCCCGCCAGGAGCTTTGCAGAGAGCTTGAAGCCGGGCCCGCGAACCACAGACCGCTCGACATCGGCCGCCGGTGTCTCGACCGCAAGGGCCACGTCCAGATGGACCAAAGACAGCATCGCGCCGTCTTCGCCGAACCGGTCGCGGAGTTTCGACAGCCCGAGCCGGTCGCGATCGATCGCCGAGATATCGATCGCGCGAACGTCATGATCCCTGGTCGTCTGTGAGCGTGACATCTGCAACGACATCGTCGAATCTCCTTGTCCCGTTTTCGATCCGGCCTGGCCCGACTGGCGCGTCCGGATGTCATGGGAGCAGAGTAATTCGGCGGTCTGCGCGATCCATTCTACGCGCGGGTGCATCGATAGGTTCTCGGGTTGACCGCGTCATACCTAGGTATGATCGCAACACGTTCGTCGGATCAGCCGCCGACCGGCGCGACACCTCACCGGCATCGCGGAACCCACAGGGCGCGCCTGCGGTAAGTTGACGCGTTTTTGCTCGCC
>Ga0065165_1001341_pt1 | contig 27239 bp, 30 predicted proteins | sample AraplaMF_Cvi_mMF_FD_63813 | JGI IMG/M metagenome (GOLD analysis project Ga0065165, IMG submission 63813) | Arabidopsis root microbial communities from the University of North Carolina, USA - plate scrape MF_Cvi_mMF (version 2) (version 3) | ecosystem: Host-associated > Plants > Roots >... | reverse complement strand
CCGAATGTTCATTACCCCTGCGTATGCCCAGGCCGCGGGCGCCGGCGACACCAACAGCATGTTGATGTCGCTGCTGCCGTTCGCCCTGATCTTCGTGATCATGTACTTCCTGATTCTGCGCCCGCAGCAGAAGAAGGTGCGCGACCACGCCGATCTTGTGAAGAACATCCGCCGCGGCGACACCGTCGTCACCTCGGGCGGCCTCGTCGGCAAGGTCACCAAGGTCGTCGACGACGACCAGATCGAGTTCGAGATTGCCGACGGCGTGCGCGTGCGGCAGATGCGTTCGATGGTCTCCGGCGTGCGCGCCAAGGGCGAGCCGGCGAAGGAATCCAAGGAAAGCGCCAAAGAAAGTGCCAAGGACGACGCCGCGTCGAAGTGAGCGCTTCCGCGAGCATCTCAAGTCTCCCGATCTGACAGGTCCAGTCGATGTTGTATTTCACGCGGTGGAGGGCGCTCGGGATTATCCTGACGGCGCTGATCGTGTGCCTCTGCGCGGTCCCGAACTTCTTTCCCGAGGCGCAGGTCAAGACCTGGCCCGCCTGGGCGCAGCGCCGGTTGGTGTTGGGGCTCGATCTCCAGGGCGGCTCCTATCTGCTGCTCGAGGTCGATTCGAACTATGTGAAGAAGGAACGGCTTGACCAGATTCGCGACGAGAGTCGCCGCGTGCTGCGCGATGCCAAGATCGGCTTCACCGGTGGCATCGCCGTGCGCAACGACGCCGTCGAGGTCCGCATCACCAAGGAAACCGACGTGCCGACCGCGCTGTCGAAGCTACGCGAGACGTCCCAGCCCTTGGGCGGCCTGATGGGGTCCAGCGGCCAGCGTGACCTCGAGGTGAGCGACGCCGGCGGCGGGCTCATTCGTCTGAGCATTCCGCAGGCCGCGATCCTCGATCGCCTGCGCAAGACCATCGAGCAGTCGATCCAGATCGTCGAGCGCCGCGTCAACGAGCTCGGCACCGTCGAACCCGTGATCCAGCGTCAGGGCAATGATCGCATCCTGGTGCAGGTCCCCGGCCTTCAGGACCCGACCCGCCTGAAGAAGCTGCTCGGCGAGACCGCGAAGATGGAATTCCGCATGGTCGACACGACGGTGTCGCCGGACCAGGCGCAGCAGGGCAGGCTGCCGCCGGACTCCGAGCTGCTGATGAGCGCGTCGCCGCCGCCGACGCCTTATGTAGTCAAGAAGCAGGTGCTGGTCGCCGGCGGCGATCTGATCGATGCCCAGGCGACCTTCGACCAGCGTACGAGTGAGCCGGTCGTCAGCTTCAAGTTCAATACGTCGGGCGCGCGCAAGTTCGCGCAGGCCACACAGGAGAATGTCGGGCTGCCCTTCGCGATCGTGCTCGACAACAAGGTGATCTCTGCGCCAAGAATCAACGAGCCGATCACGGGCGGGCAGGGGCAGATCTCCGGCAGCTTCACGGTCCAGTCCGCCAACGACCTGGCGATCCTGATGCGCGCCGGCGCGCTGCCGGCGCCGCTGACCGTCGTCGAGGAACGCACGGTCGGTCCCGGCCTCGGCCAGGACTCGATCGAGAAGGGCGAGCTTGCGGCTTACGTCGGCTCGATCCTCGTCGTCGTCTTCATGCTGCTGACCTACCGGCTGTTCGGCGTGTTCGCCAACATCGCGGTTGCCATCAACGTCGCCATGATCTTCGGCCTGCTGTCGCTGCTCAATGCCACGCTGACCTTGCCCGGTATCGCCGGCATCGTGCTCACCGTCGGCATCGCGGTGGATTCCAACGTGCTGATCTACGAGCGCATCCGCGAGGAACTGCGCGGCGGCCGCAACGCGATCTCGGCGATCGACGCCGGCTTCAAGCGGGCGCTTGCGACCATCCTCGATTCCAACATCACCACCTTCATTGCCGCCGCGGTGCTGTTCTACATCGGCACCGGCCCGGTGCGCGGTTTCGCCGTGACGCTCGGCATCGGCATCATCACCACGGTGTTCACCGCCTTCACCCTGACCCGGCTGATCGTCGCCTGGTGGGTGCGGTGGAAGCGGCCGCAGAGCGTGCCGATCTAGGAGCCTGATCGTGACTCACACCGTTCTCATCGGGCTCGGCATCCTCATTGCCGTTCTCACCGTGGTCGCAGCCCTCGGCCTGTTGCCGTCGTTGCGCATCGTCCCTGACGATACGCATTTCGACTTCACGCGCTTCCGCCGCATCAGCTTTCCGATCTCGGCGGTGCTGTCGATCGTGGCCATCACGCTGTTTTTCACCCACGGCCTGAACCTCGGTATCGACTTCAAGGGTGGCACGCTGCTGGAGGTGAAGGCGAGGTCCGGCGCCGCCGACATTGCCGCGATGCGCACCTCGCTCGACGCCCTCGGTCTGGGCGAAGTGCAGTTGCAGCAGTTTGGCGGCCCCGAAAACGTCCTGATCCGGGTCGCGGAGCAGCCGGGCGGTGACGCCGCGCAGCAGGCTGCCTTGCAGAAGCTTCGTGGCGCGCTCGGCGACAGCGTCGACATTCAGCGCACCGAGGTGCTCGGTCCGCGCGTCGCGGGCGAGCTGCTCGCCTACGGTATGCTCGGCCTGATGCTCGCGATCGTCTCGATCCTGATCTATCTCTGGTTCCGGTTCGAATGGCAGTTCGCACTCGGCGCCATGATCGCCAACGTGCACGACATCGTGCTGACGATCGGCTTCATGTCGGTCAGCCAGGTCGATTTCGACCTGACCAGCATCGCGGCGCTTCTGACCATCCTGGGCTATTCGCTCAACGACACCGTCGTCATCTACGACCGCATCCGTGAAATGCTGCGGCGCTACAAGAAGATGCCGATGCCGCAGCTGCTCAACGAGTCCATCAACTCGACGCTGTCGCGCTCGATCATCACCCATTTCACGGTGACGCTGGCCTTGCTCGCGCTGCTGCTGTTCGGCGGCCATGCCATCCACAGCTTCACCGCGGTGATGATGTTCGGCGTGGTGCTGGTCGGCACCTACACCTCGATCTTCATCGCGGCGCCGATCCTGATCTATCTCGGCGTCGGCGAGCATCGCGAAGATGCGAAAGAAGAGGCTCCGCCGGCGAAGAAAAGCAAGGCATGATCCGAACCGCATTGCCCTCGCGAGCGTTTGCGAGGGCAATCAATAAATTCGGACGACACTGATGGCCGGCGATCCCAACGCACCGCATTTCCCGCGCTCGGCGCCGATCGATGCCTATGGCAAGGGCGGCTTCGCCTTTGCCGGCATGTCGCATCGGGGCTCGCTGCTGTGCCTGCCCGACGCGATCTGGGCCTGGGACGTGACGGACCCCGTGAAGATCGACCGCTATTCGCTGGACCGGGTGTTCGCGGCCGCCAACGGCATCGACACGCTGCTGGTCGGCACTGGGACCGGGCTCTGGCTGCCGCCGCCCGAACTGCGCCAGGCGCTGAAGGCGGTGAGGGTGGTGCTGGACACGATGCAGACCGGACCTGCCGTGCGCACCTACAACATCATGATCGGCGAACGGCGCCGCGTCGCGGCCGCGCTGATCGCCGTGCCATGAACACCACATGAGCAGCACTGCGCCGCCGCCCGACACCGTGACCTTCTGCGCCGATCTCGTGCGCAGCCACGATTTTCCGCGCTATGCCGCAACCCTGTTCGCGCCGGCCGCCGAGCGCCGTGCGTTGCTGGCGCTCTACGCCTTCAACGTCGAGATCGTCCGCGTCCGCGATCAGGTCAGCCAGCCCTTGCCCGGCGAGATCCGTTTTCAATGGTGGACCGACCTGTTCTCGGGCCTCGTCCACGGCAGCGCCGAGGGCAATCCGGTCGCGGCCGAGCTGCTGCGCGCGGTGCGCGATTTCGGCCTGCCGGTCGAGCCATTGTCGCTGCTCGTCGACGAGCACCAGTTCGACCTCTACAACGATCCGATGCCGACGCTGACGGCGCTGGAGGGCTATCTGGCCGCGACGTCTTCGGCATTGTTCGGTCAGGCCGCCCGGATCATGGGCGCACCTGCCGATGCCGCTGAGCATCTCGCCCGCCATGCCGGCCTGGCGCAGGGCATCGTGCAGGTCATCGCCAATCTGCCGCGCGACGCCGCGCACCGGCAATTGTTCCTGCCGCAGCAGGTGCTGGCGAGCCATGGCTGTGAGATGGAGGATTTGTTCGCCGGCAAGGACACACCGGCCTTGCGCGCCGTGCTTGAGCAGCTTGCGGGCGAGGCGCAGCAGCATTTGACCACGGCCATGTCGCTGCTGGCGGAGCTGCCGGCTTCAGTGCGTCCCGCGTTTCTGCCGCTGAGCCAGGCGCAGGCCGACCTCAAGCGCCTGTCGCAGCCGGGCCGCAATCCGTTTATGCAGCAGCCGACGTCGCGACTGCGGACGCTGTGGACGCTGTGGCGGGCTTCACGTTCCCGGCAATTTACCAAATAGCGGTTGGCTTGTCGCCCGAGCCGGTCAAATGCTCTATGTTGTCCCATGGCTGAGTTGTCCCAAACCAATTCCTCCGATCCCAGCGGCCTTCCGGTCGCGCCGGGCGATATTCATGCCGCCGCCGACATCATTCGCGGCGCCGTCGTCGAGACGCCCTGTAGCTATAGCCGCACGCTGAGCCGCATCTGCGGCTGCGATATCTGGCTGAAATTCGAGAACCTCCAGTTCACCTCCTCGTTCAAGGAGCGCGGCGCGCTCAACCGCCTGACGGCCCTGACGCCGGAGGAGCGCGCGCGGGGCGTGATCGCGATGTCGGCAGGCAATCACGCGCAAGGCGTCGCCTATCACGCCAGACGGCTCGGCATTCCCGCCACCATCGTGATGCCGGTCGGCACGCCCATGGTGAAGGTCGAGAACACCAGGCATCACGGCGCCGAGGTGGTGGTCACGGGCGCGACGCTGGAAGAGGCTGCCGCCTATGCGCGCGGCCATGGCGAGAGCCGCGGCATGATCTTCGTCCATCCCTACGACGATCCGCTTGTGATCGCGGGGCAGGGCACCGTTGGCCTCGAGATGATGAAGGCCGTGCCGGAGCTCGACACGCTGGTGGTCCCGATCGGCGGCGGCGGGCTGATCAGCGGCATCGGCATTGCCGCCAAATCGATCAAGCCGTCGCTGCGCATTCTCGGCGTCGAGGCGTGGCTCTATCCGTCGATGTACAACGCCATCCATGACGGCAATCTGCCGGCGCGCGGCGACACGCTGGCCGAGGGCATCGCGGTGAAATCGCCGGGCAAGCTCACGACAGAGATCGTCCGCCGCCTCGTCGACGACATCGCGCTCGTCAACGAGGCCGAGCTGGAGCGCGCGGTCGCGACCCTGATCTCGATCGAGAAGACGGTGGTCGAGGGCGCCGGTGCCGCCGGCCTCGCCGCGCTGATGTCCGATCCGTCCCGCTTCGCAGGCCAGAAGGTCGGGCTCGTCCTGAGCGGCGGCAACATCGATACGCGGCTGATTGCCTCCGTGCTCACGCGCGAACTGGCGCGCGAGGGGCGGCTGACGCAGCTGTCGCTCGACATCCCCGATCGGCCCGGGCAGCTCGCCGCCGTTGCTTCGCTATTGGCCGAGGCCGGCGCCAACATCATCGAGGTCTCGCATCAGCGGACCTTCTCCGACCTGCCGGCGAAAGCGACGCTGCTGCAACTCGTCATCGAGACCCGCGACAGCGCCCATCTCGACGAGGTCATGGTCAGGCTCAGCGCATCCGGACTGAGCGCGCGCTGCACCTGAGCGGCCGCGATTATCGTGGCGCCAAGCCCGCAATGTGGCGGATCAGCCGGTCGATCTCGGCCTCCGTGTTGTAGTAATGCGGGGAAGCCCGCACGACGTGCGGCAGCGCGCGCATTTCAGCATCGATGCGGGTGCTCGCAGGATCCGATGCGCCGATCGTGATGCCGGCCGCGGCCGCGCTGCTGACGATATCATCCGCCTCGCGCCCCGCCATGGTGAAGCTGACGATCGCGCCCGGCGTGCGCCCGAGGTCGCGAATGGTGACGCCGCGAACGGACGCGAGGCCGCTGCGAAGACGTCCCGCGAGCAGGCGGCAGCGCTGCTCGATCGGGCCGATACCGATATCGAGCGCATAATCGACGGCGGCGCCAAGCCCGAGCCGGGCTGCGTAATTGTTCTCCCAGGTCTCGAAACGGCGGGCGTCGTCGCGCAGTTGATAGGCGTCCCGCGAGACCCAGGGCGCGGCGAAGTGATCGATCATCGGCGGCTCGAGCTGTTGCAGCAATGGCCGGCGGACGTAGAGAAAGCCGGTGCCGCGCGGGCCGCGGAGGAATTTGCGGCCCGTGGCCGACAGCATGTCGCAGCCGATCGCTTCGACGTCGACCTCCATCTGGCCGACCGCCTGGCAGGCGTCGAGCAGATAGGGAATGCCGTGGGCCCGCGCGATCTTGCCGATCGCGGCCGCGGGATTGACCAGCCCGCCATTGGTCGGGACCCAGGTGATGGCGATCAGCTTGACGCGCTCGTCGATCATGCGTTCGAGAGCCTGGATATCGAGCTCGCCGCTGACATCGCTCGGCACCACGTCGATGACCGCGCCTGTGCGCTTTGCGACCTGAAGAAAGGCGACATAGTTGGCGGCGTATTCCGCCTCGGCGGTCAGGATCCGCTCGCCCTTGCGAAACGGCAGCGCATAGAATGCCATCTGCCACGCAACCGTCGCGTTCTCCACAAGGGCGATCTCGTCGGGCGCGGCATTCAGCAGCCGAGCCACCGAGCCGTAGACCGCATCGAGCCGATCGGATTCGCGATCGGCAGCGGCATAGCCTCCGATCTCGGCCTCCAGATCGATATGCCCCTTCATCGCCGCGACGACCGGCGTCGGCATCAGGGCTGCGCCCGCATTGTGGAGATAGGCGCGCCGGTCGGCGGCCGGCGTGTCGGCCCGTATTCGGTCGATGTCGATCATCCGCACCTCCGCTTCTCGCGATCGTCGTGCCTGAATTAGACGCGTCGGGGAATGCGAGCAAGATGGCCGGGCTTGGCCTCAGATGCAGAGGCCGAGCAGCTTGACGTGACAGGCGCTGGCTTTGGGCTTGCTTGCGGGCGCCGCCTCGCGCTTGACGGCAACCAAGGGCTCGGTGTCCTTTTTGTCTTTGCCCTTACCCTTGCTTTTCGGCTCGTAATCGCCGGCGATCACCATCGCCCAATAGGTGCGCTTGCCGCTGGCGTTCTTTGCGCTGGCGATGCCGACGCGGGAGGCATTGTGCAGCAACAGATTCTTGCGGTGGCCGGACGAGTCGATCCACTGCCCCAAGGTCTTCTCGAAATTGTCGTAGCCGTAGGCGATGTTTTCCGCTGCGCGTCCCGCGCCGGCCGGTGCGATGCGCCGGTTGAACGGGCCGAGGGCGTCGTGGCTGAGATCGTCCTTCGCCGCCATCGCCTTCGCCTGGTCCATGGCGATGCGGTCGAGGGTGGAGTCACGCACGACGCGGACTTCACCATGCTTGAGGCGGAAGCTGGAGATCTGCTCGGCCGGGGATTCTGCCATGGCGGGCGCAGCGGCAAGCAGCAGGAGGCCGGCGATTAGGCCGCCAGCCACACGATGCATCGCCGTCCCCCGAATGCCTATCATCCCGCCAAGCCTGCCTTTGTCCGACCGCTTCTCTATCGCCAATGTGGACGCTTCAAGGCACGGCCCGGCGCTAACCCGCCGGCAGGTCCGCCTCGAAATTGAAGCGGTCGCGCAGGTTCTTGCGCTGCTCCAGGATGTCCTTGAGGAAGGCGCGGTCCTGCTCGTTCTTCATCATCGGCTCGATCAGGTCGAGCTGGTTCATGGCGACCAGTTGCAGGATCTCGGTGCGCGGCTTGCCGCTCGTGTCGCGCGGCAGCGCGTGCACCACCTGGATGTGTTCCGGCGGCTTCGGACCCTTGGCGGCCGTCAGCTCGCTCCGAAGCTCGCCCTCGAGCGCGGCCTGATCGGCCTCGACGAAGGCATAGAGCCCGACGCCGGAGCGGCGGTCGGCAAAGGCGACGATGGCGGTGTCGCGCACGGCCGGGTTCTTGCGGATCAGTTCCGCCAGCACCGGCGCGTCGTTGACGAGGCGGCGGCCGCCGCCCTCGCGGTCGGTGAAGTTGAACAGACCGCGCGTAATCGCCCGATAAACCTTCTTGCCGGTCATGAGCCAAAGGCTTGCCGCGAACGACTTCTTGGCCAGGATCTTTCGCTCGCGCGGCGTCAGCGCCTCGGGCGCGTAGGAGCGCTTATGCTTGAGCAGATGCCGGAGGTCCTCATAGGCGAGGATGCGGTAGAGCCGGCCGCGGCGGTTGAAGCAGGCCGCGAGCTGGAAGTCGGTTACATAGGCGCGGCCGTCGCGGCCGACCAGCCAGTTCTGCTCCTTGGCGAGATCGTTGTGGCAGATGCCGGCACGGCGCAGCCGGCGCAGAGCCGTCTTGGCCGAACGGAAATAGGCGAGGTCGCCATGCGGCTTGGCCAGATGCAGCGCGACGCCATCGACGAAGCCGCGCACGAGGGCCCGGCGGCCGGCCCACAGCAGTTCCGGACCGACATCGAGGCCCTTTGCAAGTGCGAGCGCATGCTTCTCGCGGGCGAACAGATGGCGCGCCAGCACGAACGACCACCACGGCACCTCGTCGAGCCGGCGCAGCACTGCGTCAACTTCGCCGGCATCGCCGCGAAATCGGCCGCGCTCGACGGTCGAGAACACGTCGCGCTTGAGCAGCACGCCCTCGGTCCAGCGCGCCGACAGCATCGCGGCGTCGTCTTTGGGGAGGCTCATTGCAAACTCACGCCGCAGCAGCGATGCGCAGGTGATCGGCGATCCACCGATCGAGATCGGCGAGCGCCAGTGCGCTCATCGCCTGCTTCTTGGCCACCGTCTTTTCGTTGCCGCGCAGGCGCGTGCCGTCCGGCTTCCTGGTCGGGGCGCTCGCGAGCGGCGGGAATAGGCCGAAATTGATGTTCATCGGCTGGAACGAGCGCGTGCCCGGCTCGATGGTCTCGATATGGCCGCCGGTGATGTGGCCGAGCAGCGATCCCAGCGCCGTCGTGCCCGGCGGGCTGGCCAGCGTTTCGCCGCGCGCGTCGGCTGCCGCATAGAGACCGGCGACCAGGCCGACGCTGGCGGACTCCACATAGCCCTCGCAGCCGGTCATCTGGCCGGCAAAGCGCAGCCGCGGCTGCGCACGCAGGCGCAGCTGGCCGTCGAGCAGTTTTGGCGAGTTGAGGAAGGTGTTGCGATGCAGGCCGCCGAGGCGGGCGAATTGGGCGTTCTGCAAGCCGGGAATGGTGCGGAAGATGCGCTGCTGCTCGCCATATTTCAGCTTCGTCTGGAAGCCGACGATGTTGTAGAGCGTGCCGAGCTTGTTGTCCTGGCGCAGCTGCACGATGGCGTAGGCCTTGGTGGCGGGATCGTGCGGATTGGTGAGGCCAACCGGCTTCATCGGGCCGTGGCGCAACGTCTCGGGGCCGCGCTCCGCCATCACCTCGATCGGCAGGCAGCCGTCGAAATAGGGCGTGTTGGTCTCCCACTCCTTGAACTCAGTCTTCTCGCCCGCGATCAGCGCGGCGACGAAACCGTCATACTGCTCCTTGGTCATGGGGCAGTTGATGTAGTCGGCGCCGGTGCCGCCGGGGCCGACCTTGTCGTAGCGCGACTGGAACCAGGCCACCGACATGTCGATGGATTCACGATGCACGATCGGCGCGATTGCGTCGAAGAAGGCGAGCGCGTTTTCGTCCGTGAGCTCGCGGATGGCGTCGGCCAGCGGGGCGGAGGTGAGGGGGCCGGTGGCAACGATGACATTGCTCCAGTCGGCTGGCGGCAAGCCCGCGACCTCGCCGCGGGAGATCTCGATCAGCGGATGGTCGTTCAGCGCCTTGGTGACGGCGGCCGAGAAGCCGTCGCGATCGACTGCCAGGGCGCCACCGGCGGGCACCTGGTTGGCGTCGGCCGCGCGCATGATCAGCGAGTCGAGCCGGCGCATCTCCGCATGCAGCAGGCCGACGGCGTTGTTGGCGGCATCGTCCGAGCGGAACGAATTGGAGCAGACGAGCTCGGCGAGCCCGTCGGTGCGGTGCGCCTCGGTCATGCGGTCCGGCCGCATCTCGTGCAGCACCACGGGCACGCCAGCCTTGGCGACCTGCCAGGCGGCTTCGGAGCCGGCAAGTCCTGCACCGATGACGTGCACGATATTGGAGTGGGGTCCTGTCATGGGGCGGACAGGTAGCGCTTTTCGGCGGCCAGTGGAATCGCCGAGATCGAGTTTTCTGCCATCAGAAACGACAACGCCCGCACGAGGCGGGCGCTATCGGTTCGTCCGGTAAAGGGCTGAACGATATCAGCCCTGATACTGACCGGCGGCAACGCGCGGGATGTCCGAGCGATCGAGGCCGATGTCGGCCAGTTCGCGATCGCTGAGCTGGGACAGCTCGGCAACATTGCGCTGATAGTCCCGGAAAGCCTGGATCATGCGGATGAGCGAGAGCAGCATTGGTAGTCTCCTGTAGTTCGATTCAGCCCTTGCCCGGGCCTCATCGTTGAAATGAATATAGATGAGAGTGGTGCACTGCGAAAGTTCCTATGTTGCGATGCAGCTAAGCGGAGAGCGCATAGCAATGGTAAGGAGCGATTAACCTGTTGGCAGTCCCGCCCAATGACTGGGCGGAAGCTGCGATTGATGGCGATAAAAGACCGTGAAATCACGGGTTTATGGAAGTTCTTGCGGTTCCGACCATGCCGCAAATGGGTTACGTTCTCGTGATGCGCAAGGTGGCGCGCCAGCTTGTAGGCCCAAGTCTCGCATGCGCGAATCGCATGAAGCGAAGATGTAAATAGTGAACTTATATTCATCTCATTGCGCCGGTGCGGACGGCGATTCGTCCGGCCGGCACTGACGGGATTCGTCACGCCGGCCCGCGGCCGCTGAAAACACTGGCCCGCGATCGATCGCGTATGAAGCCGTTGGTGTGGCGCACACGCCGAGCGTGCAATCGTCTGATTACGAAGCTGTAATGAAAATCAGAATTTTCGCATGCGGCTCTGCGTGGCACGCAACATCACGCAATTCTCGCGGGGAATTTATTGCGGCAAGTTGCCGCGTCCGGAGGAAAGTCATGTCGCAGATTCCGGCAATGTCGCCGGGTCTGTCGCAAGAACAAGAGAAGGAAAGTAACATCATGACGAAGTTACTCGGGGTTATCGCAATTGCCGCCGTCGCATTCGCCGTCGCGCCGGCCCAGGCCGCCAAGCACGCCATGGGCGGTTGCAGCGGCGCCAATCTGGAGAAGACGGAGACCGCGATCGAGGCCATGGCCGACGGTGACAGCAAGTGGGTCGCCGAGAAGGAGATCACGGCGGCGCAGGATGCGCTGCTCAACGGCAAAATGGGTGTGTGCGGCATGCACCTGAACAAGGCGATGCAAGCCACCGTGGCCAAGTGAACCGGCGAGTAAACAGGTAGGTTAACGCAATCCAAGAGAGGGCCGGTCGCCGAGCGATCGGCCCTACGCGTTTCGTCGAACGCTGCTTATGGGGCGTGTGCAAGCTGGGTGGCGAAATAGGCGACGGTCTTGGAGTAGACCTCACTCTTGTTCCACTGCTGGAGCACCGCAAAATTCGGACTGCCCGGCTGCCAGTCTTTGCCTTTCTGCCAGCCATAGCCGGCGAGATAATTGGCGGTGGAGGCGAGTACGTCGGGCGCGTTGTGCAGCAGGTCGCGCTTGCCGTTGCCGTCGAAATCAACGGCATATTTCATCCATGACGAGGGCATGAACTGGGTCTGGCCGAGCTCGCCGGCCCAGGCGCCCTTCATGTCGCTGGGCGCAAGATCGCCGCGCTGGACGATGCGTAGCGCGTCCATCAGCTCGCCGCGAAACTGCTCGGAACGCCGGCAATCATAGGCCAGCGTCGCCAGCGAACGGATGGTTGCGAACTTGCCGGTGTTGACGCCGAAATCGGTCTCGAGGCCCCAGATCGCGACCAGCACCTCGCCAGGCACGCCATAGGTCTGCTCGATGCGGGAGAGCACCGAGCCGTATTGCTTCATCATGTTGGAACCACGCGTCATCCGCGGCGGCACCATGCGGCCGGAAAACTCTTCGAACGTCTGGGTGAAGACTTTCTGCGACTTGTCACGGTTCAGCACGCTCTGGTCGAGCGTCACGCCGGCAAGCCCCGATGTGATGGCCTGCTGCGAGATGCCCTTGGCAGCGGCGTCGGCTTTGAAGTCCGCAAGCCAAGCATCGAAATTGCCCGAGCCACAGACGACAGCGGCGAGCGCCGGCTGAGCTGACAGGATGGACGCGGAGAGGGCGAGGGCTGCGAGAGCAAGACGAGAAATCGTCGGGGTCATCAGATGAAATTGATTCCGTGAAGGTCTTGGAAGTGATCTTGCCGGCGCACGCAATCTCGACCGGAACCGCGGCCAAAGCAAGGCGTCAGACCTCTCCGATCCCGCCCGGAGGCCGGGCAGGATCGGATGTCACGCGATCGTTAAGCGTCTGTCCTGTTACGCCAGGGGAACAGGTTGGCGGGGAAGTCGGCGGCCGGCTTGCGCGGGCGAGGCGGCGGGGGCGCCACGGGCCGGGCGCCGGGATCGGACACGATCACCTTGCGGTAGAGGTGCCAGGTGGCGTGGCCGAGCAGGGGGATGACGACGGCAAGGCCGAGAAACGCCGGGATCGTGCCGAGCGCCAGCAGCACCGCCACGATCACGCCCCAGGCCGCCATCGGCACCGGGTTTTTGGCGACGACGCGAAGCGAGGTAACCATCGCTTCGAACGCGCCGGCATGGCGGTCCAGCATCAACGGGAACGACACGGCGCTGATGCAGAGTGCGGCAAGCGCGAACAGGAAGCCGGCGCCGCAGCCGATCACGATCAGCCACCAGCCCTGCCGGGTCGTCAGCACGCGCGTCACGAAATCCGAGATCCCGGTCACGCCCTCGTAGCCGAAGGCTGCGACATAGATCGCCTGCGCAGTCGCAACCCAGGTCACGAACAAAGCGAGCAGCAGCGTGCCGAGGCCGAGCATCGCGCCGAACGACGGCGAGCGCAGCACCTCCATGGCATCCCAGGCGCTGGCTTCTTCATAGCGTTCGCGCCGGCTGGAGAGTTCGTAGAGACCGAGAGCCGCGAACGGGCCGATCAGGGCGAAGCCCGCGGCCAGCGGAAACAGCAGCGGCAACACCGAATAGCCCATCACCACGCGCGCGAGCACGAGACCCAGCACTGGATAGATCACGCAGAGGATGATGGCGTGGCTCGGAACCGCCTTGAAGTCCTCCCAGCCGCGCTTGAGCGCGTCGTGGAGGTCGGACAGGTGGATGGTGCGGATCACAGGTCCAGCCGCATCCGCGGGCTGGGCCATCGTGGGGACATTGCCCTGGTAAAGTGTGGCCATGGTCGCTAGCTCCCTTGCCGGGCAGCCGAATCCGGCGCCGGCAAACGGCGCAAGCGGCCGCTCTTCTCTGAGTTTCGCGATTCCAACAGACGCGAATGGCTGATGGCATCGCGAGTTGAGCCGCAAGGCTACTCCCAATTCCGAGTCCTGTCCCTCACGCTTGGGTGAAATTCGATGCTGCGGTGCAACCTCGAATATGTCATTCGGTCGTCATTTCGCCGCAGATAAGCTGATGCTGCTGGTCGGTTCGCAGAACTTCGCGGGCGCAACGCAGTGACTTCGTCTATAAGTCCACTCACGAAGGGTCGCTGAAGGCCCTTCCAATGGATCCTTTTCGGGGAGCAGACATGAGCATTTTCGGGAAAATCATGGGCGCGATCTTCGGCAGCCATCCGGCTTCCGCCGCACCCGCCGGTGGCGCGGGTCCGGGCGGCGCTCCGGCCGGGGCCGCGCCGAGCGCATCGGCGCCGTCGTCTGCGCCCACCGCAGCCGTCGATGTCGCCGCCATCGTCGATGCCGCCGTCGCCGCCCACAAGGGCGAGAAGCTGGAATGGCGCACCTCGATCGTCGACCTGATGAAGGCGCTCGACATCGATTCCAGCCTTGCTGCCCGCAAGGACCTCGCCAAGGAACTCGGCTATAGCGGCGACATGAACGACTCCGCCAGCATGAACGTCTGGCTGCACAAGCAGGTGATGTCCAAGCTCGCCGCCAACGGCGGCAAGCTGCCGCCTGAAATCAAGCACTGACCGATCGCACGGTCATAGTTGCAAGGGCTCGCAGGAATGCGGGCCCTTTTGCTTTCAGGCGAGCAGATCCGCGTCCTCCGGATGCTTGTCGAGATAGTCGACGACGAAGCCGCAGCCGGCGATCACCTTCTTGCCGTCGCGGCGGATCAGATCCAGCGCGCCCTTGACCAGCTCGGAGCCGATGCCGCGGCCGCGCAGCGCACGCGGCGTCTCTGTATGGGTGATGATCACGGCCGACGGCGTCAGCCGGTAATTGGCGAAGGCGAGGTCGCCGCCGACATCGAGCTCGAAGCGGCTCCTGTCCTTGTTGTCGCGTACCAGTGCCGCCATGCAAGATCCTTCCGCACGTCCCTGTAACTGCTGTGCGTTATCACGAGTCCCGCTCTGCGAGCATCATGCAGTGACCACAAATAATCCTCGACGTCGCTCTTGCAAGTTCCACGGCGGGTCCCACGTCCCTGACAGGACATACGCCCGAATGCGGCCGGCAGAGTCGCTAGACATTCGGAGTGTCGTGATCGCCAGCCGCAGACGTATGCCTCTGTTGCAGGAGGGTACCATGTCGGACTTTGGTTTCTTCAACACTCATCGAACATGGGAAGACTGGTGCGGGATGCTGCTCGGCGCGCTGATCGTCGCTTCGCCGTGGTTTCCCATCCAGGATCGACCCATCGTCGCCCACGAGCTGATGATCCTGAATGCGGTCGCAGTCGGCCTCGTCGTCTTTGGCCTCAGCCAGCTCGAATATGTCGCGCTGCAACGCTGGCAGGAGGTGACGACGATCCTGATCGGAGTGTGGCTCGTCGCTTCGCCCTACGTCATCGGCTATTCCGGTGAGGGCTTTGTCCGCATCTATCACACCAGCCTTGGCGCGGTGGTGGTGCTGCTCGGCATACTCCAGCTATGGCAGGACTGGGACCTGAATGACCAGGACATGCTCAGGCATGGACAATAGGCCGCAGATATCGGCAGGCCCGCCCGGTCACGGGTGGGCCTGCGCGCTCATCTCGCCACCAGGTCCTGACAGTCCGGGTGTTTCTCGATCCACGCCTTCACGAACGGGCACTCCGGGATCAGCTTCAATCCGGCCGCACGGACCTGGTCGAGTGCGCCTTGCACCAGTTTTGAGCCGACGCCCTTGCCGCCGAGCTCCTTCGGCACCTCGGTATGCTCGAACGTGATGATTCCGCCGTCGAGCTTGTAGTGCTCGGTTGCGAGATGACCGTCCACCTCGAGCTCGAAGCGGTGATGATCCTTGTTGTCGATGACGTCGCTCATGTCGTCTCCGCTCAGCTCTTCAGCGAGCGTCAAGAGATACAGTTCAATCAGTCGCCTTGGCGAGCCTGGACTCTTCGGGCTGCGGCTGTTGGTGCAGGCAGCCCTGGCAGATGACGAGGGAACGGTTGACCCTGGCGTCCTGCTCGGCCTCGATGCCGTCCTTAGCCTGCCGCCATTCCTTCGAAGAGGGCTGAAGCCCGGCTTGCGACCTGTTGCGCTCAGAGCGGGCGGCAGCGCGCGAGGTATCGCCGGGCCGATTGGGATTCTCGCCGGCGCCATCCCAGGCATAGCGTGCCGGGTTGAAGGCAGGATCCGAGGCAAAATGGGCTTGCGGCGCCAGGGCACATCCACCGAGCGCCAGCGACAACAGGAGTAAGGCGGGCGCTTTGACCATGGTGCGGCACTCTGTACGCGGAGACTGACGGAGGTTGCGCCGATCATGTTTAAAATTCCCTGAACGCCACGGGCCGTGCCGGCGACAAACGCGCATGCGCCATCTAATCCTCCTGCTCGTCCTGTTCGCTAGCGCCGCGCGTGCCGAAGATGCGAAGCCGTTTGATCTCTCAAATTATCCGCCTGACGTGCAGAAGGCCGTGCGCTACGCCAATGAGGAATGTGAGAGCCAGGGTGGAGGCGCGGTGAGCTTCGCAGCGGACACTGTGCGCCGGATCGACCTGACTGGCGACGGCCGCGACGATTACATCGTCGATTTCAGCAACACCAGATGCGGCGAGCGCGAGACCACTTATTGTGGAACCGGCGGCTGTACCATGACCATCCTGGTGACGCTGCCGGACGGTCATGTGCGTCCCGTGTTCGACGGCTATGTCCGTCGCTACACGATCGTGGCGCCGCCGCCGAAGCGCGGCGCCCCGCGCACCATCCGTTTCGATCTGCATGGCAGCTATTGCGGCGGCTTTGGTGCGCAGGCCTGCGTCAAGCAGAAGGCCATCACGGCGACGCCGTTCGCGTTCAAGCAGCCGTAGCGGCAGTATTTTTGTCCGCGCCAACGCAGTTGGCGTTGCCGCGGATGCCTTCGAAACGCGCTTCGCGGCAACGAGGTCTGGAATGGAGGTGCAGCTTTATGTGCCCCACCAATTCTTCAGCTGGGTCGCCGTGCCATTATAGAACTCGCGGTCGCATCGTCCGATTCCATTCACGGCATGCGGCTGCGGACCCACGCCCCCATCGGTGTATTGCCACATTGTCCATTTGCTCCAGCACGGAGGCACAACCGCAGTCGAACTGTACTGCGCCAGCCAAAACCAGCAATTTTTGAGCACGGGATCCACCGACGTGCCCAAGGCACGTTTGATCGTATGGCCGCTGTAAAATCCCGGCCAGCGATCGAGCTTCTCGTGGATGTGCGTCACAAAGGCGCGAGCCTCCTCCAGTGTCATGCTGCCGCCGGTCGGATTGTCCTCGAAGTCCAGGACGACGACCGTCTTGTCATCGGGGGCGACCGTGTTCAGGAATTGCTCCGCTTGCGATATCCCATTTGCGCCTGTCCCGAAGTGATAGGCGCCGAATAGCAATCCCGCGTTCAAAGCGGCGGTTCGGTTCGCGGCGAAGGTTGGATCGACGTAGGATTCACCTTGCGTCGCCTTGTGGATTACGCCGAGGATTCCATCGGCCTTTGCCTGGGCGAAGTTGAGATTCGTTCCGTTATGGTGTGACAGATCAATAACCGAATTTGTAACTGGCAAATCAACCTCCTCACGATTTAATCAATCTAAAATTGTACGACTGGCTCTGCTTTTTGGCAAGGCGTCGACGCACCGTTGTGCTTCCCGCCTCGGGTGTGGTCCTGGCAGGCGTCTTTTGAGTTGATGCGTCGGAATGAAGGCCGGCTTGCCGGCCTTGCGATGCTGTAGGTGATCGCGATAAATGGGCCGCAATGAGCGGGCGGCTCGCTCGCCGTCCGCACCCGAAGAGGAAGCCCCATGCAGCCCCTGCGCATGTCCCGCCGCGTCATGAATCTCGCTTATATGCTGACCCAGAATGCGCGGCGGCATGGATCGCGTCCCGGTTTCGTCTGGGGTGACCGATCCTGGACCTGGCGCGAGATCGACGCGCAGGTTTCGGCGCTGGCCGCGGCGCTCGCCGCGCGCGGCGTCGCCAAGGGGGACCGCATCCTCGTTCATTCCAAGAATGGCGACGAGATGTTCTTTTCGATGTTCGCCGCGTTCCGGCTCGGCGCGGTCTGGGTGCCCACCAATTTCCGCCTGATGCCCGATGAGGTCACCTATCTTGCCCAGGCCTCCGGGGCGAAGGCGTTTCTGTGCCATGTCGACTTTCCCGAGCACGCCGCTTCCGTAACCGGCGGCGCGCTGGAATTCACCTGGAGCATCGACGGCAAGGCGGCGTTCGGTGAGCGTTCGGTGGCCGACGCCATCGCCTCGCAGGCCGGCGCAAGCGTCGCGAACGCTGACGTCGAGCACGACGATCCCTGCTGGTTCTTCTTCACCTCGGGCACCACGGGCCGTTCCAAGGCCGCGGTGCTGACCCACGGCCAGATGGGCTTTGTCGTGACCAATCATCTTGCCGATCTCACCCCCGGCGTGACGGAAGCGGATGCCTCGCTGGTGGTGGCGCCGCTGTCGCATGGCGCCGGCGTGCATCAGCTGGTGCAGACCGCGCGCGGCGTCTGCACCGTGCTGCTGCCGACCGAAAAGTTCGACATCGACGAGGCGTTCCGCCTGATCGAGACGCACCGGGTCAGCAATCTCTTCACCGTGCCGACGATTTTGAAGATGATGGTCGAGCACCCCGCGGCCGATAAATACGATCATTCCTCGCTGCGCCACGTGATCTATGCCGGCGCGCCGATGTATCGCGAGGACCAGAAGGCCGCGCTGAAGAAGCTCGGCCGCGTCATCGTGCAGTATTTTGGCCTCGGCGAAGTCACCGGCAACATCACCGTGCTGCCGGCGGCGCTGCACGATGCCGAGGATAGTCCGCATGCAAGGATCGGCACCTGCGGCTTCGAGCGCACGGCCATGCAGGTCTCGATCCAGGACGACGAGGGCCGCGAGCTCGGCGCTAACCAGAGCGGCGAGATCTGCGTGATCGGGCCGGCCGTGCTGGCCGGCTATTACGACAACCCCGAGGCCAATGCGAAGGCGTTCCGCAACGGCTGGTTCCGCACCGGCGATCTCGGCCACATGGACGAGGAGGGGTTCGTCTACATCACGGGCCGGGCCTCCGACATGTACATCTCCGGCGGCTCCAACATCTATCCGCGCGAGATCGAGGAAAAGATCCTGACCCATCCCGCGGTCGGCGAGGTTGCCGTGCTCGGCGTGCCCGATGCGACCTGGGGCGAGGTCGGCGTCGCCGTCTGCGTGGCACGCGAGGGCGCGAAGCCGGTGAGCGAGGCGGAGATGGCAGCGTTCCTGTCGCCGAAAGTGCCGCGCTACAAGATGCCGAAGCGGTTCTTCTTCTGGGAGGCGCTGCCGAAATCCGGCTACGGCAAGATCCCGAAGCGCATGGTGCGCGACGAGCTCGAGACGCGCGGGCTGCTCGAGCTCGACAAGACGAAGACGGGCTGAGCATAGGTCATGCGCAGTATCAAGCAGCCGGGCGCGCCGCACGTCGAACGCATCCAATGCGTGGAGGCGAGGGGACGCGCTTTCTCGTTCACGCTTCAGGCAGGCTTGCCGCTGCTCGAAGCCGCGCGCCGCGGCTTTGCGGCCGAGGGATTTGCCGGCGGCGTGCTGAACTTCGGCAGCGGCGCGCTTGGGCCGTTCGCCTATGTGATGCCGGCGTTGTCGAAGACCGGCGAACACGCTGCGTTCTATAGCGACACCTATCGGCCCGCCGGCGTGACACGCACGAAGCTCGGCAGCATGACGCTCGGCATGCGCGACGGCGCGCCGTTCTTTCATTGCCACGGGCTCTGGACCGAGGCCGACGGCAAGGCAGGCGGCGGCCACATGCTGCCGGACGAGACTGTCGTCGCCGAGCCTTTTGCGGTGGACGCTTTCGGGATCGATGGTGCCATGTTCACGGCTGATCCCGACCCGGAGACCAACTTCAAGCTGTTCGGGCCGGTGACTGCCGCGCGCAACGGCACGCGCACGACCAGCCGCGCCTTCGCGCTGCGGCTGCGGCCCAATCAGGATTTTGCCTTCGGGCTCGAAGCTTTTTGCCGCGCCCACGGTGTCGCGCGCGCGAAAATTTACGGCGGCGTCGGCTCCACGATCGGCGCGCGCTTCACCCATGGCGGTGTGACCGAGCCCTTCGCCACGGAGCTTGCGATAACGGCTGGCGCGATCACGACCGGCTCGCCCGGCGCGCTGGAAGCCGCGCTCGACGTCGCCCTGATCGACTACACCGGCGGCATCGCGGAGGGCCGTCTGATCCGTGGCGACAATCCCGTACTGATGACCATGGAACTGGTGCTGGAGGTGTTGGGCTGATATCGGCGCGCGATCATCGCAGCTTGGCAATGGCCAGATACGTCGCGTCGCTTATCCCCGAGTTCGATCCCTGAAAGAGGTTGAGCAAGGGAGATTGAACCTGGCCGCTGCTCTGGTTGTTCTTGACGTCATACATGGCGGAGAAGCGGTTCAACAGCTTGGCAACCTTGGTGGGATCGGAGAGATCCTTGATCTTCATGAATTTGTCGACGAACTTGGCCTGCTGATCGATCGGCATCGCCGCCATCGAGTCGGGCAGATCGAAGGTGGTCCTGAACACTTCCGAAAGAGCCTTGTCGGCAAGGATGTCGTAGGCGGACGTGATGTCTCCCGCCTTGCGCTGGAAATAGAGCGCGAGGCGCACACCGGGATTGGTATCTCCCTGCTGCTGCTCCAGGCTTTGCTGGAGATAGTTCGCCTGTGTGTCCCGGAATTGATCGCGCTTCTGGGGGCCCATCAACGCGAGGCGCGCGACGTTGCCCTTGCTGTCGAAGTTGAACGACGCCGCGATTTCGGCAAAGCGCGGATCGCTCTCGGTGTTGGCAAAGCTCTTGGGATTGCCGAGATCGGAGGCGAAGATCTTTTTGAGATAGTCGGTGCTGACCTTCTTGGGGTTCAGCCCCTTGGCGACGAGAACGAAATCAATCAGCTTCCGGTTTCCGAGCAGATCGGAGACGCTGTCGATGCCTGCGATGGCTTCCTGATAGGCCGTCGCGTCTTTCTGGGCTTGTGCCCGGACTGCCTTCTGCTGATCAGGGCTTGCCTGTTTGATCGCTTGAACGACGTAGTCCTTCGCGATCTGGAGGACCTCGGCCGAGTCCTGCGCGACCAGGGGCGTGGTCAGATTGCCCTTTGCGTCGAAGTTGAAGGCGCGTGCAAGCTCGAGGTATCGATCGTCCTTGAGCGTATGGACGAAGCTCTTGGGATCGCTGACGTCGCTTTCGAGGACGGCCTTGATGGTGTCCTGCGAGACCTCTTTGGGATCGAGGCCGACGGCGCCCAGTGCAAAATCATACACGGCTGGTGTCGATACCAGCGCCTGGACGGACTTGACGTTGAGGATGGCGTTTCTGAAGTTCTTGATGGCGAGAGCTTCGCTGAGCGGGCTCGCCGCTGCATAGACGGCGGACTTGCTGTCGTCGAACAGCTTTGCCGTGAGCGTGACGTTCGCGGCGGTCTGTGCAGGCACACCCGACGGAAGCGACCCGTCAGGCGAAAACTCGAACGCGCCGGCCAGATCGACAAAGTTGCCGATGGTCGAGATCTGGTCGGTCAGGCTGGAAACGCTCTTCGTATATGTCTCCAGGTGATATTTTTCGACCAGGATCTGGATGTTCAGCTGGGCGACGTCGGCGCCCGGTTGCGAGAGCTGGGCCGTGTAGTCGGCGATCTTCGTATTGGTGGCGCTGACGTCCGATTTGGCCTGAGTGAGCTGGGCGTTGAGGCCGCTCAACTGCGACGTGAAAGTGGTGCTCACGTAGCTGTTGGGATCGGACGGATCGCTGCGCAGGACCTGGCTTATCGTGTCCCGCGGCCACTTGCTTTCATCGATCCCGAATGCCGAATAGACATAGTTGCGAAGACGATCGTCGTTCAGCAGCTGGTTCGCGCTGGTGATGCCGCCGATCTTGGCGTTGTAGTAATTCGTGTCGTTGGCAAGTGCGTCGACCTGGCTCTTCTTGGTCGCCGTGTACAGACCGATCATGTCGTCGGTCTGGTTGTCCGATTGCGCGACCGGCGTCGCGGTGCCGTTGAAGGAAAATGCGGCGGCGAACTCCCGGTAGCGCTTGTCCACCAGCTTGTTGACGAAGCTATTGGAGTCGTTGATGTCGCTATCCAGCACCTTTTTCATGAAGGCCTTGGCGTACGCCATGTCTTCCAGGCCATACGCCTTCATGGCGTAATGATAGAGGCGGTAGTCCTTCATCAAATCATCGACGGTCTTCACCTTGCCGATGTTGGCCTTGTAATAGGCGGCCTCCCGCGCGACGTCCTGCTGCTGTTCGACCCGCGTCAGCGACTGCTTGAGATTGCGCGTGATGTAGCTGTAACCGAAATACGTTGATACCATCGCGCATTCCCCGCGGCTTTACTGTCCCGGACGTCCGTCAATCATTGCCGGGGTCGCGAGGTGGGAGCCGGCATCATGTCGGCAAACTGTCTCGTAGTTGCGTCTTGTTAATCGGCACCCGGTTGGCGGATGCCGACTTTGTTTCAACTTGTTTCCATATGTTTCTCAAATGCAGCTTTCGCGAGGATTGCGTTCCTGATATGTTCCGATTTGGGCGGGTCGAAACAGGCGAGGGCCACGGTAGAGACTCGTTCTCAGTCGTCATTGCGCGCGCAGCGAAGCAAGCCAGAGTCTTTCCGCGTGGACAGTCTGGATTGCTTCGCTGCGCTCGCAATGACGGAGTGTGGAGTAACAGCGTTCGTTCTCTCGTGTCCGGACGCGACGCAGCGCACCGCCGAAGAGGCGCTGCGCAGCGTCCGGGGCACGAGAGCGGATCCATCTTGGCATTCGAATCCAGGTTGCACGCGCGGTTTCGCGCCCTCGCGGCACAGCGTGCCCGAGCTTTGCTGCATTCACCGCCCTCCAGAAGTGCCGAGGGCGCAGGGAAGGCCGGGTGCCGGCTGGCACCCGCGGTCCACCGTGCGAAGGTTGCGCTACAAGAGGCTGCACAGCGGCATACAGGTGAAGCCAAACATCCGGCCTTCCCTGCGCAGTGGTTGACGGCTTATGTCGCGCTCTCCCCGGGGAGCGATGCACTATTGCCCCCGTCGCCTTGCGGATGGCTGATGCGCGGACCCGGTCGGGCCGCCACATCACCGCAACGCTTGGCGCACAGACCCCGGGCGCCAGGACCACACGATTTTGCCGTACGCAGGCCGCGCCGGTCGTGCGCGCGAGGGGATTGCTCACGGCGTGAGCCGCCCTGCAAACCCCATCGCGCCGACGCCGCCTGCGTCCACCACGTCCCATCCCGCGTTCGTGACGATCGCGATCCGCCCCTCGGCCGGGTTGGGATGGGTTTTATATATGATAATCCGAAATACGGATAAAGAGAAATATTTTGGCGTGGCATGATTGACCCGCCCGTTGGGTGTTTTGCCCGCCGGGCGGCGCAAGGGGTTGTGGGTCTGCGCCGGCGCTTCCCGCCGCAACGCTGCCACGAACGGGTCTCCCCCCGGCCCAAAAATGCGCTACCATGAGTCCAGCGCGCCTCAAGTCGCGCACGATCAACTGGACGTATGAGGAAACGAGATGAGGGTGACGATTGGACGGCGCACGGTGGTGGCTGCGGCGCTGACGGCTGCGGGCGCGGCGGCTTTTTCATCTGCCTGGGCGCATGGTCCGACCCGGCAGAAGGTGCGGGAATCGATCGAGATCAATGCTCCGCCGGCCAAGGTGTGGGCGGCGATCGGCAATTTCCAGGACATGAGCTGGCTGCCGCCGGTGACCAAGACCGAGGGCGAGAAGGGCAACGAGATCGGCGCGACGCGGCGGCTGACGCTGACGGGCGGGGCCACCGTCGACGAGGAGCTCTACAAGTTCGACGCCGACACGATGACCTATTCCTACCGGATCACGACCGTGGACGTGAAGGTACTGCCGGTCACCAACTATTCCTCGACGCTGACGGTGACGCCCAGCGCCGACGGCAAGGGCGCAACCCTGGAATGGGCCGGCGCGTTCTACCGCGGCTTTCCCAACAACGATCCGCCGCCGGAGCTGAATGACGAGGCCGCCAAGAGCGCGGTGAGCGGGCTCTACAAGACCGGCCTCGAAGCGCTGAAGAAGAAGATCGAGAGCGGAAGCTGATCGTGCGCATCCTGGTGCTGGCGGCGCTCGCCGCCGGCCTTTGCCGCCTTGGCGGCGCCTCTGCGGAAGAGGCGTTCGTCACCAACCAGCTCAGCGACGATCTGATGGTCGTGGACCTCGCCACCGCGCGCAGCGTCGCGACCATTCCGATCGGCGGCAAGCCGGCCGGCATCGCCGTGAGCGCGGACGGGCGGTTTGCCTATGTGACGAGCCCCGATGCCAAGGCGGTGACGGTGGTGGACGCGGCCGCGCGGCAGGTGGCCGGCCGCATCGAGGTTGGCGGCGGGCCGCTCGGCATCGCCGTGGCGCCCGACGGCCGGACCGTCTATGTCGCTGACTGGTATGCGGCGGCGGTGCGGGTGATCGACGCGGCGAGCCGCAGCGTCACCGCCAGCATCGCGGTCGGCGCTTCGCCGTCGGGGCTCGCGGTGACGCCTGACGGCAGACTGCTGCTCTCGGCCGACCGCGACGACGACAGCGTCTCGGTCGTGGACATTGCGACGCGCCAGCGCACGGCGACCATCAAGGCCGGCACCCGCCCGTTCGGCGTCACCATCGATGCCGAGGGCAGGCGCGCCTACACCGCCAATGTCGGCTCCGACGACGTCTCCGTGATCGACATCGCGGAGGCACGCGAGATCGCCCGTGTCCCGGTCGGGATGCGCCCCTATGCGGTGGCGCTGACGCTGGGCCGCGGCTTCGTCACGGATCAATATGGCGGCACCGTCAGCGTGTTCGACCTCGCGACGCTGAAGCCGGTCAAGCGCATCAATGTCGGCGACTATCCGGAAGGCATTGCCGCGACCGCCGACGGCAAGCGCGTCATCGTCGCCTGCTGGGAGAGCAACACGCTCGATATCATCGATGCGGCCGAGCTGAAGAAGATCGGTGAGGTCAAGACCGGCGACGGCCCGCGCGCGTTCGGGGCGTTCTTGCGGAGGACGGAGTAGGGGCGCTTGTAGCCCGCATGGAGCGGAGCGGAATGCGGGGACACTGTCCCGGATTGCGCTTCCGCCTTCGCTCTCCGAGCTTCGGCAGACAAGTCGCTCCATGCGGGCTACGGCGCCGCGCGCAACGCGGGCAAGATCTCATCCATCCGCTCAAACACATGGTCTGGATCTTGCGCCCGCAGCGCGGCCGGCGCCGCATAGCCCCAGCACACCGCGCCGCAGGCAATCCCCATGGCTCGCGCCGCCTCGATGTCGCGGACCTCGTCGCCGATCGCGACGACCTCGCCCGGCGCGACGCCCGCGCGCCGTATCACCCGGCGAAATTTCGCGGGCTTGCCGAACAGCGAAGCCGCGCAGTCGAAATGCGAAAACAGCGCGGCCGCCTCGCCAAGCTTCTCGCGCGCATTGGTTTCGCTGTCGGACGTCACCAGCGCAAGCTGCACGCCGTTCCCGGCCAGCGTCCGCAGCATCGCCTCGACGCCGGCAAACAGCGAAATCTCGCTAGCTGCCTCGCCCTTCAACCGCCGCGCATGCCGCGCGATCGCCGGCAGCTTCCACAAGGGTACCTCGAGGCGAGAGAGGATCTCGCGCGTCGAAGCATGCCGCAGCGCCTCGACGTCCTCATCGGCGACGCGGCGAAAGCCGAAATGGTCGGCGACGTCGTTGATGGTGCGCAGGAACCACGGAAAGCTGTCGGCCAGCGTGCCGTCGAGATCGAAGATGGCGAGGGAATAGGGCATGGAGGGGAATTGCAAGCGGCGGGCCTGTTGGCGATGCGCTGACAAAAGCTTTCGGAAATGCTATATTGATCTCTTCAGAGGTGACAGATGTCGGAGCTACTGGCAAGGATTACGGTCGACCCGCAGCGTATGCATGGACGCCCCTGCGTGCGCGACCTGCGCATCACGGTTGCCGACATCCTGGGGCTGCTGTCCGCGGGACAGTCGCGAGAGAGCATCCTCGAGGACTATCCGTATCTGGAAGAGGCGGATATCGACGCTGTGCTGGCTTATGCTGCCCGTCAGGTCGACCACCCGATCATAGCGGCTAAATAGTTTGCCTTATCTGATCGACGCCCAGCTTCCTCCCGCACTCGCGGAAGCCATGCGTCGTGCTGGATACGATACGGTCCACGTTGCCGACATCGGGATGGCAAACGCAACTGACGGAGCAATCTGGGGTGAGGCCATCTCTCGGTCGGCCGTTCTTGTGACCAAGGACCGCGACTTCTCGCTACTACGCGCTGCCAAGAGACAGGGACCAGAGGTGCTTTGGGTACGTGTCGGCAACATCGACAACCACACGCTGATCCGCCAATTCTTAGATGCCATGCCGCAAATTGTCGAAGCCGTCGCGCGTGGCGAGACGGTGATTGAATTCGTCGGCGGTTAGAGGCATTCACCGCAACTTTCGCACGTGAAGATTGATATCGAGATCGATATTCTTGACGCAGGTCTGTGTCGTCCGATGCGAGCTGCCCTCGTGCCAGCGGCCGTCGTGGGTCCGGGCGTCTTCGACGTTGGCAAGCTTCAGGCATCGCCATTGCGGCAGTGGCCCGCTGCTTTTGCCGGCAAATTGCCAAGCCAGCACGGCCTCCTCGCCGCTCTTGTCTGTGCCGATGACATGCGGGCAAAGCTCGCGAGGCCGACCCTCGTAGACGCAGATCACCTGCTGCTTGGCGAGGATCGCGTTGCGGAAGAGCGTGTAGGTTCGGCTGGGCATCGCTCCCTCCAGGTCGCCTTCGTCTGGCCTTGTCGAACGCTCAAGTGTAGAGGTGTAAGACTAGAAGGGAAACCGAGGGTCTGAAACCGCAGGCGCGCCGGCAGGTACATCTGTCCTCCGACGAGGAGACGGCGCAGCGAGTCGGTCAGCGCCACGGCAAGCCACACGTCTTCAAGGTCGATGCCGGCTGGATGCATGCCAAGGGGGTTTTTCGCGCGGACAATGGCGTGTGGCTGACCGACCATGTGCCGCCGGAGTTCCTGATGTCGGTTACGACCGGATGACACAATAGAACGCAGCGGAGAGGATTCTACTCCGCCGCTTCGCTCGTGCTCCGCCGCTTCGGCTTCCGCGCCTTCTTCAGCACCGGCGCCAGAAACTTCCCCGTATAGCTCCTTGGCGCCTTCGCGATGTCCTCCGGCGGGCCCCAGGCGACGATCTCGCCGCCGCCGTCGCCGCCTTCGGGGCCGAGGTCGATGACCCAGTCGGCGGTCTTGATGACTTCGAGATTGTGCTCGATGACGACGACCGTGTTGCCCTGCGCGACCAGCTCGTGCAGCACCTCCAGGAGCTTCTTGACGTCGTGAAAATGAAGACCGGTGGTGGGCTCGTCCAGGATGTAGAGCGTGCGGCCGGTGGCGCGTTTTGACAGCTCCTTGGCCAGCTTGACGCGCTGGGCTTCGCCGCCGGAGAGCGTCGTGGCCTGCTGGCCGACATGGATGTAGTCGAGGCCGACGCGATGGAGCGTCTGGAAGGTTTCGCGCACGCGCGGGACCGCCTTGAAGAACTCGGCGGCTTCCTCGACGGTCATGTCGAGCACGTCGGCGATACTCTTGCCCTTGAACAGGACTTCGAGCGTCTCGCGGTTGTAGCGCTTGCCCTTGCAGACGTCGCAGGTGACGTAGACGTCGGGCAGGAAGTGCATCTCGATCTTGATGACGCCGTCGCCCTGGCAGGCCTCGCAGCGGCCGCCCTTGACGTTGAAG
>Ga0065165_1001340_pt1 | contig 27256 bp, 19 predicted proteins | sample AraplaMF_Cvi_mMF_FD_63813 | JGI IMG/M metagenome (GOLD analysis project Ga0065165, IMG submission 63813) | Arabidopsis root microbial communities from the University of North Carolina, USA - plate scrape MF_Cvi_mMF (version 2) (version 3) | ecosystem: Host-associated > Plants > Roots >... | reverse complement strand
GATTCGGTTACCTACGGGCCTTACGAGGCTGGCAGGATCATTTTCTGTCATGGCATTGAGCACAATCCGTTTTTCTCGTGGCTTCCGATACGGCCTTTAAAAGGCGAAACGATCCGCATCCGATCGGAACACACAGATCCGGTGATCCTGAACCGGGGCGTTTATGTGGTACCGGCCGGCGGCACGGGCGAGTGGCGCATTGGCTCGACCTATAATTTTGATGATAAAACCTCTGAAATCACAGCGCAGGCACGGCAGGAACTGGAAGAAAAAACCCGGTCGCTGCTGAATTTTTCATATACCGTAACGGGGCAGGAATGTGGGTTCCGCCCTACGGTTCCCGATCACCGGCCGTTGCTGGGGAGCCACCCCGAACATAAGCCGGTTGTTGTTTTTAACGGTCTGGGTACCAAAGGTGTAAGCCAGGCCCCGTATTTTTCAGAGATTTTAGTCCACAGCCTGGAAAATAATATACCGGTAAACAAACTCGTGGACATTGAACGTTATAAATCATTATATTCGAGTTCCCCTAAATAACTATGGTTTTGCGAAGAGGATTACTTGTTGCGTTACTATTCATTTTGATTTCGGCCGTAGCATCCCGGGCACAGCAATCGCGCGAAGTCTTTGGAAAAAATAGAATACAATACCGTCAGTTCGATTGGGTTTACCTCAGTGGCGAGAACTTCGATGTTTACTATTACGATTCCCGTAAGGCGGTAGCGACAGATGCTTTACAGTACCTGGAATCGGAGTTCGACCGCATAACCGACCTGATCGGTTATCCCCCATACTTCAAGACTAAGGTATTTATCTATAACTCGCTTACCGACCTGCGCCAAAGTAACGTAGGGCTGAATCACACCTATTTCAACGTGGGTGGTGAAACCGAGTTCATCAAGCCTTATGTAGAAGTAGCGCACATGGGAACGTCACAAGAGTTCAAGGAAGAACTGTTGTATCGGATATCGGACCTGATGCTGAACGAAATGATGTTTGGCGGTAACCTCAAAGACATGTTTCAGAGCTCCATACTTATGAACCTGCCCGACTGGTTTGTAAAGGGAGCATCGGTATATGTGGCTAAGGGATGGAATGCTGAAATGGATGATTATATCCGCCAGCTTATCCGCACACGTAAGGCCCGACGCGCCACGAAACTCTCTGGTCGCGAAGCCGAACTGGTAGGCCAATCCATCTGGAATTTCATTGCCGAGAAATATGGCAAGAGCAGTGTAGCAAACATTCTGAACTATACCCGCGTAACGCGTAACGAAGAAAAGAGTGTGCTCATCACACTGGGCATAACCTTCCGGCAACTGCTGACGGAATGGCAGAAGTATTACTCTGACATGGAAACGTCGCTGGCACAATCATATACCACGCCCAAAGACTCGCTTACGTTTACCAAACGTCATAACGCCACCACTCAGTTCACAACTGTTAAGGTAAGTCCCGACGGCCAGTACATTGCATATGCCGAGAATGATCGCGGGCACTATATCGTTAAAGTCCGAACGGTGGCCAGCGGAAAAGAGAAGACAATCCTTTCAGGAGGCAGTAAGGTTATCAACCAGCGTGTAGATTATCGCCTGCCGATTATGGCATGGTCAGACGATCATACCCTGGGTGTAATCGGCGTAAAGGGAGGCAACTATGTATTCTGGCTGTATGACCTGAGTACAAAAACCAAGCTGCCCCGGGAGCTTGAGAAGTTCAGTAACATCCGTAGTATGGAATTCTCCAGCAACGGTCGCCTCATCATTCTCAGCGCAGACTTCGAAGGCAAGAGCGATCTATTCCTGTTGAGTACACGTCGCGATCGTGTACGACGTCTTACCAATGACCTGTACGACGACCTGGATCCCAGCTTTATACCAAACACCAACCGAATTATCTTCAGCTCGAACCGTACCAACGATACACTGCGCACCAGTGCTCCGCCCCAGTTCGAAAAGCTTACCGATAATTACAACCTCTTCATATACGACCTCGATAGCACGAACGTGTTATTGAAACGTGTAACCAACACGTTGAGCAAAGACTATTCGCCCAAAGCGCTCGATGAAGATAACTTCTATTACCTGAGCGATCAGCGTGGCATTACCAACCTTTTCCGCTATAACAAAGCTACCGGTATCTACTCGCAGGTTACCAACTTCGCCACCGGCATAAAAGAATACGACCTGGCCTTCAGCACGAATACACTGGCCTGGATTTCGAACAAAAACCTGAAAGAGAATATATTCGTCGACCGTAACTTCAACATCAACCGGCAAATTTTTACGCCGCCCACCCGTCGTAAAGAACTACAGCAAGCCCGTGTGATTCGCGATAAGCGCAAGACAGAAGACAAGGAAAACAAAAGCATGAGCATAAAAGATCTGCTCAATGCGCGTCTGCGTCAGGCTCAGTCACAAAAAGACAGTACCGATGTTGCTCCGGCCGATACAACGACCATTGTTCGTGTACCGGCCGATACGTTGAAGCCGCGGACCTCGATACCCCCTCCGCCACCACAACCGAATCTTATCATCTCGACCGACACCACGAACAACAACGCGGTCGACACGACGAAGGTAACAGCCGCACCGCCGCAGAAGAAAGATCAGGATGTTGTTAATACAGACAACTACGTATTCGAAGACGACGCTGTAAAACAAAACCAGCCGAGTGAATCATTCCTCACACGGTATATCAAGGCACGCGATAAGAGCCGTGTTACAGGACCTTTCCCTTATGAAACGAAGTTCAGCGCGAATAACCTCGTTACATCGCTGGTTGTAGACCAGTTACGGGGAGTAGGTATCTCTATCGAGACACAGATGAACGACATGCTGGAGAGCTACCGCTTCTATGGTGGTATTATGACTACCATCGATTTGCGCAGTGGCGACGCATATGCTGAATTCCAGTATCTGAAATCGCTTGTAGACTTCAGCGCGCGCTTTGAGCGCAAGGCTATACGTTGGGAAGCCGAGCCGGCGAACAACACCAGTGAGTCGGACATGTTCCATTACCAGTTGAACCGTTTCGAAGTAGCGGCTTCGTTGCCTATATCCGAGCGGCTACGCTTTACTGTAAAACCGTTTGGTGCGCTGGCTCGCTCGGTTGAATTGGGAGCTACCGATTATCCGGCATCGCCCCCCACGGCATCGCCGGTTAACAACTTCTATGCAGGTGTAAAATCTGAAGTAGTATACGATAACTCCATTACCACCGGCCTGAACCTTATTGAAGGAACACGTGGTAAAATCAGCTTCCAACACTACCAGGGTGTAGAAGACGCTAACCTTAGCTTCAGCCAGGCGTCGGTAGACCTACGTCACTATCAGAAATTATACAAGGAGATCGTATTTGCGGTCCGTGGCTTTGCCGGCACCTTCTTCGGTCAGTCTCCCAAGACTTATCTCCTGGGCGGTATGGACAACTGGTTGTTCAACAAAGCCAAAGTTGATGGTAAGACAAGCAAAGGCGAGCCTAATCCGCTCGGCTATCCGGGTGTAAACCAGGATCTGTTATTTGTAGAGTTTGCCACATCGCTCCGCGGCTTCAATTACGCTACGTTGTTCGGCAACAGTGTAATTATGGCCAACGCCGAGCTTCGGGTACCGCTAATCCGCGCGTTGTCTAACGGCCCTATATCGTCAAACTTCCTGCGCAACATGCAATTTATCGCGTTCTACGATATCGGTACGGCATGGTCTGGTAAACCACCGTTCTCTTCAGACAACAGTGTGAGCTATGAGGAGATTGTAAGCGGTCCGTTTACGGCACAAATTAAGAATTACCTCAATCCGTGGTTGTACAGCTACGGTGTGGGCATGCGCACGGTGCTGCTGGGCTACTACGTTAAGGCCGACCTCGGCTGGCCGGTAGAAAACTATGAAGTAGGCAAGCCCAAACTTCAGGTAACTTTAGGCTTCGATTTCTAATCCATACGCCGCCGCAGATTCGCCCCACGAACTGCGGCGGTGTCTTTTTCAGCCAAAGGCTTCAAAACCATCCGGTTAATCCGCGCGACCTTCGGAGAATTGGTTTTTTTTGTAAAACTTGCGCTCCGGATCTTTATAACGAAAAACTAAAGCATGATAAAATCCATGACCGGCTTCGGCCAGAGCACCCAGGACGACGGCCGGGTACAAATCAACGCCGAGATAAAAAGCCTCAATTCAAAATTTCTGGATCTGAGCCTACGGCTGCCCAAGATCTTTTCGGATAAAGAGATCGAAGTTCGCAACCTCATCAGTGAATCGCTCGAACGTGGCAAAGTATCGATCAGCATAGAGTATTTGCCACATGGCGACGAGTCGATTAAGCAAAGCTATAACGAGACATTGTTCGTGGCGTACTATACCGAGCTAAAGAAGCTGGCCGATAAGGTTGGTGCACCCCACGAGAATCTGTTCCAGCAGGCCCTCAATTCGCCCGATGTTGTACAGAGCAACATAAAGGAAGACTCCAGCGAAGACGAATGGAAGAAAGTAAAAGCTTGCATTACCGATGCTATTAAGAAGTGTAACACGTTTCGCCAGGACGAGGGTAAATCGCTTGAAACAATGCTACGCGAGTGTATAGGCGTGATTCAGCGTGAACTGAAAAACGTTGAGGTGTTGGATCCCAAGCGCGTTGAGCGCATTCGCGAGCGTTTGAAAAACAACATAGCCGCATTCTTTGGTGAGGAAGGTTTTGACACGAACCGGCTTGAACAGGAGATTATTTTCTACATCGAGAAACTGGATATCAACGAAGAGAAAGTGCGGCTTCGCTCCCACCTGGATTACTTTACTCAAGTACTCGGTGAGGCACAAAGCAACGGTAAGAAGCTCGGATTTATATCGCAGGAAATTGGCCGTGAAATCAACACAATCGGTTCCAAAGCCAACGATTCCACTATACAAAAGCACGTAGTGTTAATGAAGGACGAGCTTGAGAAGATCAAGGAGCAGCTGAACAACGTGCTTTAGAAATTTATTCTATATTTTTCGTATATTGACCTTATGGATTAATCATCCTCTCAGGTCAATAACTACAAAACGGACTCTCAGGAGTCCGTTTTGCTTTACATTCATTTGTATTTGCGCGTCAACGCGAAGGTTAGATTAGTTTCGCCAGGGTGTTGATATATCGCTCGGGCACTTCCCCTTTGATTGCTATCTGGTAGTCATTGTAACTGCAAGGCACGATACTGTTACGGGCATACCGTTCGCGACCACTGGGATACGGCACTTCCATCCACCACTTATCGCTCATTTTGCTTTTGTAGAAGGTGATGATTTCGGGTTCTACCGGCATAGATACAGAGTATTTCAGGAAGTCGTTACTACGGAAGTTCTGATCGTTCTTTCGGTGGTAGTATCCTTCTATAAAATACCAGATCATGGTGGCTACAACCGATGCCGTTTTACGATGTGCATCGTCGAAGTCGGGATTGTATTCATAAAAGCCTACGGAGCTGAGTTTTTCGCTGATGCCGGCATACCAGCATATCTGGCAGGCTTCTTCGCCCGTAAGGCCAAACGGTTGGGCGTTAGCATTTCCAGGAGCATCGGACGAGCGTATGGCCGTGACATCGAACGACATCATGTCAGCATTACGGATGGTCGGTTCCATCTCCTGAAGGTTGGTGCGCATCTGGCCGATTCGGAATGCCTCGAAGTATAGCTTTTCGAGGATCGCTACCGACAGCGGATCGATGAGGTAGCTCTGGTATGCCAGGTGCGTGTAGCTGAACAGGTAGTTCGGCTCATGCAGCAATATCTTATGGATGTGCTGCTGACTGGGGCCGACATCTTTTTTATTGTCTTCCAGGTCCAGAAAAGCGTCTATGTTGAGAAGGCTCACCAGCTTCTCCAATGTTTCATAGCCATAGTACTGACCGTAATCAAGGTCTTGCGAGCCTCCGATGATGATTGGAAGCACATTGTTTTCGAGCAGAATACGGCATACTTCGCTAATGCGCACATAGGTTTCGTCGAGGTCGTGGCCCACGTTGAGATTCCCCATGTCAACAATGCGGTAGGCCCCGGCACCTTTGCGCAGATTGTATAGCTTCTTCCGTATTTCGTCGGGTCCGGATGCTGTGCCTGCGTTGGTGCGTGTGCCGCGTTCTTCCTTTACGCCGAAAATAGCCAGTTGGGCATTCCGGATGTCGGGCATCTTTTCGCCAAAGATGCTAATGTTTTTAAAAAAGCTGGAGGGTGATGTGATGTCTGCGTAGATGGACTCATCGACCGGCGAAAAGAGTATGGTAAGATCCATGGGTTATAAAATCTTCGTGAATATAGGGGCTTGGACCCTATTGGCTGTAAATGTACTAACAAATCCACGACGAGCGCCATGGACCGCCGGATGGATATGCCTGAACTGGCGGCCGGACTGCAATAAAAAAAGCCCCTGACGGTGTCGGGGCTTTTTTCATTTTAACCACACGATAGCTGTTACGCCGTGCGCAATTCGTATGCGTTTTCCTGAACAGCGTCCTGAGAAATGAACTGGCTGTTCGGAGCGAGGATGATGCCTACGCCTTTTTGTTTTGACCACGCCTGGAGTTTTTCCAGTTTTACCTGGCCCACCATGTATTGCTTGCCGCTGGCCGCATAGCCGGACTGGAAGTTTTCGAAGTCCTGGATACTGATAGTGTCAGTGTCCTGGTCGAAGCTTACGTAGGCTTCTACCACTACGTTGTTAGAGAACTCTACGCCGCCTTCCTGGTGCAGTTTTTTGTATTCATAGCAGTAGTCGTACGACAGTGCCGAGATGTCGGATAAAACGGCAGATCCTGTAGGGTAGCTGCCGGCGCCTTTACCGATGAAGAGTTGTTTCTCAGCAAATGCTCCCTGTACCTGAACGGCATTATATTCATTGCGTACTGATGCCAGCGGGTTTGTGGTCTCAACAAATTGCGGCGCTACGAAGCCATATACTTTGCCATTGGCTTTGAACGCACGGGCGATCAGCTTTATGAAATAACCGTTCTCGCGAGCAAACTTAAGATCGAGGTCGGATATGCGATCGATGCCGATGTTAATTACCTGTTCAGGCTTTACAAAGATACCGAAAGTGTGGGCGATGGCGATAACCAGTTTGAATTTGGGATCGTATCCTTCAACGTCGAGGCTGGGATCTGATTCGGCAAAGCCAAGTTCCTGAGCCGTTTTAAGTGCATCAGTATAGCTTTTCTTTTCCTCGAATACTTTGGTGAGGATGTAATTAGTGGAGCCGTTGAAGATGCCTTCGATGCTGTTAATAAGATCGTTGTCGTAATACTCTTCGAGGTTACGCAGAATGGGAATGCTTCCACACACGGCACCTTCATAGATTACGGGCTTGTTATATTTCTGCTGTAGCTGGTATATTTCTTCGAGGTGTTCAGCCAGCATTTTCTTGTTGGCGGTAACCACAGCTTTTCCTTTTTCGAGGGCTGTCTTTACGATTTCAAACGCGGCCTTCGCATCGTCAATGAGTTCTACTACTACATCGATTTCCGGGTTGTCGAGAATTTCGTCTTTGCTATAGGTAAAGAAATCAGCAGGAATAGGCCGCTCTTTATTTTTTGTCTTTACACAGATCTTGCTGATCTCGGCTTTCACACCGCCGTGGGTTTCGTGCAACACATGGTACAGGCCCTGACCTACGCAACCAAATCCAAACAAACCCAATTTCAATTTCTTTCTCATGATAATACAGTGCTAAGCGTTTTATGGTGGTAAAAATGTTTTATGATCGTATCCAATTGATCGAATTCAATGAGGAATCCGTCGTGCCCGTAGGCTGATGTTATTTCCTGGTAGTTGGCATGCGGTATGTTCTCAGCCAACAGACGTTGTTCGTGTGGCGGAAAGAGGATATCGCTGTCAATGCCGACAATGAGTGCTTTGGCATTAACGCCTGCCAGCGCCTCGCGTATGCCGGCACGGTTGCGACCAAGGTTCTGGCTATCCATCATTTTCGACAGACGCCAGTATGAATATGCGTTGAAACGATTCACCAGTTTCTGTCCCTGGTAGCGCTGATAGGTAGCGGCCCGGAAGTCGTCGAGTGTGTCGTTTGTTTTCTCCTGCTGTGTTTCTTCAAATGTGGCATAGCTGCGATAAGACAGCATGCCGATAGCCCGGGCGGCGCGCAAGCCATCTGCACCGGCACGTTGATCGTTTTCTTTCCAGGTAGGGTCGGCTTCAATGGCGAGGCGTTGTGCTTCGTTGAAGGCGATGCCCCACGGTGAGTGCACAGCGTTACACGCTATGGCAATGAGGTGTTCAAATACGTCGGGTTGTTGTACGGCCCATTCAAGGGCCTGCTGACCACCAAGCGAACCACCGATAAGCGTGTGCACTTTTTCTATACCCAGAGACTGACGCAGCAAGTCGAACGCCCGTACTGAGTCGCGGTTGGTTGTGGCCGGGAATGAATGAAAGAATGGCTTCCCGGTTTCAGGATTTATAGACAGCGGACCGGTTGATCCATAACAACCGCCGAGCATGTTGGCACAGATTATAAAATGGCGGCGCGGGTCGAATGAACTCGTTTCATGAACCAGTGCAGCCCACCAATCTGTAAAGTCAGAGCTACCGGTTAGGGCATGGCACACCCAGATAACATTATCACGCGATTCATTAAGCGTTCCCAGGGTTGTGTACTTCAATTGAAACGACGGCAGGTAACCGCCAGCTTCCAGTTCAAAGCGATGATTGTAATGAAATATCTGATCGTGTTTCTCCATACTCTCCTTCAAAATTTCCCTCTTCCTGCGTCCGGCTATTCGGCGGACCGGAAGAGGGAAACACACTATTTAACTATACTAAACTTTAACTAGGACACTAATTCTTTTTCAAATACATGTTCAAAGGCCTGTTGCAGATCTGCTTTTATATCATCGATGTGTTCGATGCCGGCAGAGATACGCAATAGGTTGGGTAATACACCGGCAGCGATCTGCTCTTCGCTGTTCAGTTGCTGGTGTGTGGTTGCCGAAGGTTGTATCACGAGTGTTTTAGCATCGCCTACGTTGGCGAGGTGGCTTATCAGCTTCAGTGAGTCTACAAACTTAGCAGCGTGCTCTTTGGTGCCTTTGAGTGTAAACGACAGTACGGCACCGAAGCCATTGCGTAAATATTTTTTAGCAAGCTTGTGGTATATGCTGCTGGTTAGTCCTGGATAGTTTACACTTTCCACATAGTTGTTCTGCTCAAGCCACTGTGCCAATGCCAGAGCGTTATCTACTGCGCGCTGTACGCGCAGCGATAAGGTTTCAAGGCCTTGTAGCAGCAGGAACGAGTTGAAGGGACTAAGTGCCGGGCCGAAGTCGCGAAGTCCTTCTACGCGGGCACGGATAATGAACGCGATGTTGGGTAAGCCCAACGGGTTGTTCTGTCCAAACACGTCCCAGAACTTCAGGCCATGGTAACCTTCCGACGGTTCCGTGAACTGCGGGAATTTTCCGTTGCCCCAGTTGTAGTTACCACCGTCTACAATAACGCCACCGATAGAGGTGCCGTGGCCGCCGATCCATTTGGTAGCAGACTGTACGACAATATGCGCACCATGTTCCAGCGGGCGGAAGAGGTAGCCTGCTGCTCCGAATGTGTTGTCAACAATCAGGGGGAGGTCATGCTTACGCGCCAGTGCGGCAATGGCTTCGAAGTCGGGTATATTGAAACCGGGGTTTCCGATGGTTTCGAGGTAGAGGGCCTTCGTGTTTTTGTCGATGAGTTTTTCAAATGCTTCGGGCTTATCACCTTCGGCAAAACGAACATCAACACCCAGGCGTTTGAAAGCTACTTTAAACTGATTGTATGTGCCGCCGTACAGGAACGATGTGGATACAAAGTTATCACCAGCCTGGAGTATATTGTTGAGTGCGATGAATTGAGCCGCCTGACCTGAGCCTACGGCGAGTCCTGCTACGCCGCCTTCAAGCGCCGCCACGCGTTTCTCGAAAACGTCGTTGGTGGGGTTCATGATGCGGGAGTATATGTTTCCGAATTCTTTCAGGGCGAAGAGGTTTGCGCCGTGTTCAGAGTCGCGGAAGGTGTAGGATGTGGTTTGATAGATGGGTACAGCGCGTGAACGGGTAGTGGGTTCGATTTCCTGACCTGCGTGTAGTTGTAGGGTTTCAAAGCGCAAAGTTGACATACGGATAATGTTTTTATGGTTAAACTTATAGAAAGGTGGCTTGCGGGATATGCCGCGACCTATCCTGCTTTCAGGGGACAGGTTTGTAGACTGCGTGTTGCTTAAGCGCGAGGCGCGATTACCTTAACAGCAACAACAGTTACAACAGCAGCGAATGTCCATAGCGGAATAGCCGGAACGAGCTGCATTGCCGTAAACCATAAAAATGTCTGAGGAGACCTTGTCGAGAAGATTGTAAGCATGCAAGCGTTCTACGCTTAATCCGTTGGTGGTACTAGTTTTCATAACTAATCGGTTTATATTCTCCCAACTATCGTCGGGATCAGGATTTAGCACCTTTCCTATAGTTGGAAGGTTGCTAGTGCTTCTCAGAGCCTGTCTCTCAGCACTTCTTTATAAAGCGATTAAGCGGATGCTTATTCGACTTTGGTACCACAAACGTAGAATGCATTCGCCGGGTTTCCAAATGTTTACATTGATTTTTTTAATTGCTCCCGGCTCACGGCTGTTCGGAAGTAGCCTAAAATCAAGGCTTTAGGATCGTTCAAACGGTTGGGTATGGGGTGGAAATTTGTTCAGGGATGGGTTTAAGGAGTGGAAATTTGCCCGCAATTGCTTAGGGGGCCTGAGATGCGGGTGAGAACCTGACCGTACGGGGGTGAGAGGCGTTAACGTGCAGACGTAAGAGGAGACAGCGGGTGTAAGTATGTATGTATAAAGTCAGTATAAAGGTGGCGGCTAATGGGCATTTTCGAAAAATCGAAAGGAGCTTTTTCCCTGCGTTCAAGATAGCCATTAACTATACTGGAAAGGCGAGTCAGGCTGGAAAAACACGGAATTCATACAGAGGAGGTATATGACCAGCCCGCGCCCAGGGTGCGATGTAAGACTTGAACCTAATTTTACAAGGCGGATCTGGCTTTAATACTCTGGATTGTTTGGGATGACGTCCCTACGCGTTAAGTCCGCAGAACGGATTCGTTCTTTTCTCATGGCCGATGGTTGTCTCCGGGCCGTGACCGGGGTAGACGGTTACATCGTCGGGAAGGGTGAAGAGCTTTTGGTGAATGCTTTCAATCAGTGTGTCGTGGTCGCCACCGGGGAGGTCGGTACGGCCGATGCTGTTATAAAACAAGACATCGCCACCAATGATGATTTTACTTTCGGGATGATAGAATACAATATGTCCGGGGGCGTGGCCGGGAGTAAATATCACTTTCAATTTTTCGTTGCCTACCGATACTTCCTGTCCTTCTTCGAAGTAGCCATCAGGTTCGGTAGGTTCATATTTAACAAAGCCGTAGTTCGAGGCATAGGTGGGGACCGCACGTAGTACGGGCTCGTCTTTGGCGTGGATGTAGAGCTTTACACCGTATTGATGTTTCACAAAGGCATTGCCCAGTACGTGGTCTATGTGGCAGTGAGTATTCCACAGGGCGGTTACACGCAGTGCGTTTGTTTCGATAAAGTCTTTGAGGTCGAACTGTTCATGTGTGTCGTAACAGCCTGGATCGATGATGACACATTCGCCGGTCTCGTCGTATAAGAGGTAGGTGTTTTCCTGAAACGGGTTGAATGTAAATACTTCGAGGCGGAGCATACTGCAGTAGTTATGTTTAAGCGAACAGTGTTTTTAAAGAAGAAAAGCCCCCGCCAGTTTTGCGGAGGCTTTCGTATGGTGTATCCTATTCCGGAACAATGCGTTTCCGGAATGGTGATTACATGTGGATCACTTCACCGTATGCTGCGGCAGCAGCTTCCATGATAGCTTCGCTCATTGTAGGGTGAGGGTGGACAGACTTAATGATTTCGTGACCAGTAGTTTCCAGCTTGCGGGCTACTACAACTTCTGCGATCATTTCGGTTACGTTAGCACCAATGAAGTGCGCGCCTAACCATTCGCCATATTTGGCATCGAAGATAACTTTAACAAATCCATCGGTTGCACCGGCAGCTTTGGCTTTACCAGATGCACTGAACGGGAACCGGCCGACTTTGATTTCGTAGCCAGCTTTCTTGGCAGCTTCTTCGGTATAGCCTACTGAAGCGATCTCAGGAGAGCAATATGTACAGCCAGGAATGTTGTTATAGTTAAGGGGCTCAGGGTTCAGTCCGGCGATTTTTTCAACGCAGATGATACCTTCGGCAGAGGCAACGTGTGCCAGCGCCTGACCTTTTACGATGTCGCCAATAGCGTATACGCCGGCAACATTGGTTTTGTAGAAGTCGTCAACAACCACTTTTCCTTTGTCGGTCTTCACGCCTACTTCTTCGAGGCCAATGCCTTCGAGGTTTGTGGCAACGCCTACGGCTGAAAGCACGATGTCGGTTTCGATCTTGATTTCGCCGTCGGCAGTTTTAACGGTTGCTACACAGCCTTTGCCCGAGGTATCTACCTTGGTAACTTCGGCGTTTGTATGGATTTTGATACCATTCTTCTTGAAGATCTTATCGAGTGTTTTCGATACTTCTTCGTCTTCTACCGGCACGATGCGTGGGAGGAATTCAACGATGGTAACTTCAGTACCGAGTGTAGCATAGAAGTAGGCAAATTCAACACCGATGGCGCCAGAGCCTACTACCAGCAAACGCTTAGGTTGCTCGGGCAATACCATGGCTTCGCGGTAGCCTATGATTTTCTTGCCATCGATCTTCATGCTGGGGAGTTCGCGTGAGCGACCGCCTGTAGCGAGGATCGTGTTCTTAACTTCGTAGTCTGTTTTCTTACCGGCAGCGTCGGTAACTTCTACTTTGCCACCTTTCTTTATTTTACCAAATCCTTCGATAAGGTCGATCTTATTCTTTTTGAAGAGGAACTGAACGCCCTTGCTGTTGCTGGCTGCCACGTCGCGGCTACGCTTCACGATATTGGCGAAATCGGGCTTTGCGTCGTTGACCTCAACTCCGTAATCTTTGGCGTGTTTTATGTATTCGAAGACGTTGGCACTCTTTAATAATGCTTTGGTTGGAATACATCCCCAGTTCAGGCATATCCCGCCGATCTCGGCCTTCTCCACAACACCTACCTTCATGCCCAGTTGGGAAGCCCTGATGGCTGCCACGTAACCCCCGGGGCCGCTCCCGATTACGATCAGATCATATTTTGACATAGTATTGTTTTTAATTCGCAGCCAAAGATAATGGCAGAATATTCATTTACGAAAGGATGGAAGTCTTTCTTCTGGGATTACAGTCCAACGGGCACATTGCGCTGATTTTTGAGGAATTCCTTTATTTTTGCGCCTTGTCTGTCCAAACCACCCCGCCTTCGAACGTTACGGCGGGCGAGGTCCCGGGTATGCTCACCCTGCCCCGGAGCCGTCATCTGGCCGGACAATATTAAAAACCATAAATCAACTGAATGAAACTTCTACAAGGAAAAACCGCCCTCGTAACCGGAGCCTCAAAGGGTATCGGCAGAAGCATCGCCCTCCGCTATGCCGAAGAAGGCGCAAATGTGGCCTTTACCTACCTCTCCAGCGTAGAGCAAGGCCAGGCCCTGGAAGCGGAACTCGCCGCCAAGGGTGTTAAGGCCAAAGGCTTCCGCTCTGACGCCTCTGACTATGCTCAGGCAGAAAAGCTTATCAACGATGTGATTGCCGAATTCGGCGCACTGGATATCCTTATTAACAACGCCGGTATCACACAAGATACCCTCCTGCTCCGCATGACCGAAGAGATGTGGGACAAGGTTATTAACGTGAACCTCAAATCCTGCTTCAACACGGTGAAGGCCGTAACCAAGCAGATGATGAAACAGAAGAGCGGCTCTATTATCAATATGACCTCGGTTGTGGGTATTAAAGGAAATGCCGGCCAGGGTAACTACGCTGCCTCTAAGGCGGGTATCATTGGCTTTACCAAATCGGTAGCCCTGGAGCTCGGCTCACGTGGCATCCGCTCGAACGCCATAGCCCCCGGATTTATCGAAACCGAAATGACAGCCAAGCTTGACGAGAAAACCGTTCAGTCATGGCGTGATGCTATTCCCCTGAAGCGCGGTGGCCGTCCTGAAGATGTTGCCGATGCGTGTGTTTTCCTGGGATCGGATATGTCGTCGTATATCTCCGGACAGGTGCTGCAGGTAGATGGTGGCATGCTGACCTAATAGAGATATATTCTCGTTATACTATAAATCGCAAATGTCCTTCGGGACATTTGTGTTTTATAGCCATATCTCTGTGCACATACTATATATGTGCCATAATCCTGTTATATTCCCCCTGGAATTTAACCCTGTTTCAGTATTCCGTTTATGAAATCCCTGTTACTTCTCCTGGCAGTTCTACATTTTGCTGTATTTACCAATGCCCAGACCTCGCTACGTACCGGCTACATTTTAACAAGCGATACGATCCGTGGCGAAGTCGTGTATCGCGAAGGCTTTCAGGCAACTAAGATCTGTTCATTTAAAAAAAACGGAGCCACCGCACCGACCGACTACCGTCCGGAGGATATCAACGGGTACGGTTTTGAGTCACGACACTTTACCGCTGTTGTCTATAAAGGCAGCTCGCAATTTATGGAAGTCATCGCACCGGGACGTGTCCGCCTGCTGCGTTCTATGAAATTATACTATCTGGTCAAAGACACCGCTTTTGTTCCTTTGCAGACCGAAAAAAAGTATGTCTTCAGGAACGGCCAACGGTATGAGTCTGAAGATAAAGTCTGGCTCGGACGTGTGAAGCCCATGCTGAGCGACTGCCCGGCTACAGCCAAAGCGTTAGACAAGACGCAGCTTTCGGAGCTTACGCCACGACAGATTGAGCAAAAGTTTTCGAAACTCATTGCCCGATACAACGAATGTCACGGAGAGAAGACCAGGTTCTATTCCGCAGAGATAGCCAAACCGTATGTTTCGTTCGGTGTGCTTGCCGGTGTATCTGTCACAACGGCTACGTTCACACTTATTTCTGGTGTTAAGGAAAGCTATAGCAGATCGACAGCACCAGCCTTTGGCATCTCGCTTGAATGGACCAATCCGCGGATCAGCGAACGATTCAAAATCCGGGCAGAAGTACTTTATACATCAGCGAAGGCGGATGGCACTGATCCATGGGACACATACCGAAGCATGGAGTATTCGGTCGTCAAGGTTCCGTTGTTGTTGCACTATAGTTTTTTGTCCCGCCGGGTTACTCCATTCATCCGTGCCGGCTTCACTTGCAACACACTTTTTAACAGCGAGTTTATCATGTCTACCGCATACGTAAATCGCACGTTCGATAAGTTTACGAAGTTTTCGACATCGGTGCTACTCGTCGGCGGTATTGAGTTTAGTGTTACTCCAACGCTACGTACTTACATTGAAGCGCGTTATGAGACACGCTCTACCGTTTATGAAGAGCGGTTTAAGAAGAATCAGATTACGGCTTCGTCGGTTGCGTTTATGGTGGGGGTCCGGTTTTAAATCCTCCACTTACGCTAAGGCGGGCAATGCAGAATGAATTCCCGCCAGGCACCTTCCGGATTTTGAGACGATATCGCCATCCGTTCGTATTACCATCGGGTAAATTACTTTTATCTCCTCCGCCAGGGTTGATATTTGGTGGGCGGAATTCGTTATTTTGCGATCATGATCCGGCATATTCCTAATATTCTTACGTGTTGCAATCTGATTTGTGGTTGTTTGGGCATTGTTTTTATCCTGGAGGACCGCACCGTGCCGGCTGCCTATTTTGTATGGCTTTCGTGTCTGTTTGATTTTTTTGATGGATTTGTGGCCCGTTTGTTGAAAGTTTCGTCGCCGATAGGCAAGGAACTGGATTCGCTGGCCGACGTGATCAGCTTTGGGGTTGTGCCTTCGCTGGTAATGTATAAGCTGATCGGTGCTCACACGCAGATTGAGTTTTTACCGTACATAGCCTTTACGATCGCCGCATTTTCGGCATTACGTTTGGCCATCTTTAATGTGGACGAGACTCAAACAGATTCGTTCCGTGGGTTGAACACTCCCGCCAACACCATTTTTATTACAGCCCTGCCGTTGCTACCGGAGTCGGTAGGCGCGTGGCTGTACCAGGACTGGCTACTGACGATTATCACGCTGGTGTTCTCGCTGCTTATGGTTTCGAACATCCGCATTTTCGCGTTGAAGTTCAAATCGTTTGCCTGGCAGGATAACAAGCTTAGGTTTACCTTCCTGCTGCTGTCCGCATTACTGCTGATAGTTCTGAAAATCTCTGCATTGCCGGTTATTATACTCTTGTACATCGGCTTGTCGGTAGGTGCTCAGGCTGTTGCAAAATAACGTCCCACTTTATTATCCTGTTTTCCGTGCATTTGTCGAAGACAGTACTATTTCTTTTCCTTTTTGCCGTAACCGCCGCGCGCAGTTATGCGCAAAGCTCTGTATTGCGTTCGGGTAGCTGGTATAAGGTTGCTGTATCGCAAAACGGCGTCTATAAAATTACTTACGACGATTTCCGAAAGATGGGTTTCGATGCGGGTGCTACAGACCCACGCAAGATCCGCATCTATGGGCAGGCAGGCGGCATGTTGCCGCAGCCTAACGCAACGGTGCGTCCATACGATTTGGTGGAGCATACCATTTTTGTTTCGGGCGAAGCCGACGGCACGTTCAACTCTGGCGATTACATCCTTTTCTACGCGCAAGGTGCCGACCGCGCGGCGTATGACGTAAACCGATCGATCATTGCCTACGAATCAAATCTGTACAGCAAACAGAATTATTATTTTATAACCATAGGCGACAGCAACGGCAAACGCATTGCCACACAAGAATCGCTAACGGGCGACTATCCGGTGATTTCGGAATACACCGATTTTGTATACCACGAGCTGGACTCCTATAACGAACTGAAGTCGGGCCGCGAGTGGCTCGGTGAGCGGTTCGATCTGACAACAGACTATACGTTCGAGTTTTCGCTACCGGGCATCTTAGAAAATACAGACGTGCGCTTTGTATCGGATGTTGTGGGACAGTCGTTCAACAGCGGTGCGTCATTTAAAGTTTACCTGAACAATCAACAGATCGCGCAACAATCGACAGGCACAATATTCAACACCCGCTATGCGATCAAAGGCATACATCAGCGCGACACGCTACGCTTCAATAGTTCTACAGTAGCCGCTGCAGCAAACAGCAAGCTGCAGATCAAGTATCAGTTCACCAAAGCATCGGGTACGTCGCGTGGTTTTCTGGATTTCTTTTTACTGAACGTTCAGCGCCGGCTGGCGTTGTATAATAATCAGACATTGTTCCGATCGGCCGCAAGTCTCACACAAGCTACCTCACGGTACAGTGTTGCCTCGGTATCGGACAAGTGTATGATCTGGGATATCTCTAACCCCTACACACCGGCGCAGCAACAGTATTCATTACAGAACGGCACAGCCACGTTTGCGTTATCGGCCAGTAGTCTGAAAGAGTTTGTCGTCTTTAACGACGTTGTTCCTGCCCCTGAGCTAATTGGCAAGGTAAACAATCAGGATCTTCACGGACTGGCAGCTCCACAGTTTTTAATTATAACACATCCGGATTTTCAGGCTGCGGCACTACGGCTTGCCCAGCACCGCACGAGCTACAGCAATATGTCGGTAGCAGTGGTTTCGGTATACGATGTATACAACGAGTTTTCGTCGGGACGGCAGGACGTTACAGCCCTCCGCGATTTCATAAAGCATGTTTACGACAAGAGCCCCGGAACACTACGCAATGTATTGTTATTCGGAAGAAGCTCGTATGATTATAAAGATCGTGTTGCCGGCAATACGAATTATGTTCCGACGTATGAGTCACGCAATTCACTATCGCCGTTGGATACATATTCGTCTGACGACTACTTTGGTTTTATGGAGCTCAGCGAAGGAAACTGGGGTGAGGGCTCGGCATTACAGGCACATACGCTGGACCTCGGCATAGGCCGGTTACCGGTAAAGACGGTTGCAGAGGCAAACACGGTTGTGGATAAGATACTTTACTACGATACACACAAGGCCACCTACGGGTCGTGGCGCAAGAAGGTGGTGTTTGTGGCGGACGATGGCAATAACGAAGATGGCTTTACGCGCGAGCACCAGGCGCAGGCAAACGAGATGACCGATTCACTGGAGCGTAATACACCGCAGTTCGATACACGTAAAATTTTCCTCGGTACGTATACCAAAACGGTGCAACCCAGTGGCGAGACAATGCCTGAGGTGAATGAGCTAATTACGGAAGAGTTCGATCGCGGTGCCTTGATTATCAATTATACTGGACACGGCTCTGAAAAGGTATGGGCCGATGAGCGCGTATTTACGGATACCGATATCGACGCGTTGGAGAACACCCTCTACCCTTTCCTGGTTACGGCTACCTGCGAGTTCGGACGACACGATGATCCTGCCACGATATCGAGTTCTGAACTTTCTGTATTACGTGAGAAAGCAGGTAGTATAGGATTGGTTACAACGGCACGGCCGGTGAACTCAACAACAAACTTTAAACTGAATACAGAGTTTTATAAGGCGGCTTTTACTACTGACGCTGGTGTTTACCCTTCGCTGGGAGAAACATTCCTGAAAACAAAGAACAACAGCATCAGCGGTGTAGCGAACCGCAATTTTTCGTTACTGGCCGACCCGTCGCAAACACTTGCCATACCAGAGTCTCGTATTGTTATCACGGCCCTGCAAACAGCATCGGGCTCCGACACCCTGAAAGCACTGTCAACAGTACATGTACAGGGGCAGGTGCAGGATATATCGGGGGGCGTTCTATCAGGGTTCAATGGAATCCTGGAGGCGACGCTGTTCGATAAGCAGGCGGAGTTTGTTACTATTGGTCGCAACAACCCGGCGTTCCGTTTTAAACAGTGGTATAACGCCTTATTCAGGGGTAAAGCCTCGGTAAAGAACGGCGAGTTTGCGTTTGACTTTATTGTACCCAAGAACATTGCGTACGAAACGGGCACAGGCAAGCTAAGCTTATATGCCGCTGTTCCCGCAGCCGGTAAAGATGCCAGCGGCGCTTATGCTGATTTCAAGATCGGCGGAAGCGAGCAGAATGCTGCGGCAGACAATACACCGCCAACGCTTCAATTGTATATGGGCGATACTACGTTTGTGAACGGCGGCGTTGTTACCCCCAATACCATGTTGATCGCGCGCGTGCAGGATGCGAGTGGGATCAATATATCAAATTACGGCATAGGCAATACGATGGTAGCGGTATTGGACGACGACGATGCGGTGTTTGTACTGAACGAATACTACAGTGCGAACACAGACGATTTCACCAAAGGGTGGATAAACTTCCCCGTAAAAGGCCTTGCACCGGGCAGGCACCGGATTACAGTGCGTGTGTGGGATACGTATAACAATCCCGCACAAGCCGTGATCGACTTTATAGTGACGGATGGAGAGAAGCTGATTATTGAGTCATTCGGAAGCTACCCGAACCCATGTCAGGGAGAGACGACATTCTTCTTTACGCATAACCGTTCAGGCGATGACTTAAGTGTTCATCTGGAGATCAACCTCGCTACCGGGCAACACGTTGAAACATACGACATTCTGGTATCCGGCAGCCCTTACCATGTTAATTTACTAGAAATCAACACGTTAACAACTAACGGCAAAAAACTTCAACCCGGCCTATACTTGGCGCGGCTTGTCGTTCGTTCCTTAAGCAACGGCTCTAAAAATGAGCGGGTTGCCAAACTAATTGTCTTGAATTGATTATCTTTAATCCCTTAGAATTTTAATTAAATGAATCTCAGAGCCGTCCTTTTTTTGATTTTAGCAGCTACTACAGTTCAGCAAGCATATTCATCATCCGTTACCTTTGTTCAGGATACAATCTCAAATCCGGGGCAGCTTTTAGGAGCCACCAATGCCATTACAACGGCGGTTCCGTTTCTCAGTATATCGCCTGATGCACGTCACGCAGCGCTGGGCGATGCCGGTGTTGCATCATCACCGGATGCGAACTCTGCATACTGGAATGCGGCGAAACTTGTGTTCATCGATAAGAAGTACGGCGGAACAATATCGTATACACCATGGCTCGGTAAGATTGTGAACGATATGTCTGTTTCTTATCTGTCTGGTTTTTATAAAATTTCGAAAGAGCAGGCCGTAGCGTTATCCATCAAGTATTTCGATATGGGAGACATAAGCTTCCGCGATCAGCAGAACAACCCAAACGGTGACTTCAATCCGCGTGAGTTTGCTTTTGATGGAACATACTCACGAATGCTGTCAAGCGAATTAAGTGTGGGTATTACCGGTCGGTATATATATTCAAATCTTACCGGTGCTTTTTCCAGCTCTGGCGTTGATACAAAACCTGCTCACGCAGTTGCAGCAGACATCGGCGTTTTTTATACGAAAGAAATTCAGAACTCACGCAACTCCAAGCTTTCGCTGGGTGGTACTATTAGCAACATCGGTTCGAAGATTTCGTATACCAACAGTCAGAATGAGGACTTCCTTCCGGTAAACCTTCGTTTGGGTGGCGCTTTCACAACGCAACTCGATCCTTACAATTCGCTTACCTTCCTGTTAGACTTCAATAAGCTTATGGTGCCCAGCCCGAACGCCGGCCGTGACACCGTATCATTGTTGAGTGGTATGTTCGGTTCGTTTACCGATGCCAATGGTGGCGCTAAAGAAGAGTTACGCGAAGTAATGACTTCTGTTGGTCTCGAATACTGGTATAATGAAACCTTTGCTGCCCGCCTTGGTTACTTCAACGAATCGAGAGAAAAGGGTAATCGTAAGTATATGACCGTTGGTCTTGGATTCCGGAAGAACAAATTCGGAATCGACGTTGCCTACCTCGTGCCCACCAACAAACGTGAACACCCGCTGGCTGAGACGCTGCGCTTCACACTGCTGTTCCAGATCAAGGAAACTTTGTTGGATAAAGAAGAATCGGTTACCGATTAATCCCTTACATGCTGAATCGTACTATCGCCCCTCCGTTTAACCGGACTACACGCTTTGACCTTATAACACCGGAAACTGTTACGTTAGGTAACGGTGTTCCGGTTCATTTCATATCAGGAGGCAACCAGAATGTCTTAAAGATCGAGCTTGTGTTCAAGGCAGGCCGGTGGTTTGAGCCACAATGGGGTGCGGCCTATTTTGCGTCGAACCTGCTTACAAAGGGCACGCGCGACAAATCGAGCTTTAGCATAGCCCAAACGTTTGACCGTTACGGTGCACACGTAGAAGTTGCTCCCGGTCTCGATGTTGTATCCGTGTCGCTATATTCGCTTACAGGGAAACTTCAACCGGTATTGCCCGTTCTGGTAGAACTGCTGCAACATTCTGTTTTTCCCGAGAAGGAGCTCGAACAAATGAAGTCTATCTACCTTCAAAACCTGAAGGTAAATCAGGAAAAGACAAGCTTCCAGGCTTCAAAGCTTCTGCGTAAAAGTCTGTTTGGTGAGAATCATCCGTATGGCAAAGAGCTGGAAGCGGCTGAGATTACAGCCTTGCAGCGCGATGTTCTGGTTGATTACTACGAACATCACTTTGGTGATCTGTTCATATTGGTTTCCGGTAAACTGGAGGCCGACATCCGAACGCTGATTACCGATACATTTGCGGCCCTTAACGTGGCACCTGTAGCTGGCAAAACCTTTGCGCCGCCGGTATCTATACCGTCACGCCAGGTTGTTGATAAGGCAGACAGTGTACAGTCATCTTTACGCATCGGCAAACGGTTTATCGGTCGTACACATCCGGACTATGTAGATACATTGTTTCTGAACCATCTGCTGGGTGGCTATTTCGGCTCGCGCCTGATGAAGAACATTCGCGAAGAAAAAGGCCTTACCTACGGCATCTATTCTTCGATCCATACCCTTAAAAACGATAACTATATGGTTATCGGCGCCGACGTTAACAAGGAAAATATGGAACTGGCATTCGATGAGATCCGGAAGGAGTTGATTCGGTTACGCGTGGAGCCGATCGACGCCGAAGAGATTGAAACGGCACGGAATCATTTCATTGGCAGCCTGCAGTCGGAAATCGTTACGCCGTTTGCGCATGCCGACAAGGTTAAAAACATCCTTCTGTTCAACCTGCCTGCCGATTACTATCCAAAGCTTATACAACGGTTAGATGCCCTGCGTTCAGACGATCTGGTACGCGTAGCAGAGACCTATTTTACAGAAGATAGCTTCTTTGAAACAGCGGTAGGTTAATAACCTACCGCCTTTCCATATCTATTCGGTATTACCCCCTTTTACTTTTCGACTCCTGCTTTCTCTACGCGTAACCCTACAGCTACGATACCTTGTAGTGTATCTGTACGCATAAATTGCTCGAACTGCACTTTGTATTTGCCAGGTTTGTCGAAGCGATGATCTTTCAGCAACAAGAACCGCTGATCGTACAGGTCGCCCAGTCCGCTGCGTCCAAAGGGCTTTCCTGTTTTGGCATCGAACAAGTACTCGTTAATCATATTCTTACGCAGCTCGCGCCCGGTCGAATCCTGTAAGTAATATGTTACAAACAATCGTGAATACGGATACGCATTCGAGTTCCGGATGTTGCAATACACATTATAGGGTTGGCGGGTGTCTGGTACCTCAAACTCGAATGCGGGTTTGTCAGTAACCATCCAGTAGCGTTTGTCGAAGTCTGTGTATTCCTCATATACCCGTTTATCATCGCAGGCCGTGAGTACGATGGCCATAGAGAGCACAATCAGTAATCTTCTCATTGCGGATTTTCGGGTTGGCTATTACTGTTTTCCTGGTTACCCCGGTTCTCACGGTTACCCCGGTTGTCGCGATTGCCGCGATTTTCACGGTTCTCCTGATTACCCTGGTTTTCCTGGTTGCCACGGTTCTCGCGGTTGCCTCGGTTATCACGATTGCCCCTGTTACCTCGGTTTTCCTGATTACCCTGAGTTTCCTGGCCACCACGGTTCTCCTGGTTATTCCGGTTCTCGCGGTTTCCCCGGTTATCGCGATTGCCACGATTGTCCCGATTGCCTCGGTTTTGATTTTCGCGATTACCCTGGTTTTGCTGATTGCCCTGGTTACCCGGAGCTTCCTGGTCGCCACGGTTTTCCTGGTTACCCCGATTCTCGCGGTTGCCTCGGTTGCCGCGATTATCGCGGTTACCACGGTTTTGATTTTCTCGATTACTCTGGTTTTGCTGATTACTCTGGTTACCCTGAGCTTCCTGATCGCCACGGTTTTCCTGGTTACCCCGATTCTCGCGGTTGCCCCGGTTGTCGCGATTGCCTCGGCTCTGATTTGTGCGGTTCTCCTGGTTGCCGCCACGGTTATCGCGGTTACCACGGTTATCGCCGCGTCTCTCCTGATTACCGCGGGGTTGGGTCTCCTCCTGGCTATCTCCTGTTTGAGCTTCTGAATCGCGTGGTTCCTGGCCACCGCGGCTTTCCTGGCCCGGCCGTTTTTTCTTTTTGCGCTTGGACTTGTTTTTAAATTTCTGGTCCATGCGTGCGAGATCGCTGTTGAGCGGCTCGGCCACAAGCTTTTCTTCGACCATGTCGAGTTCAAGACTGGCGGGCTTTTTACCTTCGCGGTTCATGCGGAGAATGTGGTTTACGCGCTCAATGTTTAGCGGGTACCAGGTGTTCTCGTCATTGAAACCGAACCACATTATCTTACGGAAGATATCTGTTTTCTGCAAGGTTGCTTCGCCTCTTTCGGTAAGCAGCGGACTCTCGATTTTCGGAATATCTTCGAGCGCTTCCATATAGGTTTCCAGCTCGTAGTTGAGGCAGCACTTAAGGCGACCACACTGACCGGAAAGTTTACTCGGATTGAGCGAAAGGTTCTGGTAACGGGCCGCACTGGTAGCAACGTTTTTAAAGTCACTCAACCAGGTAGAACAGCAGAGTTCGCGACCGCACACACCAATGCCGCCCAGGCGACCTGCTTCCTGACGGAGACTGATCTGGCGCATCTCTACACGGATCTTGAATTCGCCTGCCAATAATTTGATAAGCTCCCGGAAGTCTACACGATCATCGGCCGAGTAGAAGAAGGTTGCTTTTGTATTATCGGCCTGGTACTCGATGTCTGATAATTTCATATCGAGCTTGAGATCGCGAATGATCTCACGCGTGCGGAACAGCGTTGGCATGTCGCGCTTTTGTACCTCCTCGAATTTCTCAAGATCTTTCTGATGTGCCAGGCGGTAGATCTTCTTGATCTCTCCGTCGTTGGCAATCTTCTTCTTTTGCATCTGCAGACGAACGAGTTCGCCCTGCATCGATATATACCCGATATGATGACCGTTTTGGGCTTCTACCACTACGGGATCGCCGGTGGTGAGCTTCAGTTTATCGGTGTTACGGTAGAATTCCTTCCGTCCGTTCTTAAATCGTATTTCGGCTATATTGAATTTATCTTCTGCCGGCACATCCATGTTGGAGAGCCAGTCGAATACGTTCATTTTATTACAGCCACCGGTTCCACAGGCGCCGTTATTATTACAGCCGGCGGTTTTACCGTCTTTTGTCGTTCCGCATGAACATGCCATCGTCGCTATCCTTTATAGTTCAACAAATCCTGTCCAATATCTTTTCTATAATAGAACTCATCCCATTGGATACCGGCCGCAGTTTGATATGCCTGGGCACGGGCTTCTTCCAATGAGTTTCCTTTACCGGACACGGCCAGTACACGGCCGCCGTCGGTAACAACGTTTTCGTTTACGGTTTTTGTTCCCGCATGGAATACAAGTCCTCCTCCGGTACCCAGACCGTTCAGACCACTGATAACTTTACCCTTCTCATAGTCGCCGGGGTAGCCGCCCGATACAAGGGATAAGGTTACAGCATAGTGGCTTTCAAACTCAAGGGTTTTGTTTTTCAGGTCGCCTTTCGCGGCCGCCACGAGCAGTTCGGTAAAGTCGCTCTTGATGCGGGGCATAACAACCTGCGTTTCCGGGTCGCCCATCCGTGCATTGTATTCAATAACATACGGCGTACCACCAACATTCATAATACCAACAAAGATGAAACCTTTATAGTCGATATTTTCTTTTCGCAGACCTTCGATGGTGGGTTTAACCACATCGTCCTCTACTTTCTTCATGAATGCGGCATCGGCAAATACTACGGGCGATACAGCGCCCATACCGCCCGTGTTCGGGCCGGTGTCACCATCGCCAATACGTTTATAGTCTTTGGCTTCGGGCAGGATCACGTAGTCTTTGCCGTCGGTAAGTACAAACACCGACAGTTCGATGCCATTCAGAAACTCTTCGATCAGCACCTTGGCGCTGGCTTCGCCAAATTTCTTGTTAACGAGCATTTCTTTAATGACAGACTTTGCTTCGGCCTGGCTTAAGCTGATAACAACACCTTTACCGGCGGCAAGGCCGTCGGCTTTAAGAACGATGGGAGGCTTACACGTACCGATATACTCGAATGCCTGTTCAAGCTCGCCGGCTACGAACGTACGGGCTTTGGCCGTGGGCACGTTATGGCGTAGCATAAACTGCTTTGAAAAGTCTTTGCTGCCTTCGAGCTGGGCTCCTACTTTATCGGGGCCGACCATTAGTATAGACTTCAGGGCGGGGTCGTTCTGGAAGTAATCGCGGATACCGAGTACAAGCGGTCCTTCGGGGCCTACAATTACGAGTTCTATGGTATTATCCTGGCAAAAGCGGCCAAGGTTGGCAAAATCGTCTACGGCAATAGCAACATTTTCGGCGACGAGGGCTGTACCTGCATTTCCGGGAGCCACGTAGAGCTTATCGCACAGTGGGCTTTGTCGGATCTTCCAGGCCAGGGCATGCTCGCGGCCGCCATTACCAATAACGAGAATATTCATGTATTCTTTTTAGGTTATTCTTAGGTTGATCCCAAAGATAACTGCGATTTCCATTGTCTGAACAGGATTGATAAGATTTCTGAGATTTATGAGGATGAGGATTTTGAAAGATTACAGGATTTTAATAAGTCTAACCGCAGAGTTTTCAGGAAGGAACATAAAAAAAGCCTGGCGGTACGCCAGGCTTTTGATGTATTAAACTCTAATCCAGCGGATTAATTAGCGTATTCAGACATGAATTTGATGCGCATGAGGCGAATCTCTTCTTCCGAGTAGTCGGCGATTGTGTCATCGGCCAGGGCGGCTTCGAGGTTATCGGTTTCGGCATTCATGAAGTAGTCGTGAATGTCGTCCTGTTTGCTCGGGTCGAGTACCTGATCGATGTAATAGTTCAGGTTCAGCTTGGTGCCTGAATAACAGATGTTCTCGATTTCGGTCAGCATATCTTCAAAAGACATGTTGATGGTTTCCGATATTTCTTCGAGGTCGACTTTGCGGTCGATCTGCTGGATGATCAGAATCTTCGTTTTAGACTTGTTAACAGAAGACTTGACGATTACGTCATTAGCAGTCTCGATGTCATGCTCGTCTACATATTTCTGGATCACCTCCAGGAATTCTTTACCGAACTTGTTGACTTTCCCCATACCTACGCCGTTAACCTGCGCGAGGTCGTCTTTGGACGTCGGGTAAGTGGTTGCCATTTCTTCGAGTGACGGATCCTGGAAGATTACGTATGGCGGCAATCCTTTTTCTTTGGCGAGTTTCTTTCTGAGGTTTTTAAGGAGCTCAAACAGTTTCTCGTCGTAAGATCTTGTGTTTACCGGAACGCGTTCTGCTGATTCTTCCTCTTCTTCTACCTCGGTGGTAAAGTCGTGGTCGCGTGCAAGCTCAATAGCATGAGGCTTCTTGAGGAACGCCGCGCCGCGTTCAGAGATTTTGAGTGCTCCGATGTTATCGATATCTTTTTCCAGAAGCTGATAGATCAAAGCCTGGCGGATTACCGATTTCCAATAGTCTGTTTCTTCGTTGGCGCCTTTGCCGAATACGGCGAGGTCGGAGTGGCTATAGCTTTTTACGTATTCGTCTTCAACACCGCGGATTACGTTTACCAGGTGATTGAGGCCGAAGCGTTCGTTCGTCAGTTTTACGGTTTGGAGGGCCAGGGTAACGGCTTCTGTACCGTCGAAGCGTTCGCGCGGGTGTACGCAGTTGTCGCACATGCCACAGTTTTCCTGCGTATATTCTTCGCCGAAGTAGTGCAGCAGTTGACGACGACGGCATACGGGAGATTCGGCATAATACTCCATTTCCTGAAGAAGGATGCGGGCATTTTCACGCTC
>Ga0065165_1001339_pt1 | contig 27307 bp, 24 predicted proteins | sample AraplaMF_Cvi_mMF_FD_63813 | JGI IMG/M metagenome (GOLD analysis project Ga0065165, IMG submission 63813) | Arabidopsis root microbial communities from the University of North Carolina, USA - plate scrape MF_Cvi_mMF (version 2) (version 3) | ecosystem: Host-associated > Plants > Roots >... | reverse complement strand
TCCTCCTTCGCCGAAAGGCTACGGCGGGCGAAGCAAGATTGATAAGATTATCCCTCCTTCGCTAAAGCTACGGCGGGCGCAGCAGGATTTAATAAGGGCCTTCGTTCTTTGGGACGGAGGCCTTTTTGTTTACAGGGCGGTGGAGGATTTCTACGATCATCCGATTACGAGAATGATCGTAGGCAAGGGAGGGAATCTTGTGGTTAGGTGGGGTGTGTGCGTAACGGAGGTTGATGGTCTTGGAGTTGACTTCTTTGGTCAGAGATTGCTTAGTTGGGGCCGCTGCAGCGGAGGCGTGCCAGGGCTAACGGGTAAATAACGGGTGCGTGGCGAGAGTGCTAAGCATCGGCGTATAAAATAAAAAGCCCCACCATTCGGCGGGGCCCTCTCTAATTGCAAGCAGAGAGTAAGATCGTTGTTATTTGCTGCTGAAGTCTACTTTCGGGGCGTTTTGGGCATCGGAAGATGCTTCGAAGCCCTTACGAACGGCGAAGTCTTCATCGCCACCGAACCAGTTGAGGGCCATTTTTTTGAAGTAGCCCCGTACATGGGAGTTGTAGTCTTTTATTGCGGCATTGTAGCGCTGACGTGCTACGTTGATGCGGTTTTCGGTGCCTTCAAGTTCGGCCTGAAGGTCTTTGAAGTTTTCGGTTGAGCGGATCTGTGGATACGCTTCGAATGCCAGGTTGATGGCGGTATTAATTTTCCGCCCAGCGATTTCCAGATCTTCGGGTGTTTTGGCATTAACGATGCCTGCCCGTGCCTGGGTTACGTTGGTGAGGATTTCTTTTTCGTTTTCAGCAGCGCCTTTTACCGTAGCGACCAGGTTGGGCACCAGGTCTGCGCGACGTTGGTATGTGGCCTGTACATCGCCCCATACGGCGTTTACTTCTTCCTGTTTTGTAACAGCACTATCGTACACGCCGGTTCCCCATCCTACGAAGATAAAAATACCTACTACGATAACACCCAGAATAATCAAAAAGGTCAATAGTCCTTTACTCATGATAATAGTTTTGCTGTGAAGTTAGCGAAAATGATGCAAATCCATGTTTCCGGGATTTTGTAAACCGAATTTCTGTAAAATTGACTGGTCTGCCTGCTCGATGTTGGTGAGTGGTAGGGTTACGGTAACTTTTACAGGGTGCAGGCTCTGACATAACGTCAAGCCTGCGGGCGCAGCCGGTTATTAGTCGGCTGAACCTTCGGTCATCTTTTCGGCGCTGTCGGCAATGCGGAGCTTTTCGATGAAATCGTTGAGTTCGCCGTTCATTACCGTTGGCAGGTTGTATGCGGTATATCCGATGCGGTGATCGGTTACACGACTTTGCGGATAGTTATAAGTGCGGATTTTTTCGGAGCGGTCGCCGCTGCGCACGAGTGATTTCCGTGCAGCGCCGATTTCGTTTGCCTGTTTTTCCACTTCCATTTCGTACAGTTTTGTTTTGAGCATTTGCAGTGCGCGTTCGCGGTTGCCGTGCTGTGAGCGTTCTACCTGGCAGGTAATGACGATGCCGGTAGGTTTGTGGGTAAGCTGTACTTTGGTTTCAACCTTGTTTACGTTCTGTCCACCAGCGCCGCTGGAGCGTGCGGTTTGGATTTCGATATCTGCCGGGTTGACTTCTACCTGTTCTACTTCGTCTACTTCGGGAAGGGCTACTACCGATGCGGCGGATGTGTGTACGCGGCCTTGTTGCTCGGTTGCGGGTACCCGTTGTACGCGGTGTACACCGGATTCGAATTTGAGCAGACCGTAGGCACCGTCGCCGCTGATGCTGCTGATAACTTCTTTGTATCCGCCGGCAGTGCCTTCGGTAACGTCGAGGACGACCATTTTCAATCCGCGTTGATCGCAGAATCGTTGGTACATGCGCCAGAGATCTCCGGCGAAGATGGCTGCTTCGTCTCCGCCTGTACCTGCTCGGATTTCGAGCATTACGTTTTTATCGTCGTTCGGATCTTTCGGGATGAGCAGTTCTTTGAGTTCGGCATCGAACGTTTCGATTTTAGGCTGGAGCTCGTCGATCTCCATTTTAGCCAGTTCGCGTAGTTCGGCGTCTTTTTCTTTTTCAAGCACTTCTTTGGCCTGTTGGAGGTGGCCGCGGGCGTCTTTATATTGATTGTACTTGCCAACGATCTTTTCAAGATCCCGGTATTCTTTGCTCAGCTGGGAGAATTTTTTCATATCGCTCACGGTGTCCGGCTGGGCGAGCAGTTGTCCTACTTCTTCAAAGCGAAGGCTTATTTCTTCAAGTTTTTCGATCATGACTGGGAAATGAATTTACAAAGGTAGTGAATAGTTCACGGTTTCGTGTTTATAATTGCGGGACATCGGCCCGTTAGAAAGCAGTTTTCACGTGCAGATAAAACAACATTTATGAAAAAAGCGATTTGGGTTTTGGGGATTTTAGTTTTGGCGGCGTGCGGCGGTTCGCTGTCTGACGAGCAGCGGAAGCAGATGCGGGAGGGGATGGATAACCACAAGATCATGCGGGTAACGGATTCGGAAATTGTTTCGGCTTCGCTGGATCACGGTAAGGCGGTGTATGCGGCATTGGAGCGGGTAAAGTTCGACCGTTCGAAAACCGATTCTATCGCCCGGCATTATAAGGTAAAGATCCGCTGGGTCGTTCCCGGCGCTGGCGATGCTCTTGAAATCGAGAACCAGCTTATTGAAGCGTATGTGTTAGGAGCTTCTTCGGGTGCTATTCAGGACAATGTACAAAAGCTAAATGCTGACGCTACGAATAATGAGAAGTATGATTCACTGTTGTATTCCAGACCGATTGTTTCGAAACTTCCTGACGGTGTAGATCAGCTGGACGGTGTGTGGAATATATATGTATCCAAGAAGGATGTTATTATGAAGCTTGGCCATAAGTAGCCTTGTGGAAATTAAATGAGTGGTAACAGGTCTTTTTTTACGAGGTTGTATTTTTAGGTTCTAACCTTTAAATGCAACCCAGGTATGAAGAAATCTTTACGGCTTATTGCCGGCGGCATACTGCTGTCGGGCATGGCCATGGGCCAGACTCCGGAGCGTCTGGATACGGCCAGTGTTTCTAAAATCAAAGCAGAGGGCTACGACCGCTCGCAGGTAATGAACATTCTGAGTATGCTTACCGATGTTCATGGTCCACGTCTTACCAACTCTCCCGGCTATAAACGTGCTGCGGATTATGCCAAAGCCACGCTGGAATCGTGGGGTATTCAACAGGTACATTTCGATACCTGGGATGAGGACTTTGGTACGGGTTGGCAGCTTAAAAAATTCAGTCTTCAAAATACCGGTCCTGTATATTTTCCGGTTATTGCGTATCCTAAAGCGTGGACGCCGGGTGTTAAAGGCACTGTGAAAGCGGAGGCGATATATCTCGATATAAAGAAGGAAGAAGATCTTGCCAAGTATAAAGGTAAACTGAAGGGTAAGATTGTTTTGTTTAGCCTGCCTACGCCGGTTAAGCCCGGCTTTACACCGGACGCGACCCGTTTTGCGGACTCTACGTTGTTGCAGATGGCTAACTCCGGCGCTTCCGAAGCTTTTACGGGTCGCCGGTTTCAGTCGCCGTCAGAGCCACAACGGCTGGCCTATATGAAGTGGGATCTTTGTCAGAAGGAAGGTGCTATTGCTGTGCTGGAAGCAAGTTCCAGTGCCCGTTTGGAGGATGGTACACTTACAGTAAGTGCCGCGACGGTGCCTTACCCAGCGGAGGTAGCGAACGATAAGCGTTTGCGCGCCTACAGCGCGGGTGTTCCCAAGATCTTACCGCAGGTGGTGGTTGCCGCGGAACATTATAACCGTATGGTTCGACAGATTCAGAAAGGTCTGTCGGTACAACTTGAGCTTACCCTCGAAACGGAGTTTACGCCGTCTGCTCCCGGGTTCAACGTTATTGGTGAGATTCCCGGTACCGATCTGAAGGATGAGGTTGTGATGATTGGTGCTCACCTTGATTCGTGGCACAGTGGTACGGGTACTACCGACAATGCTTCGGGGTCGGCTGTGATGATGGAAGCGATGCGATTGATCAAGAGTCTCGGTGTAAGCCCACGCAGAACGATACGCATCGGTCTGTGGGGTGGTGAGGAGCAAGGGCTGATCGGCTCGCGGTCTTATGTGAAGCGGACTTTCGGTGAACGTAAAGACAAACGCTATCCGTATGATTCTATTTACCTTAAGCCTGCGGCTGAAAAATTCTCTGTGTATTTCAATATGGACAATGGTACGGGTAAATACCGTGGTGTGTTTCTGCAAGGTAATGAGCAGGCGCTTCCTATCTTCAGAGCGTGGCTCAAGCCTTTCGAGAAGTCGGGAGCATCAACGTTGACATTACGCAATACATCGGGTACAGACCACCTGTCGTTTGATGCTATCGGTCTTCCTGGATTCCAGTTTATTCAGGACCCGATTGAGTATTCTACACGGACTCACCATACGAGTATGGATGTGTATGACAAGGCTGTGGAGGGAGATTTGAAGCAGAACGCGGTGATGACGGCTGTGTTTGCGTGGATGGCAGCGAATCGGAATGATCTGATTCCGCGGAAGAAGGAATAACTGGATTGATCTGAATTGTGTGGAGGAGGTGTCCGGGATTTTACGGACATCTCCTTTTTCATTATACGGTTATTTTTTCCGCGATGATTTGTATTTCCAGCAGGTGGTGAGGTGGTCGTTGACAAGGCCGCAAGCTTGCATGTGAGCGTAGATGACCGTGCTGCCGACGAATTTGAAGCCGCGTTTGATGAGGTCTTTGCTGAGGGCGTCTGACTCAGGGGTTGTGGCTGGGACGTCGGAGAGTTTTTCGCGTTTGTTGATAATGGGTTTGCCGCCCACGAAGCTCCATATATACTTGTCGAATGTTCCGAATTCTTTCTGGATTTCAAGGAAGCGTCTGGCGTTGTTCACGGCGGCGTTTACTTTCAGGCGATTGCGCACGATGCCTGGATCGAGCAATAGCTTTTCGATACGGGCTTCGGTGAAGCGTGCTACTTTTTTTGGATCGAATCCGGCGAAGGCTTTACGATAGCCGTCCCGTTTTTTAAGGATGGTTGACCAGCTAAGGCCTGCCTGCGCTGCTTCGAGGATGAGGAACTCGAAGTGTACGAGGTCGTCATGAACGGGCACACCCCATTCTTCGTCGTGATACTGAATGTATTGTTCGAAACCGAGGCACCAGGGACATCTTTCCATTGATTCAGGGATTACAGGTGAAAGATACGATTTTGATGTGCGTAATGAAGGGGACGCGACCTTTGTTGTTTTTGTGTGGAGATATCCTCCTTTAGGGGGAGGTTAACGACGTGGTTTTAAAAAAGTTGACGAGAGCGGATAAAAAGGTACATGTTAACTCCCGGTATATGGGGAAAGAAAGGTTGTTGATTCGGAAAACATAATGTGTTCGTGAAAATGGGGCAATGAACACTAATTAAAAAAATCTATACATTCGAAAATTGTTTAACCAAAAACCGTATTACTATGCCGAACGAGTTTAAGTCAAATGTAGGGAAGCGTGTTTCCAAGTCGGAAGCTTTGAAGTGGATTGAAAAGTATGATAAGGAGATGCGTCACGACAAGGCGACTGACACGAAGTCGATTTTTTATGGCCGTGATGTGCTTCTCAAAATCCTGAGCAAGGAAGGCAGCGCCGGGATTACATTTTTCCTTGCCTTGAAATATAATGAGTACGCCAAGAAGGATACTGTGCAGTTGGTGCTTGTTCCCACCAAGGAAGACGGTACGCTGATATGGCCGAAGGAGGAATCTGCTGATGACGCGAAAGCATTGAACTCGCTGATGACGACGAATATGGCTGCCCTGGAAACTGCGGACGGTGGCGCATACGACAACAGCCTGACCTGCCCTCCTTATTGCCCCAACGAGGTTTAAGAAATGTCTTTAAAAGAGTTGTATTTTAATATAATCTATTTGCAGACGACCCTGTCGGCAATTGTTGCATTGGCTTGCTTCTATAAATTTTCATGGAGGCAGCCATACATCAAGCTGATAGGGTTGTTGTTCGCTTATGGTGTTTCGAATACGGTAGTGTCGTTCTTCTTACCGGGAAAGTATCTCAATATACCCGGATCACTTTACGACTTCGTTCTGTTTATAGCGATTACGCAGATTTATAATCTTACTACGGAGAAGCGTTACTGGAAAACGTATGGCGTGGTGGCGGTACTTTTCGTTATTGGGGGCATTGCCAACCTGTTCTTTGTGCAGCATAGTGCTATTGCTTCGAACAATAAGTTGTTTAGTTCGATGATCATTATTTGCTATTCGATATTTTACTTTTATCGTCTGATTGTGGAGATGCCGTCGGCTCATGTGCACAGGCTGCCGATGTTCTGGTTTAACTCTGCGCTGTTGCTGTATCATTCCGGAACGATTTTCCTTTTTGCGTTTACGTCGTATCTTGTCAATGTAATGAAGGATGAGTTATGGTATTACTGGATTTTCCATAACGTGCTGTGTGTGATTGAGTATTGCATTATTCTGATCGGTATTTTCTATGATATACGGCAGCTTCCTGCAGCGCGTGCCGTGACCCGGATGAAGGATTAATTGTATTGCAGGAGGTCTTATGGATATGGTCCTTAAGACGGGAGGTCTTGTTCAGTTTACGTCAGTTAGGGGTTGGACAGCGGGCCAAAACGGTCGGTTATGTCGCGGTTATATTCCGGTTATAAAAAGAAAACCTTGCGAGAGTGCGAGTTCGTGAAGGCCTTTTTATATTTTTCGGGAAATGACGCCCGATCATTCTAATTTTATCCTGATTTTTTCGCTGGCAACGGTTGGTATGTTGATACTGGCTGCTTCGATTATTCTCTTTGTGGTTTTTTACCAGAAGAAAATGATCCAGGAGCAGCTTAAGCGTCAGCAACTTGAACTTGAGTATCAGCAGAAAATGATGGAGGCCGCCCTGGAATCGCAGGAGAATGAGCGCCGTCGTGTGGCAGGAGACCTTCACGACAGTATTGGGGCGATGCTTTCGACGATACGGGTAAGTTTGATTACGCAGGCCCGGCGTGATAACGCCGATCTTGAAAGTATCAACCAGAGTAAAAAGATGCTGGACGATACGATTGAGTCTGTACGCCGTATCAGTCGCGACCTTATGCCTTCTACGCTGGAGAAGTTCGGTCTTGCACATGCCGCAAAGGAGTTGTGTGAGCGTTTTCAGTCTACGTCGACTCTTCCGATACATTTTCATGAGCAGGGAGAGATCCCCACGTTGGACAAGAGTCGTGAGCTTATGGCCTTTCGTATTCTTCAGGAGTTGTTGAACAACGCGATGAAGCACTCGGCAGCTTCGCAGATTCAGGTGACTTTTGTTGGAGAGAACGGGTTGACAATTGTGGTGGAGGACGATGGTGTTGGCTTCAATGCCGAAGAGCATAAGGCCGATAAGAAGACAGGTAAGGGATTAGGTTTATTCAATATAGAAAACAGGGCCAGGTTGTTAGGAGCCAATGTTGTTTTTGACATGGCGCAGAAAAAAGGAAGCCTGATTACATTAACGATACCGTATGAAAAAGTATAAGGTTTTCATCGCGGACGATCACACACTTTTCCGGAAAGCGATGGTGAATCTTCTGCGGAGTTTTGAGCGTGTGAGCGAGGTGAAGGATGCTGAGAACGGGAAGGAGCTGTTAACGCTTATCAAGTTCGATAAGCCGGATGTAGCCATTATAGACCTGCAGATGCCGGTTATGGATGGCGCGGAGACATGCGAGAATATTATACAGAAGTTTCCCGATGTCAAGATTATTATCCTCACGATGCATGATAGTGAGAAATATATCCTGCATATGATGGAGGCGGGTGTTCACGCATTTCTGTTGAAGAATACAGAGCCTGATGAACTGGAACGCGCTATCTATGCCGTTGTGGAGAAAGATTTTTATCACAACGATCTGGTTGGGTCTGTGCTTCGGAAGAATGTACGTGAGAAGCGTTTAGGCCAACGTCCGGTGTTTCGTCATGCGGAACTTACAGATCGGGAGAAGGAGATTCTGGTGTTAATCTGCCAGGAACTTACTATCCGGGAGATCGGTCAGCGTTTATCGTTAAGTGAGAATACGGTGCGTAATCACCGTGTGAATATCATGGAAAAAGTAGAGGTCAATAACACCGTAGGACTGGTAAAATATGCCTACGAAGTTGGTCTTATCAGTTGAAATACTGAAAACAAGGAGTAGTAAAAAAGTACCATTTTCATAGTACTTTTTTACTATCAGCATCGAGTTGCGGTGCTTCACTTTTTGGCGTTAACCTTGCATTAGACGGCTTTTTTGTAATCTAACCGTTTATTCAGGGTAATTCTCCCTAATTCCGGTAGAAGAAAGCGAATTTAGAATTGCCGAACTTTCCTGAAATGACAGGGAAAAAAAGTGAATTTATAACTCCTTATAGGTAAGAGATGAAGATACTTGTGGTTCACAGGCAGAAAGACACCGTTGACCAAATAAAGTCAGTGCTTAGCGGATGCAATCCCGTTGTGCGTCACACCGAATCTGGTTTGGATGGGCTCCTAACCTCGCGAATCGAACATTTCGATCTGATAATCTGCGGCACTGACCTGCCTGTGGTCACAGGCTTCGAGTTGGTACGGTCTATCCGTACACACTCGGTGAACCGCAACACCCCTGTTATTTTTATTGCCGATCAGGTAGATGAAAAAACCCAGCACCTGGGTAACGCACTCGGCGTAGCCGGGATGCTCGTTAAGCAAGAAGTTGATAATAAGTTGGCTGTTATTGTAAACGAACGTGTAAAACCGGAACCTGACAAAAACTGGAACGACCTGTTGTCTCACACCCGTTTGAACTAATAACCCTTACTACATAAAAAAACAAAACGGTTAGCTGAATTGAAGGGGAATTGCCCCTGATTTTCTTTGTCAGCATTCAGACCCTCTCTGATGAAAAAGGTGGTCTATGCCTTTTTCAACGTTTTGCAGTGGCAGCGTTTCGCCCGCTGGTTTTCCCGTCTTGAAGTTGATTCAAGACGGGAAGAATCAGCGCGAGTGCGAGGAGCGAGAGCGGAGTGTGATAGGACATCTTTTATTGTTTGAACAAATATATTGTTCTTGATAGGCCTTAGGTTGGGGGCTTTTTTTGTTTGTGGCTTGTGCCAAGTCATTTTTTCTTCTTTTCAGAGGCATCCGTGAAGATGCTGTTGATGACGGAGAGGATGAGACTGAATGCGAGCGCCCACCAGAAACCATCTACTTCGAAGCCGGGGGTAAAGAAATCTACCAGCTGGATGATGAAGGCGTTGATGACGAGGAGAAACAAGCCCAGCGTTACGATGGTGATTGGAATTGTTAAAACTATCAAAATGGGTTTAACAATGGCATTTGCCAGGGTGAGTACGAGTGCTACCAATAAGGCGTAGCCGTAGTGCTCGACGTGAACACCGGGCAGGAGGTATGCGGAAAGGAGAATGGCGAGTGCGTAGAGAAGTAATTTAAGCAAGATTGAAACGTTTAGATTACGAAGATAGCAGATGATTCAATTGTGAATTGCGGTTTTTTATGCAACTGGTGTGATTTGGAAATCCCGAGTAGCTCGTGACCAGCGACTTGAACATACAGCTGCAATTTTGGTAGGGGTTATGCTTTTAAGTGAGGAAGTCAAATTTTAAATTTGGACATGTATGCGATTGTCGATATCGAGACTACGGGTGGGTATGCGGAGAATCATCGCATTACTGAAATAGCCATCTATCATCACGATGGTGTGCGCATCTCGGAGGCGTTCCATTCGCTTATTAATCCGGGGCGAGAGATTCCTTTTTACATCACAGGGCTTACCGGCATAACAACCGAGATGGTGCTTGACGCGCCGTCGTTTGAGGAGTTGTCGGATGAGATTTTCAGCCATCTGGACGGTCGCATTTTTGTGGCGCATAATGCCCACTTCGATTATTCTTTTATTAAGCGCGAATTTGAGCTTGCCGGTATTGCGTGGCAGCCGAAGAAACTGTGCACGGTGAGGCTTAGTCGCAAGATCATTCCCGGACTGCGATCGTATAGTTTGGGAAGTTTGTCGGAGAGTCTTGGTATTCAAATTCTGAACCGTCACCGTGCAGGTGGTGACGCCAATGCTACGGCGAAGATTTTCGATTTGTTGCTGCAACGTGATCGTGAGAACTGGATCGTTCGTGCGCTCAAGAAGAATTCGGGCGAGGCTATTCTTCCGCCGAATTTACCAAAGGCCGATTTCGAAAAGCTGCCTGCCAAACCTGGCGTGTATTATTTTCATAATGCGCAGGGTCAGGTTATTTATGTAGGCAAGGCTATCAATATAAAGAAACGAATTGCCGGTCATTTTACGGGTGATGCCCGTGAGTGGGGTCGCTCAAAAATCCGTAATGAAATTCATCGTATAAGTTTCGAGCTTACGGGCAACGAGCTTATCGCCCTCATTCTTGAATCGCAGGAAATACGCCGGTTGTGGCCCAAGTACAATCAGGCGCAGAAGATCAAGACCGAGGAGTGGGGGGTATATAATTACGAGGATCGCAATGGCTACCAACGCTTTTCGGTAAATCAAGTAACGCGTGGGGCAAAACCGTTGGTGCGGTTCGGCACGAAGGGTGATGCGTGGAACTTTATGTGGGAGAAGGTGCGGCAGTTCGAGTTGTGTCCTAAGTTGAGCGGTCTACAGGTAGCGCCGGGTCTGTGCTTTCATTATCAAACCGGTGAGTGTAACGGTGCCTGTATGGGGGTAGAGTCTGTTCACGATTATAATACGCGTATTGCCCAGGCGTTGGACGAGTTCCAGGTCAAGGGTGAATCGGCTGCGATTATTGGAAAGGGTCGTGACATAGACGAGCAGTCGCTGGTGTTGATCGAGAAGGGTATGTATATGGGCTTCGGCTTTTTTAACCGCGACGTTGCTATTACGGATTTTGAGTCGGCGAAGCCTTACGTGCGGTCGAGTGTAGAAACGCCTACGGTTCAAAACCTCATCAATTCTTATCTTACAAATCCGCGCGACGCGCAGGTTGTGGTATTCTAATCATTTTTTCGGGTTCGCCCGGTGATGCCGGGATAGAGTAAGGGCACATTGTCGCTTGTGAAGACTTCGTGTGTATCGATATCCATTATGGAGAGCACCCCAGCCCAACCGGCACCGGTATCCATGAGGCATACGCCGCCGGACCAGATTGGTTTGTCGTAAGGAATGGGTGTGTGTCCGATGTAGATTTCGTTGTACGATGTTAGCGGGGTGGTTATGCCGGCATCGTAGGCTGCTAGTGCGGTGTATGCGAGATTTCTATCCCATAGAAAGATATCCCGTGACTGAACGTGTAACGGCCGTTTAGGATCAATGCCGGCGTGCACGAAGAGCCGGTTGCCCAGTTGGTACCAGGGAAGGGCATTCCTGAGGAGCGTCTTGTGTGTTGGCGGGACGGGGCGTCCGTTGTACGAGAGAATGGTGGCTTCGCCTCCCTGGCGGAACCAGACGGGTTCGATGGTTCTGCCGAGCATCCATTGTAATGTCCAGAAATCGTGATTGCCCTGAACAAAGACCAGGTTCCTGATCTTCAGCAATTCGGCGATGGCTCCGTTTGTTTCAGGCCATCCGTCGCATACATCGCCAAGGCAAATGAGGGTGTCTGTTGCGTAATCGACCGCCGCGCGGGTGAGGCATTGGGTGAGTGCGCGGTGTGCGCCGTGTATATCTCCGATAACAAATGTTTTAGGCATAACCTTTGGTCTGCTTCTAATTACTTTCTGTCAAATTTTCTGACCTTCTTTGACAAGAATTACACTATTTTTGACTGTAATAAAACTGTAAAAGCCGAATGGAAACTGCCATCGTTGAAAAGCGCGAGGAACATCGCGAAAAAGTAAAACAGGTTATGGCCGAGATGGGCAAGGTTGTGGTTGGCCAGGAGTATATGGTTAACCGCCTGCTGATAGGTCTTTTCACCAATGGCCATATTCTGCTGGAAGGTGTGCCTGGTCTTGCCAAAACGCTGACTGTAAGTACACTTGCCAAGGTTTTACACCTTGATTTTCAACGCATCCAGTTTACGCCCGACCTTTTGCCCGCCGATCTTATCGGAACGATGATCTACAATCAGCGTGAAGGTAAGTTCGAGGTAAAGCAAGGGCCAATTTTTGCCAACATTATCCTGGCGGATGAGATTAACCGCTCGCCTGCCAAGGTACAGTCGGCGTTGCTTGAGGCCATGCAAGAGAAACAGGTAACGATCGGCGAAACGTCGTTTAAACTTGACCGTCCCTTCCTCGTACTGGCTACTCAAAACCCGGTAGACCAGGAAGGTACCTACTCGCTTCCCGAAGCGCAGGTAGACCGTTTCATGATGAAGGTTCACGTGGATTACCCTACCAAGGAACAGGAGCTTGAGGTTATGCGCCGGATTTCGAATATGAAATTCGATTTCTCTGTGAATACAGTTCTGACGAAAGAAGATATTTTCAACATCCGTGAACAGGTAAACCAGGTTAAGATATCGGAGTCGCTGGAGCGCTATATAATAGAGCTTGTTTATGCGACACGCCGTCCGCTGGATTATAAGCTCAACGACTATGCGCCGTATATCCAGTTCGGAGCGTCGCCGCGCGCGAGTATCAACCTGAACCTGGCATGTAAAGCGATGGCCTATATGGAAGGTCGCGATTACGTTCTTCCGGAAGATATTAAAGAGGTGGCTCTCGATGTTATGAACCACCGTATCATATTGAATTACGAAGCGGAGGCTGATAATGTGCGCACAGCGGATGTTATTAAAGCGATCCTTAATAAGGTACCGATTAATACATAAGTTTTACAGGCGTTGTATATCGAAGGCCCTTCCGGATCCGGAAGGGCTTTTTTATTACGTGCGCTTGCTTACGGGTGTTTGGTTTACGCGCAAGGTTGTAGCTGTAGCATACGTTTTCGGAGGGATGTATTGTTTGCGGTAGAATGTATTGGATTTGGAGTGATGAGGATCGGTGGACGGAACGTAATTTGGGTTGGGATGGTGTTTAGGCAATGATCATTTGTTACTGTAACGTTATGGGGATTAAAAAATCTTGTAATTATTGTTAAGCCCGAATATTCGAAACGCCTGATTTATATGCGGTTATGAAAGAATATTGACGAACGGCAGGAACGTGTGTTAGGCCGGGTTAACTCCTTAACAATTTCGTAATATATGCGTGCCAGTGGGGTAATATTAGGGAGTGACCTTTGCCGCAAATAAAACTTTATGCTGCGCAGAATCTTATTTACTGCCATACTCGGAGTTAGCGGAATTTCAGCCTGGGCTCAGTCCGGAACGATTAAAGGTAATGTGAAGGACGGTACTACAGGTGACGCTGTTGTCGGAGCAAACGTACTGGTTCTGGGAACAGGCCTTGGAACGGTTGCCGACGTTAACGGTGATTTTCAGATACCCAAAGTAAAGGCCGGAACCTACAACGTTGTTGTCTCTTTTATTTCTTATAAGACAGATACACTTAAAAACATTACTGTATATCCAGATCAGAGCACGGTTATCAACACTAAGATTGTTGAAGCGAGCCAGGAGCTGGGTGAGGTTGTTGTTACGGGTCAGAAGATGACGAATACTGATCTTGCTGTGATAACGGAATTGCGGAAGAATGATCTTGTGGCGGTGGGGATTTCGGCACAGCAGATTTCTATGTCGCAGGACAGAGATGCAGCGCAGGTGATGCGACGCATTCCTGGTGTGACGATCATTGGAAACCGTTTTGTTAACGTTCGTGGTTTGAGCGAGCGTTATAGCACGGTGATGCTGAACGGCGTTATCGCCCCAAGTACAGAAGTAGACTCAAAGGCTTTCGCATTTGACCTTATTCCTAGCGGGCTTATTGATAGAATGTTGGTGTATAAGTCAGGTGGAGCAGAATTACCAGGTGAGTTCGGTGGTGCGGTTATTGGAGTGACGACCAAGAATATTGTTGGTGAGAACACAATGAACCTGTCTATTACTGGTGGTTACAGAGCCAACACAACTTTTGGAGATTTCCTTGGTGATAAGAAAGCAAGCGGCGATTGGTTCGGTTTCGGTGCTTCGGATCGTGAGCTTCCTTCGTCGTTCCCGAAGAATAAATTGCAAAACGCAAACAATGATGCTGAACAAGTCGCATTGGATGCTACAACCAGAAGCCTTCCGAATCGCTGGAAGACATATTCAAATACGGCAGCTCCAGACTTGCGTGTCGGTTTTGATATGACTCGTGCATTTAGTCTTGGAAGTGTGAAAGTTAATAATGTAACGTCTATATCGTATTCACGGACTAATCAATACATGCGCGCGGTACAGCATTATTATGAGGACTTTAATGAGACTACGCGTGAAAGCTCTCCCCGGAATGAGTTCTTCGATGAGCGTTATAACCAGCAGGTTCGCGTTGGTGCGATCAGTAATTTTACTTTCGAGATCAATCCTTCGCATAAGATTGAATTCAGAAATTTCTATAATCAGCAAGGTATTTCCCAGGTTATTACCCGAACAGGGCAATTGTTTGTAACCGGATGGGATGTTAATAATATTTCATTGAATTATCAGAGCCGTGGTATTTACTCCGGACAGTTGCAAGGTACCCACTCGTTGAGTGATCGTATTAAATGGACGTGGATTGGAGGATATTCGGAGACAAATGCTCAGCAACCCGATTATCGCCGCGCATCATCACAACGACCAACTGGCTCTGACCTTCCATTCTCAGTTAATATTCCTCCTGATGCAACTTCTCAAGATGCAGGCCGATTCTTCTCTGATTTGAATGAAAAAGTTTATACCGGCACTACTAACGTTGAAATTAAGCTGAATCCTGATGAGACAGAAGAAGATAAGCAGATAAAGATCAATGTCGGCGGTTACTACGAAGATAAAAAGCGTGACTTCGATGCTCGCTGGATGTCTTATACCTGGAAAGGAGCCAGTGACTTTGAACTACAGACGAAATCATTTGACGTGGTTTTTGCGAGACAGAACATGGGTACGAAATTCGTTTTATCTGAAGGTACCAATACTGGCCCGGATCTCTATGACAAGTATACTGGTAAGAGCACTTTACTGGCCGGTTATGTAGGAGCTTCTATCCCGTTCCTTTCAAAGTTTAGGTTCTCAGGCGGTATGCGCGTAGAACAAAGCCACCAGATGTTGGATGTTATCTACCAGGGTTCGGTACTGCGGAAAGCCGATCTTGATGTAACGACGCCGATGCCTTTCGCAAACTTATCATATAATCTGACTGAGAATATGCTTGTTCGCGCGGCGTACAGCAAAACCGTTAACCGTCCTGTATTCCGGGAAATTGCACCGTTCAATTTCTACGATTTCGAACGAAACGCGGATATTCAGGGTAATCCAAATCTGAAAATTGCCGATATCGATAATATAGATCTTCGTTGGGAGTATTATCCTTCAAAATCAGAGAGTATAACAATTGGTGGATTTTATAAGGACTTTAAAAATCCTACTGAATTGTACTTCTTAGGATCATCGAATATCCTGTATGGTTATGAGAATGCGATAAGCGCCTATAGCGTTGGTGTGGAAGCAGAGGTTCGTAAAAGCCTTCAAGGCTTAACGGGTTCGGCAATTATTGATAATATGAGCGCTTTGTTCAACGGTGCATTGATTCACAGCAAGGTGAAGTCACGTACGGATGGTGTTTATCAAAATCAAATTGCAAATCGTCCATTACAGGGTCAATCGCCTTACGTAATCAATGGTGGTTTACTTTACAGTGTTGATGGATTCCAGGTTAACGTGATGTATAACGTAATTGGTCCTCGCCTTTTCGCTGTGGGTGATACGAATGGTAATCAAAACCAGTATGAAATGCCACGTAACATGCTTGACGTAACTGTTTCCAAGCAAATTACCGAGCGCTTTGAAATCAAGGCGGGTGTTCAGGATATTCTCAATCAGAAGTTCCGCATTATACAGGACTCCGATGAAGATGGTAAGATCAAATCAGTTGATGAATCCATTATGGAATTCAGACCTGGGCAGCTCGTTAACGTAGGTGTTGTATTGAAGTTGCAATAATATAGGATGTGTAGCATACTAAAGCCCCGTGATATCACGGGGCTTTTTTATTTGATGATGTATAAGCGCTAATGCAAAACCATAGTAATTAAATCACATCTAACATTGTATTAACAATGACTTAATGTGGTGTCTATACTTTTGTGCTCGATGTTCAAACCAAAAAAACATTCACATGAAGCTATTTCGTAGATTATTCTGGATGCTGACAGCAGTGTCGGTATTCGCATTGTCGTCTTGCAGCGACGATGATGATGAGGACGGCGGTGCTGACTTTGGCCAACCGACTATCTCTGTTACCGCTGGTGCGTCAACTCCACAGCAAGCTCCTGGCAAAGTTGTTACCCTTTCAATTGCGGTTACATCTGAGTCTGGTCTTGCGTCAGTTAAATTGAATGACGAGGTAATTAAAACGTACAATGGCGAGAAGTCAGCTACGTTCAACCATGACTACACTGTTCCTGCTACTACACCCTCAGGAACTGATCTTAAACTGACTTTGATAGTAACAGACAATCAAGCAACTGCTCAGACGGCTACGTCTTCGATCACTATCAAGGTTACTACTAACCCTAAGGAAACTGTGGTTATTGAAGGTAAGGTTACCACCAGTGCAACCTGGTCGGCATCTAAGTACTATGTACTGAAAGGTAACGTGTTCGTTCAGTCTGGCGTTGAGCTGACTATCGAGCCTGGTACTGTTATTTTCGGTGACAAAGACACTAAAGGATCATTGATTATCGATCGTGGTGCTAAAATTCATGCTGTTGGAACTCCTGAGAAGCCGATCATCTTTACTTCACAAGGTGGCGTAGGTTTCAGAGATTACAGCGACTGGGGTGGTGTTATCCTCCTTGGTAAAGCGGTGAACAACCAATCAACAGATCAAAAAATCGAAGGTATCTCTGCTACAACAGGCCAAAACGGTTTGTATGGTGGTTCTGCGGATAACGACAACTCTGGTGAGTTCCAGTACGTTCGTATTGAGTTCGGTGGTATCGCCCTTTCAACTGATAACGAAATCAACGGTCTGACAATGGGCAGCGTTGGTTCTGCTACAAAACTTGACCACGTTCAGGTATCATTCTCTGGTGACGACTCTTTCGAGTGGTTCGGTGGTACAGTAAATGCGAAATATCTTGTTTCTTACAGCGGTTGGGATGATGACCTCGACACGGACTTCGGTTACACTGGTAAGGTTCAGTATGTTGCTGTAATGCGTGATCCTAACCTGGCCGATAAGTCTGGTTCTAACGCTTTCGAGTCTGATAACGAAGGTAACGCAAGAGACATAACGCCTTACACTGCTCCAGTATTCTCTAACGTTACAGTATTCGGTCCTCACGTATATGCTGCGCTTAGCAGCGGTGCACTGAGTGGCAGCGCAATCAGCGGTAACTTCCAAAACGGTGCTCACATCAGAAGGAGATCCGCTATGAAGCTTTACAACTCGGCTATCGTTGGTTTCAGCTCATCTTTCTACGCTTTCAACTTCCTTGACAGCAAGGGTTCAGGTAGCGCCCTGGCCGACGTTAAAAACAACTACATCGCTCGTGTAGCTTCTGGTAAGGTAACTAACCCTGAATCCGGTGTTGCTACTGGCGGCGGTTATGATGTTACCGGCTTTGCTACAAACAACACTATCGAAGCTAGCGGTGTTACTAAGGTAGATATCAGCGGCGTATTCACTGGTCTGACTGGTGCAGCTGATATTACTAAACCTGCAGACAACTTCGTTCCTGCAGCTAACTCAATCCTTTTGACTGGTGCCGTTACAGACGTTGCCGCTATGGGACTTGAAGCAACTACCTTCAAAGGTGCTGTTGAATCTGCTGAGAAGAACTGGTTGAAACAAACCTGGATCAACTTCGATCCTAAGCATACTTCTTACTAAGAAGCATTCAGCTAATCTTATATTCAAAAGCCTGGTTTACGCCAGGCTTTTGTTTTATTTTTGTATGAGTAAATTCTTGTGATGCTACGTATTATTTTAATTCTTCTTCCGATCGTCGCTACTGTAGCAGCATGTTCGGGAAAAAAAGATTCTAACAAGGCCGAGCTGTATAATCCGGATAAGTACCTTACAACAGATCAACAGCACGATGTTATTGCGAAGACCATTCGCTATTCCACCAAACTTGCTCCGGAAGCCACACACGAAACGAAGTTCGATGGCGAGTTCGATTGGTACTACGATAAGGCTATTGCCGAGTATGACCTGATGGCCTACTATATCGATAAGGATAGCACAAACTTCTTTTTCATGACGCGTAAGGCACGTAGTATGAAGCCGCTTCGTGAAGGCATTGCAGGTAAAATCAAGATTGCAAAAGATGGAACGTTGTCGGAGTACGAAGAGGTGTTTCGTACCTGGAAGATGCCTGAAGATACATTGAAGAAGCGTGGTATATTTCTGTTCGAACGGCTGATCGATGGAAGAGATTTGTCTTTATACTATTCGAAATTCCAGCGTGATCGATACATTGAGTTTCCGGATGATCGATTCTTTTTTAACAAAGAGACGCGCAGCTGGAGGGATCGGGAACTTGATAGTTTGGCGGTGCGGGATAGCCTTTAATGATGTATTAATGGAGTAATGATTGATATTTGAGGGCCTAACATGCCCTTTTTTTATGAAGTTTCTGCGGCTTTAATTTCGTAGAAGCGAAATCGGATGTCGTAATGATAGTTTGGACTGATGACCACTTCATCACACAAAGTTATCTGTACACTTCCAGTTGCCGGATTTAATTGGATGGGCTCAGAACGATCCGCAGGAGTGAACGTTTTTTCAATTTGACGATAATTGGCTTCCTGGCAACGAATTACATTTACTGTATAAGCCGGATTAACAATTTCGAGGCAGCATGTAAATCACTGACCTAAAATTTTATCAATTCGTTATTGTGTGATGACCTATTGGTGGTTAGATATTTAATTCAAATAAATATTCGCCTTAGGTAAGTCTTGATCGATGTACGCAATATCAATTCACCTTGTTCTGCCTATCCTTATGCATCTCTACTACTTTCTTCACCTGCCCTGAAACGACTTTAATAGAGTCCTGGGCTTTAAGGTTTTGTTCGATCTTCTTTAGCAGAAGTTCGTATTCGGTTTTGTTGTCGGCGAGGAGTTTTTCGAGGCGGAGTTTTTCGCGTTTGTTGTATTCAAGTTTTGAGTTGAGGGATTGGTTTTCGTTGAGGATGCGTTGTTGTTGTTTGTCGACCGCGGTTGAGGCGCGGGTGGATTCGTCTATCTGGAGTTGGATTTTGTCGCGGTAGAATTTAACGCCGAAATCGTAGATTGTTTTTTCGATGAGCTTGTTGGCTTTGGTGGCGTCGGCTTCCTGCCAGTCGGATGTTTTGATGCCGAGCCATACGGTGGTAGTGTTGGTGTTGTCTTTGGCGGTGCCGTAGATGGGCGTGTAGTAGGTGATGCCGTTTACTACGGGATCGGTAATGGTTATGGTGCCGGCCGATTGTTTAGCTTTACCAATAGTGAGTGATTTGAGGTATTTGAAGAAGGCTGGGTTTACGTCGGTGAATGTGCCATCGAGTGTTACGGCATAGCCATCCATGGTTTCGCCGTTGATGCGTGAGGTTTCGGTTTTTGTTTTTACGCTCTGGCTGAAGGCCGCTGAGAAAGTCAAAAAGAAAACAAGCGTGGAGATAACTGTTTTGTTAATCATTTGTTAATCGTTATGTTAGGCCGTGTTGACAGGCCGCAGGGTTTTAGCTTTATCGCACCAAAACTACGGAAAATTTGAAATCACAACCTATCCTTATTACGGGAGCGTCGGGTCTTGTAGGTACAAGGCTTACTGAGATGCTTATAGCGCAAGGCCATACCGTTGCGCACCTTGGTCGTTCGGCACGGAACAGGGCCGGTGTGAAGAGTTATGTATGGAACGTTGACGATCAGCAGATGGATGCTGCGGCACTGACCAATACCACAACGATTGTTCATCTGGCCGGTGCCAGTGTAGCAGAGAAACGCTGGACGGCATCGCGCAAGCGCGAGATCCTGGAGAGCCGTACACGCTCTACGCAGCTGCTATACGATACGTTGAAGAAAGGGAATCATTCGGTGAAGAGTTTTGTGTCGGCGTCGGCTATCGGTTATTATGGTTTCGAGGATAACGATACGCTGCTGACCGAAGACTATCCGGCGGGTAAGGACTTTATGGCCGATGTTACGAAACAATGGGAAGAAGCGGTGGACCGTATTGCCACGCTTGGGATACGCGTTGTGAAGCTGCGTATCGGGATTGTGTTGAGCGAGAAGGGTGGCGCGTTGGTGGAGATAGCCCGGCCTGTACGTTGGGGCGTAGGCGCACCGCTGGGATCGGGTGATCAGCATGTGAGCTGGATACACATCGATGATCTTTGTGCGATGTTCATCCGTGCCATTGAGAATGAATCAATGCTTGGTGCTTATAACGCTACAGGGCCCTATGCCGTTACCAATCGTGAGCTTACCCGCGCGATTGCCCGGACAATACACCGGCCTATGTTTATGCCTGCTGTGCCTGGATTTGCTCTGCGTATGGTACTCGGCGAAATGGCCGATGTTGTGCTGACGGGGAGCCGCGTATCGTCAGGTAAGTTTCAGGACGAAGGGTTTGTATTCCGGTTCGATACATTGGAAAAAGCGCTGCACGATCTGTTACGATAACACGTATCGTATTGTTCATCTTCCGACTGCCACCCCGACCGTGGATTATGATTTATGGGGTGGATAGTTGTATATTCGTTCTTATTGGGTATTAATTATGAAGGCAAAAAAGAACAAGCGTGCCGATGCCGCACGGCTGGAACAGGACGCGCTGGAAGAAGAAAGAATCCGTAGCGCATTTAAAGACAAGGACTGGGCCGAGATCAAAGGCGCCAACAGTTGGATGATTTTTAAGGTGATGTCGGAGTTCGTGGAGGGGCTCGAGAAGCTGGCCAAGATCGGTCCGTGTGTTACCATATTCGGTTCGGCCCGTGTGAAGCCGACCAATCCATTCTATAAAATGGCTGATGAGATCGCCTATCAACTGGTGCAGCACGGCTATGGTGTTATTACCGGCGGTGGTCCTGGTATTATGGAAGCGGGTAACCGCGGTGCACATCGTGCGAAAGGAAAGTCGGTAGGGCTTAATATCTATCTGCCTTTCGAACAGAAGGGGAATATTTATATCGATCCGGATAAACTTATTACGTTCGATTACTTCTTTGTTCGCAAGGTGATGTTTATGAAATACTCGCAAGGCTTTATTGTTATGCCCGGAGGTTTCGGAACATTGGATGAGCTTACTGAAGCACTAACGTTGATACAGACGAAAAAGATTGGTCGTTTTCCGATTGTACTTGTCGGGAAGAAGTTCTGGCATGGGTTGGTTGATTGGTGGAAGAAGGTGCTGATTGTAGAAGGAATGATTCATGAGGATGATCAGGATTTGTTCAGTGTTGTGGATACACCGGAAGATGCGGTGAAGGTGATTGAGGAGTTTTACTCGAAGTATTTGCTGTCGCCTAATTTTTAGACTAAGATTTAGGGGCGATTATTTGTTGATAAACTAAGATTACAAGAGTATGGTGATGATCGGCGCGGTTGTTTTTGATTGCTTGAGGATAAAAGGCCAACGCTTCTAAAGATTTTGCGCCAGGAAGCGCCATGTGATTAAAGCCTCCGTCCAGTTAATGGGCGGAGGCTTTTTTATGGGTTATTGTTTGATGAGGCGGAGGGTTTGGGGCGGAGTGGTGGGTGTGGTTTGGATGAGGAGAAGATAGATACCGGCAGGGTGTGGGGTGAGGTCGAGTTGGTAGGTTTGGGTATGGGGGTTCGCGTTGGGTTGTGTAGCGGTGATTAACGCGATGGTGTTGGGGAGCGTGGCGCCGACGGTGGAGAGTAGTTGTGTGTTTGTGGTATTGAGGGATTGTGTGGTGGTTATGGTGTAGTGGCCCGTGCTTGGGTTGGGGTAGATGGTTGGTGTGGCGATGGCCGGGTCGTAGATGGAGGTTATGTTGGCGCCGCGACCGGTGAGGGTTATGGAGCGACGGTCGTCGGCAGAGACGTTGGCATATACGGTGGCTTCGCCGGTGTAGGTGATGGCTTCGGTTGGAGTGAAGATGACGGGGAGCTCGGTGGAGGCGCCTTTGGCGATGAAGATTCCCGTGGATGGCGCGGCAATAGTGAAGCCCTGTGGCAGTGTTATGCTGGCGACTTCGAGTGGGCCTTCGCCGGTGTTACGGATGGTGAGGGGACGCTGTTCGGATTCGCCGATGTTTACCTCACCGAAGTCGATTGACGCGGGGATGTCCATGACGATGGCTACGGCACTTATTATCAGTGTACGCACGATGGGTGGGGCCGCCTGATAGTTTTCGTTACCGTTTTGTATGGCCGTAATTTCTGCGCGGCCTTCGGCCAACAGGGTTACGGTGTTATCTTTTATGGCGGCGATCTCCGGATTGGCAGAGCTGAATGTTACGGGCAGGTTTGATGTGGCGGTGGCGGTGAGCGTAAACGGGGCATCGCCGGTGCGTTTGCCGGGAAGCACGGCGAATTGTATGGTTTGTGTGGCTTTGTTGATTACAAGGGCTTGTGTTACGCTTGGCGCCGCAGCTACCAGCGCGTTGCCACCTTGCGATGCTGTGATGTTTACAATGCCGGCTTTTTTAATGGTTACGGTATTGCCGTTGATGGAGGCAATGGAAGGGTCGGCACTGGTGAATGTGATCAGAAGGTTCGCCGTGGTTTTGGCTTGCAGTACAAAGTCTTCGCCGCCGTAGGTCTTTGCGGTTGGTGCTGTAAAGTCAATGGTCTGGATTTGTTTGATGGATGCGCCAACAAGGTTGATGATGAACGAGCCTTCGTCGCTGTCGTTGTTGGCGATGGTGAGTGTGGCTGTTTTGGTACCTATGGTTTGTGGACGGAACGTGACGGTGAACGAAGCTGAGGCACCCGCAGCAATGGTATTGGGGAGTGTGCTTTGATCTATGGTGAAATCCTGTGAGCCTGTGATGGCTACTTTGGGATTTCCTTTGAGTATAAGTTCCGAAGTGCCGGTGTTGCGAAGTGTTACGGTGGACGGATCGGTTGAGGCGAGTACGGTGATGGTTAGGAAATCTTTCTTACCGCCGTTTGCTGTGGGAGTATTGTCGATGGCTACTTCAAGCTCTGGCGCTGTCGGGATGGCTTTGGTTTCGGCGAGTGTTACGGCAACTGGTGTGGAGCCGGTGCCGAACTGGAAGGCATACTTTTCTATGAGCTGTGTGCTATTGGCATTGATGGCATATAATACGCCGGCGTCGTCTTCTCTATCAGTGGTGAGTACGCCGAAGCGTTTGCCGTCGGCACTCATGGTAAGCTGGTCTACGGCCATGTCGTGGGGCGGTTGGTGGAAGAAGTCGACGGACTGGAAGCCGGTTCCATCTTTTTTGATTTTGAAGAGTTCGCCGGTTCCGTTGATACTTCCCCGGGTTGTTGTGCCGTTAAGGTAGCCGTCTGCCGTTTCGATGAGGCTTCCGGTTGGTATGTTACCGGTTTGTACGGTGAAGTTGAAGAGTGTTTTGCTGGTGGCTGACGATGCCTGAATGGCGAGTCTGAATAACGTACCACGGTCTTCCGGGCCGCCTCTTCGGGTTACGCCGTAGAGGTAGCCATCGGATCCGGCAAGCAGTCTGCCGGTTGGTCGGCTGCCATCGGTACCGTTGGACGGGGCGAAGTCGTACACGCCATACGGCGCTGTGTCTGTCAGTGACAGTGCATGTATTGTACCTGCGTTTTCAGCGCCGCCTTCTTCGGTAACGATCCATAGTTTGTTGTTCCATTCGAGCAGGCCACCGGTTGGGTTTGCTCCATTGCTGCCCACCCATGTATGGATTATTTCGAAGTCTGCACCTGTGGGTTTGATTCGATACAGGATACCCATACCCTCATTGTCTCCACCGCCGCCCTTGGCGGTTGTTCCATAGAGGTATCCATTACTGGCGTATATCAATCCGTTTGGGGATAGGCCGTCGTCTGGTATAAGTCCGAAGTTATGTATAACGGAATAGCCTGTGCCATCGAAATTTACTTTGAATATGGTTCCGGAGTAGCCTGTGCCGCCGTCGGAGGTTACGCCATATAGTGTGTTGTTTGGTCCGGCTATAAGGTGCGCCGGTGTTTGGCCATTGATATCGGAAGCAGCGAAGTTATGTACGATCGAGAGCTGCCCGTTTGTTGTTTCGCACTTATAGAGTACGCCGCTGGCACCAGCGCCCCCGAGATTGGTCATGCCGTAAATGGTATTGTCTGATAGTACGGCGGTGCCTGTGGGATTGAGGCCATCGGATGTGAAGTCGACAACAGCCTGGAAGTCGGAGCCGTCGGGTTTGATTCTGAATATGGCGCCCTGGTGTGTTACGCCGCCTTCGCGGGTTACGCCGTACAGGTAGCCGTTGGTGGCGGGCATGAGTGCACCGATGCCGATGTTGCCGCCGCGTCCGTCGAATGTTTTCAGGTTTTGAAATTCGGTACCATCGGGTTTAATCCGAAAGATGAAGTATGCTGTAACGCCGTACAGGTATCCGTCTGCCTGTTCGATTACCGATCCGCGCGGCTCTGCGTTTGATGTGAAGGTGTAGCGTGTGGTGTATTCGCTGCCATCGGGATTGATGCTGTAGAGAAAGCCTTTGCTGTCGTCCTGGGTTGACGCCAGGCCGTAGAGTGTGTTGTTGCTGGCCTGGTATAGCCGGCCATAGGCCAACGCTTTTTCTCTTACGTTGAAGTCATGCAGCACGGTAAAACCGGTGCCGTCTGTGTGTATGCTGAATATGGTGCCTTGTTCGTAGGTACCGCCTTCGGGTGCTACGCCATAGAGTACGCCATTGTTGGAAAGGACTACGCCGGACTGTGGTGCCCGTCCGGTGGTGCCGACGAAGCTATAGATTACGCTGAAGCTGGTTCCATCGGTTTTTACTTTGAAGATTGTTCCCTGTTCATCAAATCCACCGGCGCGTGTTGTTCCGTAGAGGAATCCGTCGGCGAGTTCGAGGTGGCCTGCAGGTGTTTTGCCGCCGATGTCGTTAAAGGTGTGGATGAGTGCGTAGCCGGTGCCGTCTTTGCGTGTTTTGAATATGGCGCCGGCATTGTACATGCCTCCTGACGATATGGTGCCGTAGAGGTATCCATCTCCGCCGTCTATTACATCGTTGTTATCGGGGCTATGCTCTGGGCGTCCGAAGCTGCGCAGCAGTTTATAATTTGTTCCGGCGGTATCGAGTGAGAAAAGTGTGCCGCCGCCGTTGAGACCGCCTTCGCGGGTTAGACCGAAGAGCGTGGGTTGGGCATGAAGGCTCGCACTGAGTGCCAGGAGCACACCGATCCATAGAAATTTTTTCATACAAGAGAGAGGGTTTAGATTAGGCCATACTACTATCTGCACGGATCCGTTCTGCACAGGGGTGAGCATACAATGATGTGCGTGATAGAAATATAAATATTATCGTTTAAAAAATCCGGGAAGCAAACCGATAATATTATTGTGCCAACATCGCATCGTTATTCCGTGATGTGATGTTGGCCGGAATGATTTGAGACGGTATTATTCCAGAACATAAAATCCGTGGTGGTGTAGCAGCCGGACTGTTTTGACCTGGTAACGGGTATCGCCTGAATACAGTGATATGATTTATCGGTATTACCTGCTGAGGCGTTCTACTTTAACGGCGAAGTATCGGGTATCGCCGCGCCATGGAAAGCCTACGTAGCGTTTGATGTAGTGCAGGTTTACGCGTTCGCCTGTGAGGGCTACGGCCTGAAGGTCTTTTACAACCTCTTCCCGGGATACCGAGAAGTCGAAGGTTTCGGCCAGAGGGTTTACGCCTTTGAGGCCGCCGAAGGCTTCGATGCTGATCTGACCTTCGTAGGTTTTAAAGAGTACGCCCCGTTTGCTAATACGGAGGATTGTGCCTGCGCGAACGCCGTCGTCGTAAACGCCCCAGTAAGCAATGCTGAAGGCGGTGATGCCTGCCAAGATGGCCACGATGATGATTATTCGAACGATTTTGCGGGTAGTGCGTTTTACGCGCTGGCCAAAGGTTTCGTTGTTCATGACGCTGGTAGGGTAGTAGAGTTCTTAATTAAATGTACTATGAATTTGCGGTACCGGAGGGGTGTGGCAGTATAAAAAAATCCTGCGCGGGAATCGTGCAGGATTTTGACTTATGGTGATTGTTACGCTTATCGTGACTTATACAGTCATGATTTCAGCTTCTTTTTTCTTCATCAGGGCGTCGATCTTAACGATGAACTCATCGGTCATTTTCTGAACTTTATCTTCGGCATTCTTAACGTCGTCTTCGGAAACGCCTTTGATTTTCTTGAGTTGTTCGTTTGTGTCTTTGCGGATGTTACGGATGCTTACTTTGCCGTGTTCGCATTCCTGCCCGGCTTGTTTTACCAGGAGTTTACGACGTTCTTCGGTGAGCATGGGTACGTTGATGATGACCTGGATACCGTCGTTCTGGGGGTTCAGGCCCAGGTTGGCGTTCATGATTGCCTTTTCGATTTCCTGGATCATACCTTTTTCCCAAGGCTTTACGAAGATGGTCCGAGCATCGGGTGTTGTTACGGATGCAACCTGATTCAGGGGACTGTTAGCGCCGTAGTACGATACCTGGAGTCCGTCGAGCATGGCAGGGTTGGCCTTGCCTGCTCTGATTTTGGCTAACTCATTGCCACAATGTACGATGGCCTTTGTCATGAGGTCTTTTGCGTCTTCCAGGTATAGTTCAATCTCTTCCATATAGAATTAAGTATATGTCGGTCTGAATTTATTAAATATAAAAATCTTCCAGTCTGCGGTTTCCGATACGTTTCGGGATTAGCTGATGAGTGTACCGGCGTCTTCGCCCTGTACGACTTTCAAAAGGTTGCCTTTTTTGTTCATATCGAAAACGATTATGGGGAGTTTATTCTCCATACATAGTGTGAACGCTGTCATGTCCATAATGTTCAGGTTTTTCTCATAGGCTTCCTGAAAGGTCAGGGTGTTATAGCGTGTGGCATCAGGGAATTTCTCGGGGTCTTTGGTGTAGACGCCGTCGACGCGTGTTCCTTTCAGGACGACGTCGGCCTGGATTTCGATTGCGCGGAGGCTGGCGGTGGAGTCTGTGGTGAAGTATGGGTTGCCGATACCAGCACCAAAGATAACAATACGACCTTTTTCGACGTGTCGGATGGCTCTGCGGCGGATGAAGGGTTCGCAAACCTGTTCCATCT
>Ga0065165_1001338_pt1 | contig 27345 bp, 23 predicted proteins | sample AraplaMF_Cvi_mMF_FD_63813 | JGI IMG/M metagenome (GOLD analysis project Ga0065165, IMG submission 63813) | Arabidopsis root microbial communities from the University of North Carolina, USA - plate scrape MF_Cvi_mMF (version 2) (version 3) | ecosystem: Host-associated > Plants > Roots >... | reverse complement strand
GATCGGTGAGAAAGAGATCCTGAAAGGAATAAATCTGGACGTAAAACCGGGCGAGGTTCATGCTATCATGGGCCCTAACGGCTCGGGTAAGAGCACGTTGGCCTCTGTACTGGCTGGTCGCGAAGAATATGAGGTGACGGGTGGTGAAGTTGATTTCCTTGGCAAAAATATCCTTGAAATGTCGCCGGAAGACCGTGCCCGCGAAGGCATATTCCTGGCGTTTCAATATCCGGTAGAGATTCCTGGTGTAAGCACGATCAACTTCATGAAGACGGCTGTAAACCAGCTTCGCGCATACCGCGGTCAGCCTTCGCTGGACGCTGTATCGTTCCTGCAGCTGATGAAGGAAAAGATGAAGCTTGTAGAGATCGACCAGTCGCTGCTTAACCGCGCGCTGAACGAAGGTTTCTCAGGTGGTGAGAAGAAGCGTAACGAGATCTTCCAGATGGCCATGCTGGAGCCGAAGCTTGCTATTCTTGACGAGACTGACTCTGGCCTTGACATCGACGCATTGAAGATCGTATCGAACGGTGTTAACAAACTGCGCAACAAGCAGAACGCGGTGATTGTGGTAACCCACTATCAGCGTCTGCTGGACTATATCGTTCCTGATTACGTTCACGTGTTATACAAAGGACGGATTGTGAAGTCGGGTACGAAGGAGCTGGCACTGGAGCTGGAAGCCAAAGGCTACGATTGGATTAAGGATGAAGTTGCGACTGCCTAACCCCGCTGCATGAGTACTACAGTGACTGACAAATCGATAACAACCGATATTTCGCTTCGGGTCGAGAACGACCTTCCCAGCCTTCCCCAGGCTGCGGCCGTACGCCAGGAAGCCCTGGCCGCGCTCCGCACACTGGGGCTGCCGGCGGGAAAAAACGAAGAATATAAATACACGCCCATCACGCGTTTGCTGGAGCGTAATTTCAATACCGCGACACCCAACGCTGCCGGTACTGCCGATGCTGCGGCATTTGCTATTGCCGGTTTAGAGGGCAATGTGCTGGTGTTTGTAAACGGTGTTTACACTCCCGGCCAGTCGCGCATTGTATCGCCGGAAAATGAACTCACCATCCTTCCGCTGGCCGAGGCGTTTACCCATAAGAGCGCCGTTGTAGCGGAACACTTCGCCAAGTATGCCGACCACACCACCGATGCTTTCGCGGCGTGGAATACGGCTGCCTGGAAAGACGGGGTGTTTATTGAAGTATCACCTAACACGCTGGTAGAAACGCCCGTGGTAATTTACCACGTACACGATACACAAAACGGCCAGGTGTTAAGTACCAACCGTAACCTGTTTGTTGTGGGCCGCAGCGCGGCGGTAACCGTGGTTGAGAAATTCGATACGGCCGGTACCAACAACGGGTTCTCTAACCACGTAACCGAAGTGGTGGTGGCTGAGAATGCGGAGTTCAACCTGTACTCAATACAGGACGATCATGGCAACCGTTACCACGTGGGCCAGACGCAGATTCAGCAAAGCAATTCCAGCCGTGTAAACACGTATACGTTTACACTGGATGGCAAGCTTACCCGCAATAACCTTCACCTGTCGCTCGACGGCGAAGGCATTGAATCGCACATGTACGGCCTCTATCTGCTGGAAGGCGATAGCATAGCCGATAACCATACCGTGGCAGACCACAAGAAACCCAACTCGTTCAGTAACGAGATCTACAAGGGTGTACTGGATGCCAAGTCGAGAGGTGTATTCAACGGCAAGATCTATGTACGTCCGCAAGCCCAGAAGACGAACGCGTTTCAGGCGAACCGGAACATTCTGCTAACGGATACCGCGACGATCAACACGAAGCCTCAGCTTGAAATCTGGGCCGACGACGTAAAGTGTTCGCACGGTTGTACCACAGGCCAGCTTGACGAGGAAGCACTCTTCTACTTGCGTGCGCGTGGTATTCCGAAAGACACAGCCCGTGCGATGATGCTGTACGCCTTTGTAGGCGAACTGCTGGATAACGTGAAGCACCCGGTGCTGCGCGAGTTTCTTGATGGCCGCGTAAGCGACCGTCTGCACAAAAACTTTTGATATCTTATGACACACCCCTCTCCTACGCTAACCGGTTTTGATGTAGAGCAGATCCGTAAAGAGTTTCCTGTACTGGATCAGCAGGTGAATGGACGGCAACTGGTTTACCTGGATAACGCGGCGACTTCGCAGAAGCCGCGGGTGGTAATCGACGCGTTGGTTGATTATTATACCGGTTACAATGCCAATATCCACCGTGGTATTCATACGCTGGCGGAAAAGGCTACCAAAGCTTTTGAAGAGACCCGCCATACGGCGCAGCGTTTTCTGAACGCCCGCTCTGAACAGGAGATCATCTTTACACGCGGCGTCACGGAAGGACTAAACCTGATTGCCTCTTCGTATGGCCGCGCGTTTCTGCAGGCCGGCGACGAGGTAATTATCTCTGGGCTGGAGCACCACTCGAACATTGTACCGTGGCAGCTTATCTGCGAAGAGAAGAAGGCCGTTCTGAAAGTCATTCCGGTGTCTGATGCCGGCGTGATGGACATGGATGCATTCCGAAAGCTGCTGACGGCTAAAACGAAGGTTGTATCGGTAAACCATGCTTCAAACAGCCTGGGAACAATCAACCCGATCCGCGAGATCATTTCGGCGGCGCATGCTGTCGGTGCGGTGGTGGTGATTGACGGCGCACAGGCCGGTGCACACCTCAACATCGATGTGCAGGACCTGGACTGCGATTTCTACTGCCTTTCTGCCCATAAAATGTACGGCCCTACCGGGGTAGGCGTGCTGTATGGCAAAAAGGATCTGCTGGAGAAAATGCCTCCGTACCAGGGTGGTGGTGAGATGATAAAATCGGTTTCGTTCGGGAAAACGACCTTTAACGATCTCCCTTATAAGTTCGAAGCCGGTACACCGAATATCGGCGACGTGGTGGCATTCAAGTACGCGATGGACTTTATCCAATCGCTTGGTAAAGACGTTATTGCCGCGCATGAACACGCGCTGCTGGTATATGGCACCGAAAAGCTGTCTAAGATCAAGGGCATCCGTCTGATCGGTACTGCTCCTGAAAAAGTGGGGGTTCTGTCGTTTGTGGTAGAGGGTATTCACCATTTCGACATCGGGCAGATGCTGGATGCGCGGGGTATTGCCGTGCGCACAGGCCACCACTGCACGCAGCCGCTCATGGAGCAATATTGCATTGAAGGAACTGTACGGGCATCTTTTGCCGTTTACAATACAAAAGCCGAGGTTGACCAACTGGCCGAAGGGCTGGAACGGGTTATCGGCTTTATGAAATAGTATGACGATCGACGAAATTCAGGACGAAATCATAAGCGAGTTTTCCCTGCTTGACGGGGACATGGAGATGACCATTTTTTACATTATGGAGCTTGGTCAAAAGCTTCCCGTGATGCCGGAAACCTCCAAAACCGCTGAAAACGTGGTAAAGGGCTGCCAATCTACGGTTTGGCTCACCGCCCGTATGGATAACAACAAGCTCTATTTCGAGGCCGACAGCAACACCGCCATTACCAAAGGACTGGTGAGTTTGCTGGTGCGGGTTTTCAACGGTCAATCGCCGGATAATGTATTGACGGCCGACCTGCGCTTTATGCAAAAGATCGGAATGGAACGTTTCATCGGTACACAACGTTCCAATGGATTCGCTGCTATGATTAAGCAGATGAAGCTGTACGCGCTGGCGTATAAAACGAAACAAGAAGTAAAGTCATGAGTGAAGCATCGAATGTGTCGGTAGGCGACATGCGAGACAAAGTTTTAGCTGCTATAAAAACAGTCTATGACCCCGAAATTCCAGTTGATATTTACGAACTGGGGCTTATTTATGAGGTCAATGTTTATCCCATCAACAACATTTACATTCAGATGACCTTAACATCACCCTCGTGCCCTTCTGCGGAAGCGATACCAAGCGAGGTGGAACAAAAATTAAAGGCTATCGAAGGTGTCAATGATGTAAAGGTTGAGCTTACCTTTGATCCGCCCTACTCGCAGGACATGATGAGTGAGGCGGCAAAGCTGGAACTTGGATTTTTATAATTTGTTATAACTAATACAACCAACTGATTTTTAAATCATAAACAAACTATGTATCCCGAGCAATTAGTAGCCCCGATGCGCACCGATCTGACAAGCGCGGGGTTCACGGAGTTAAAAACCTCTGACGAGGTTACGAACTTTCTTACCACGCATCAAAAAGGAACAACCCTTCTGGTTATCAATTCAGTTTGCGGATGTGCTGCCGGCGCAGCCCGTCCGGGCATCAAATGGGCGCTTCAGAATTCAGCGAAACGCCCTGAGAATCTGACTACTGTATTTGCAGGTGTCGATAAGGAAGCCGTGTCGAAGGCACGGGAGTATACACTTCCCTACCCTCCTTCTTCTCCTGCAATTGCTCTGTTTAAAGACGGAGAACTTGTACACTTCGTAGAACGCCACCACATTGAAGGGCGTAATGCTCAAATGATTGGCGAGCACCTGCTGGAAGTGTTTGATGAATACTGCGCGTAAGCGATATACCAACACTAAATAAGTAAAGCCACTTCGGAAACGGGGTGGCTTTTGTTTTAAACAGGATTCTTACGATTGTCAATGATCAACAGGATTAATACACTGGTCATACATAGCGCCACATGGGCCTAGCCGGGTAGAGTCGTTCTTACAGACATGTTAATGCTCACCGCGTTCGAGGATTAGACGGGTTTCTTCGAGGTCGAGTTCGTATTCCATGCGGCGGAGGACTTCATCGGAAATTTTGGCCTCTTTGCGGAGGCGGATCACGAGGAGGCGTTCGCGGTTGAGAAGTTCCTGTTGGATGCGGTGGAATTCGTTGATCTGATCGACGTCGTATTTATTGTGGCGTGTAATGTCTTTGCGAAGGCGCTGGATGCGGATTTCGTATTTGGTTTTGATCTGGTTGAGCACTTCATCGCTGATGGAGAGCGAGTAGTTTTCTTCGATGTATTCAATGACAGAAGAGGCTACATAGAGGCGTGTCGACTCTTCTTCTTCGGCGTCGCGGCCGTCGATGGTGATGCCGAACCAGCGGATGATGGGGCGCAGGGTAAGGCCCTGGATAACGAGGGTGGCAAAGATGACGCAGAATGTCAGGAAGATGATGAGGTTCCGGTTGGGGAACGGCGCTCCCCCTTCGATGGTGAGGGGCAGTGCCAACGCGGCGGCCAGCGATACTACACCACGCATGCCTGCCCAGGCAACTACGGTGGTCAGACCGATTGAGGGATCAGGCTCACGTTCGCGGATTTTACGGCTAAGCATGCGGGGCAGGTATGTGCCCGGATATACCCAGATGATACGCCCGATAATTACCGCCAGGCAGACGATGGTGCCATATTGCACGAGCGTGGCCAGCGGGTGCTCTTTAAGAATGTTGCTCATGATCTCTGGCAACTGAAGGCCGATCAAAATGAAGATGATGCCGTTGAGGATGAAGATGACAGTATTCCACGAGCCGTTGGCCTGCATGCGGGAACGTTGCGAAAAGATTTCGCTTGAGTTCCAGTTGGAATAGAGCCCGGCAACCACTACGGCCAGAACGCCCGACGCATGCACACCTTCTGCCGAAAGGTAGGCTACAAAGGGCGCCAGGAAGGTTAGGGCAGTATCGGTGGTGGAGTTATCCGGGGTGATTTTGTGAACCCATTTAAAGATGAAGCCTGTGAGCAGACCAATGACGATTCCGAGGCCGGCTACGACAAAAAATTGAATACCGGCTTCCCATACGGAAAAGGCTCCGGTTACTACGGCTACGGTAGCGTAGCGGTAGGCTATCAGGCCGGTAGCGTCGTTTACAAGGCTTTCTCCTTCTAATATGGTGATGACGCGGCGCGGAATGCCCAGGCCTTTGGTGGCTGAGGTTGCGGCCACGGCGTCGGGCGGCGAGATGATGGCTCCGAGTACGAATGCTTCCGGCCAGCCGAGGTCTGGTATGGCCACGTGGGCAATCCAGGCTACAGCACAGGTCGTAAAGAGTACGCAGCCTATTGCCAGCAGCGTGATGGGGCGCTTGGCCGCTTTAAAGTCTGGCCATGATGTGGACCATGCGGCGGCGTACAGTATCGGCGGAAGGAAGATAAGGAATACAGTTTCCGGGTCGAGCGAGATGTTTGGCAAGGCGGGGAATACACCAATGCCAATCCCGGCGAGCACTAACAGAATGGGATACGGCACTTTGATCTTGTCCGTAACTTCGGCCAACGCCGTCACCACTGCCAGGAGTATGATGATGAGGGTAATGTTATGCATTCGGATTTATTAACCGGCAAAATCTGAGAAAATGACGGGAAGGGCAAGTGTTTTAACCTGCCCTTCCCTATTTTTTGTTGTACGAATACGCTATTAGAAGCTGAATTTCTTCAGGAAGTCGCTCAGTTCGTCTTTAAACGGTACGGCTTCGACAATGCCAAGGGCTTTGTTGATGGCTTCGTTGGGCTCAACCCGCAGATCCTGCAGGCGCAGGTGTTGGTTGATAAAGAGGAACTCAAGGTCGGGCACGAGTTCTTTAAGCGGATCCAGAATGTCGAGTACGCGCAGGTTGCGCTGGGTTACGTTGTAGGTGCCCGCAGCCAACGGTGCGGTTAACAGGTTTGCGAGGCCTTTGGCCAATGCATCGACATGAATGAAGGAGCGCCACTGCTTGCCATCGCCCTGAATGGAGATCCGTTTATTGAAGTTGGTTTCGAAGGCAAACTTGTTGATTACGGCATCGAAGCGCATGCTCGGGCTATAGCCATAGGTATTGCCGCAGCGGAGTATGTAGGTGTCTTTACCGGGCGAGAGGCGTCGCACGTGGTCTTCGCCACGCAGCTTGGAGATGGCGTAAAGGGTCTGCGGATCGGGCGCTGTGACCTCGGTTACGGCGTCGGGCGCGGCACCGTATACACCTGTGCTGCTGGTATATATAACGCGTTTTACACTGCTTTCTTCAATGGCATACACCAGTTCGGCCGTGCCCCAATGGTTTACCTGCTCGTAGATATGGGCATCGGTATTAGCGAAGGGCGTAGTTACTTTGGCCGCCAGGTGATAGACGACGTCGATACCTTTGAGCACTTTGCGCAGTGCGCGTGAGTCCAGCAACTCTCCTTTTATAAACGAGAGCCGTTCACTGCCAGGCAGGCGCTGGCCCATAAAGAGGTTATAATTAAGACGGCTGAGGTTATCGTAAACAACAACTTTTTCTACCTGTGGGTTGGCCAGCAACAAGCTGACGAGTTCCGTGCCGATATAGCCGGCACCGCCTGTCACGAATACTTTCACTAGACTGAAATTAGAGGATTACGGATGATGATCAGGATTATATGCGTGTGAGACTGGCGTGTGGGCTGGCATGAAGAAAACATAGGGTTTCTTGGGGGTAAACTGTGGGTAAGGTGCTTACTTGGAGATAAGATCGGTATGAAGACCGCATTCTACTTTGTTAAGACCGAACCAACGGGCTTCACGTTCCTGCATTTCGGGATCGAGCTTGCGGGTGCACGGTTCGCAGCCGATGCTGACGTAACCTTTCTCCTCGAGCGGGTGCTTGGGCAGCTTGTGCTCCTTTTGATATTGCCATATCATTTTGGCGTTCCAGTCGAGCATGGGGTGAAAGCGGATGGCGCCGTGTTTAGCCGGCTGCTCTACTTTCATCGCGGCACGTACGGCGCTTTGGTCGGCCCGTACGCCATTGATCCATACGTCGTGCGACATGAGGATGGCATCCATGGGTTGCGTTTTGTTAAGGTAGCAGCAGTGATCGGGGTCGGATGTAAAGAGCAAACGACCTTCATAATCGCGCTGCATGAACTTGGGTACGTCGGACTTTAAGTCGACGATGTTGATGCCAAACTGGTCGGCAATTTCATCGCGAAAGCGCACGGTTTCCGGAAAATGATACCCGGTATTAATAAAATATACCGGGATGGACCGGTCGATACGGCTAAGGATATGAAGCAGTACAAGGCTGTGCGACTGGAAGGAAGACGTGGTAAAAAGCTTCTTTCCGGCACTCCGGTAGGCTTCGATACGGGTTCTGATTTCGTCGAAATTCATACAACTTATCGGTTAAGTAAAGCATTCTAACTCGCTAATAATCAATTTCGCATATTAGAATTACTCATTAATCACTTTAATTTACTAAATTCGAATACTTTTTACTACCTACTAATTTTAAACGCTACTACTATGATTGCCAAGTACCGCTTCCTTGTCGCTACGTTACTGACTCTCCTTGCCATTTGCGGCCAGGTTGTGTTCAGCTAACGTAAACTTTTCGGAATTCATTCCCCTCTCCCTCTCGGTGCATTCCGCTACCGGTATCACTCCGGATTAAATCATTTTGTCTGGCAGTTCGTGCTATCACGATCCTACTTCGCTACGTCCATTCCTTCTTCTCGAGCTATCCCACTCTCAAAGGGCTTTGTCGTACGCTGTCCTCCGCTACAGCTATCCAAATTCGCCAAGGCCATCCGCCTTCGCTGGGGCTACGGCGGACACAGTGTCGGACGAGCGGCGGGCAATGCAAGAACGCTGATGATTGCTTACAAGTCAAGGTCTATCGGACTACTGGAGAATTGCCCTCCTTCTCCTTTCTTTTTTACAGGTTCGGTCATAGCCTGCCATCGCTTGTAAAGCCTTCACTGTCAAGTTATCTATAAACCTTTAATTGCCTGAAGGGCCGGTTCTGCATGCTTTATATTTATTGCTGGTGAACCTTTTCCACAGAATGATGTTTAATTTACGGACATGAAAGTGAAGGTATCCCGTAAAGAACATTTCAACGCAGCGCATCGGTTATTCAATCCTTCGTGGTCAGACGAGCGCAATACTGCGGTGTTTGGCAAGTGCAGCAATCCGAATTTCCATGGTCATAATTACGAGATCATCGTTAGCCTTACAGGCACTCCAGATCCAGAGACTGGGTACGTATATGACATGAAAGTATTGAGCGACCTTATTCGTGATCGCGTTACCCGTCGCTTTGATCATAAGAATCTAAACCTGGATGTAACGTATTTTAAAGATCTTAACCCCACGGCAGAGAACATTGCTGTGGTGATCTGGCAGATTCTCCGTCCAGAAATTGACTCATCACTAGACCTGAAAGTAACCTTATATGAGACCGAACGAAACTTCGTTGAATACCCGGCCTGATGCCGAGGACGACATGGCCGACGACCACGTTGGTTCGTCGTACGAGACACCGTTGCGCGCCGATGCGTTTGCACTGGATGACGACGAGAAGATCGTGCGTATTGAGAAGCACTTCCGTGAGATCATGACGATCCTCGGTCTTGATTTGAACGACGATAGCCTGAATGGGACACCGCGTCGTGTTGCCAAGATGTATGTAAAGGAGGTTTTCGCGGGGCTTAACCCGAAGAACCGTCCGCATGCGCGTCTTTTCGATAACAAGTACAATTACGACCAGATGCTGGTCGAAAAGGATATAACGTTCTATTCGCATTGCGAGCACCACTTTGTACCGATTTATGGTAAGTGCCATGTGGCTTACTTTTCAAACGGCAAGGTTATCGGTTTATCGAAGATTAACCGTATTGTGCAATACTTCTCGAAGCGGCCCCAGGTGCAGGAGCGGCTTACGGTTCAGATCGGTAAAGAGATGGAGCGGGTGCTTCAATCTGCCGACGTGGGTGTTGTGATCGATGCGAACCACATGTGTGTAGCCTCCCGTGGTGTGGGCGATACTAACAGCAAAACCGGTACGGCCTACTTCTCCGGAAAGTTCAACGATGAGAACACGAAGCGCGAGTTTTTGAACTACATAAACAGTAAATAAGACATAAAGAGAGGGTGAAGGGTAACGGTAAATGACTGAAGAGATACAACTTTGTCAGGAAATCGTTAATTTGGTAAGAACAAAAACCCCTATAATCCCTCTCTCTATGTTCCCGGAAAATGAAACCAGCCATCTTGATCTTCACAGTGAACATCAAAAGGCACTAGTAACCATCGCCTTCACCTATTATTATTTGGTGGACAAGATGAACGACATGTTCAAACGTCATGGCATTACCCGCCAGCAGCATCACGTGTTGACGATTCTGAAACAGCACGCTCCAGAACATTGCCCGGTACATTTCATTAAAGGCCGTATGCCCGATAAGATGTCGGATACGTCGCGGATTGTTGAGCGTCTTCGTCTGAAGGGGCTTGTGAGCCGCCGGGTAAGTACGCGCGACAAGCGTTTGGTAGAGGTAACGATTACGCCGAGTGGGCTGGAGCAACTGGCGCGTATGGAGCCCGATGTACGGGAGCTTGACAACCTTCTAAACCCGCTTACGGTGGGCGAAGCACACGATTTGAATATATTATTAGACAAGATCCGCTCAAAAAACGTCCCTTCGACCGGGTATTCGGCACCAGTTGCGGAACAGTACCGCAATCCGGAAGAAAAAATTACTACTTTAGCGTCCGCTTAAATATTTAACACTTATGGTATTCGATTTAGACATGATCAAGGCCTTGTATTCGCAGATGCCGTCACGCATCGACGAGGCCAGAAAAGTTGTAAACCGTCCACTGACACTGTCAGAAAAAATCCTCTATTCTCACCTTCACACCGATCAAAAGCTCGAAAACTTCGGGCGAGGTAAGTCGTATGTTGATTTTGCTCCGGACCGTGTGGCGATGCAAGACGCCACGGCCCAGATGGCGTTACTTCAGTTCATGTCGGCTGGTCGGCCCAAAGTGGCAGTTCCTTCGTCGGTACACTGCGATCACCTTATCGTAGCAAAGACCGGAGCGTCGGAAGACCTTCAAATCGCAAATACCGAAAGCAAAGAAGTTTTCGATTTCCTTTCTTCTGTATCTAATAAGTATGGTATCGGTTTCTGGAGACCAGGCGCCGGTATCATTCACCAGGTGGTGCTTGAGAACTACGCCTTCCCTGGCGGTATGATGATCGGTACGGACTCTCACACGGTAAACGCCGGCGGCCTTGGCATGGTGGCGATTGGTGTGGGTGGTGCCGACGCTGTAGACGTTATGGCGGGTATGGCCTGGGAACTGAAGTTCCCGAAGCTTATCGGTATCAAACTTACCGGCAAACTGAACGGCTGGACTGCTGCCAAAGACGTGATCCTGAAAGTTGCGGGTATCCTCACCGTGAAAGGTGGTACCGGCGCGATCGTGGAATACTTCGGCGAAGGCGTTACTTCTATGAGCTGTACCGGTAAAGGTACCATCGCGAACATGGGTGCCGAAATCGGCGCCACTACTTCGACCTTCGGTTACGACGAGTCGATGGAGCGCTACCTGATTTCTACCGGCCGCGAAGAGGTTGCCAGGCTGGCAAACCAAATCAAAGAACACCTGACTGCCGATCCGGAAGTTTATGAAAACCCCGAAGCGTACTTCGACCAGGTAATCGAAATCAATCTTTCTGAGCTTGAACCGCACCTGAACGGACCGTTTACGCCCGACCTGGCGACTCCTATCTCCAAAATGAAGGAGGAAGCTGCCAAGAACGGCTGGCCTACCCGCGTAGAAGTAGGTTTGATCGGTTCGTGTACTAACTCATCGTACGAGGACATTTCCCGTGCGGCCAGCCTTGCCGAGCAAGTTGCTGACAAAGGGTTGAAGACCAAAGCTGAATTCACCATCACACCAGGCTCTGAGCTGGTGCGTTATACTATTGAGCGCGACGGTTTGATTGAGACATTCGATAAGATCGGTGCCAAAGTATTCGCTAACGCCTGCGGACCTTGTATCGGTATGTGGAATCGCTATGGTGCGGACAAGAAAGAGAAGAACACTATCGTTCACTCCTTCAACCGTAACTTCCAGTCACGTAACGACGGTAACCCCAATACATTTGCATTCGTAGGTTCTCCGGAACTGGTGACGGCGCTGGCTATTGCCGGTGACCTTACCTTTAACCCGACTACCGATTTCCTGACCAACGAACGTGGTGAACAGGTAAAGCTTGACCCTCCTACCGGAGACGAGCTGCCTTCACGCGGCTTCGATGTTAAGGATGCCGGCTATATTGCCCCTGCAAAAGACGGTAGCAAAGTAACGGTCAATGTTAGCCCTACCTCTGACCGCCTCCAGATCCTGGCACCGTTCAAGCCCTGGGAAGGTACCAACCTCACTGGTCTGCGCGTGCTGATCAAGGCTAAGGGTAAGTGTACTACCGACCACATTTCGATGGCCGGCAAGTGGCTGAAATACCGTGGTCACCTTGACAACATCTCTAACAATTTACTTATTGGTGCTACCAACTTCTTTAACGAGAAGATCAACAGTGTTAAGAACGGCCTTACCGGCGAGTATGACGAGGTACCTAATGTACAGCGCGCTTACAAAGCTGAGGGCATCGGCTCGATCGTAGTGGGTGACGAAAACTATGGCGAAGGCTCATCACGCGAGCACGCTGCCATGGAGCCCCGCCACCTGGGTGTTCGCGTTATCCTGGTGAAATCATTCGCCCGGATTCACGAAACCAACCTCAAGAAGCAAGGTATGCTTGGTCTTACCTTCGCCAACAAAGAGGACTACAACAAGATCCAGGAAAACGATTTGATCGACATCATCGACCTTACGTCGTTCGCTCCTGAGAAGCCTCTTACACTGGTACTGCATCACGAAGACGGCACAGAAGACACGATCATAGCCAACCATACATACAATGCTGGCCAGATCGAGTGGTTCAAGGCTGGTTCTGCCCTCAATCTGATGGGGCAGAAGGCTGCCGCCGCCGTAAAAGCTGCTCCTGCCAAGAAAGCTCCCGCTAAAACGGCTGCTAAACCTGCCGCGAAGGAAACTTCAGGCTCTGCGCGCAAGACGATCAGCACGATTGCAAAGAAATCTTCTGCATCGGCAAAGTCGGCTCCAGCCAAGAAAGCTTCGAAGGCTGCTCCCAAGAAAGCCGCTAAGAAAGTAGCTGCTAAGAAGGTAGTAGCCAAGAAAGCCGCAAAGAAGGTAGCGCCGAAGAAAGTTGCCAAGAAAGCCGCGAAGAAGGTAGTTGCCAAGAAGGCGGTTAAAAAGGTCGCTAAGAAAGCAGCTCCGAAGAAGTTCGGTAAGAAGGTAGTTGCCAGGAAAGCCGCTCCGAAGAAAGTTGCCAAGAAAGTTATCGCCAAAAAGGCGGTAAAGAAAGCAGCTCCTAAGAAGGTGGCAAAGAAGGCAGCTAAGAAAACTGCAAAACGTGGACGGTAAGTAACGTTATCGTTCGTAGGAATAAGGCCGTTCCGGGTAACCGGGACGGCTTTTCTTTTTAACTAAGATTTAGATAGATTATTTATAGAGTATCAGGATTACAGCACCGGGGATTATTCGGGCGGGTGTGGGCAATAACGAATAAGGGCAGGCATTGGTAAATGCTGCCGGTTGTATCGTAGCAGTGACTAAAGACAAATTGGCTTGAGTACTTACTTTGCTTCAGCCTCCAGTTCGCGTTGTCGGCGTTTCCAGGAACGGTCGAGGACGAAGGTGCCGAGGGGTATGAGGGAGCCGGCGAAGGCTATAATGACAGAGAGGAAGCCCCAGCGCATGGGTTTGATGGCGAAGAGAACGGCAACGATGTATAGGATAAACAAGAGGCCGTGAGCCCAGCCAACGTATTTTACCGGTTCGGGGATGTTGGCGAAGTATTTCAACGGCATGGCAATGAGCAACAGCACCAGGAACGATATACCTTCGGCGATTCCTACCCATCTGAGATTGCGTATGTGTGTCATTTCTGGTGTTCCGGTTTTTAAACGGGTCAAAACTACTAAATTCTTTTTACCGGCAACAGTTATCAAACCCGTTTAGGGCGGGAACGCACCATGTCAAATGCGCTCCCGGACCTACCGGGCAATTAACTACTGACGATTGCGTTAGCCAGCTTTCTTTACGAGTTCATATTGGATAACGGGTTTGCCACGTGTGCCGCCGTCGTTGGCCACACCCATGGATACAAAGTTGAGTTTATAGTAGTTACCAGCGCCGTCTTTTACTACATAGAACTGGTTCTTAATGATACCACTAACCGTGCTTCTCCAACCTGGTCCGATCGCATCGCGTTTGTTGCTGAACTCAAGACCTGTAAGGTTCGCTGCAGAGAATGAAGTATATGTGAGTGTTTCGGTTGCGGCTACTTTTACCACGGTTACGTTGGCCGTGTTGTTAATCAGCACGAAATCGTTGAACGCGTAGGCATAGTTCTGTGTGTAGTAAGCAGCGTAAGACCATACAATGTCCCAGTTAGCCTTTTTCGGTTCAATTGCAACGGCCTGGCCACTTGCCAGTGACGCGAAGGTGAAGTTGTAGTCGGCATTTTTACCAATATCGATTGATTTGTGCGAGGTATCGCCGAGACGGGCATACTGGAGCGTATAGCCGTTGTTTGCCGAGCGCAGTACGCGGATCTTGTACCACGTATCTTTGTTGTTGGCATCCCCTACCGGCGTTGTGGGCTTGAAGAGGAACACATAGTTGTTAGCTTCGGTAGCCGACACTTCGCCGATTACGGTTTCGGTAAGGTTGCTTGTCCAGGCCCATTTATCAAACAATCCGATATTGTCAGAGATACCTGGGCCTGCACCGGGTGTAAGGCTCTTGCCAGTGGCATCGGCTACGGTTACCGCGTCGATATCGGTCTTGTCCAGCTTGAGCGCGGTTACGTTCGAGGTGTAGTTAAGGAATACACGGAACTCAGCGCCACCGTAGAATGCCAGGTCGTATGCTGTGTGGGCAATAGACGTTTGCGTATTGCTGCTGAAGTCCACGTACACAGCGTTTGGCGTGTACCCGCTACCGTCGGCCGTTCCGCCATTCAACTGGAATTCTTTCGAACCCGTAGATATGATGGGTTCGAAGCTCAGTTTGATGGCGCTGGTTTTGCCGGTTACAAGAGGCGTAGCGGCTGAGGCGGTGAAGGTCACTTCGGCTATGCCGTCGAGTACGAGATTTTCTGCTTTCACCACTTTGAACGATACTTCGGTGCTGCCGGCAGGTACTGCCAGCGTGAGCGTGGCGCCGGTTGCCGCAGGCTCTGTGGTAAACTGCTGGCCATAGGCAACACCATTAGCGGCAAGATTTACGGTGATGCTTGACGCTTCGGTTGTTTCGCGATCAATGGCCAGGGTGATTGTCTTTGCAGACTCATCGTCGTTAAAGCCTACTGCATCGGTAGTAAAGTTAACCGTATTGTCGGGCAGCGGCGGATCATCATCATCACAGGCACTCAAGGCACCGAGCAAGGCGATGCTAATGATAAACGACCAAAGTTTTAAAAAGGAATTGTTCATGTAGTTTATGGTAAAAAATTAACAAATGGTTTCTTTCTTATTTACTCCAGCGTACGGCGAGTGATACGAAGTATGATCGACCGTAGCTCATGGGTACTGGTCCTCCGGTGCTGTGTGCCCCTCCGAGGTCTTGCGAAGTGTTCCGGATGTTCTTTACGCCAAGCACATTTTTGGCGCCCGCCCCCAGGGTGAGGTATTTGCCGAATGTTTTTGATGCGGTGATGTCGAGCCATTCGTAGGCATCGCGACGAGCCCTTTGTATAGCACTATTTACAACTTCGTAGTTGGCCTGTCGGCCGTTGAATTTGTAGTATGCGCCAAGCGTTGTACCAATGCGGTTAAAGGTATACTGCGCTGTAGCGTTTACCTCGGGAGTCCACATAATGTCGGGCAGCGAGGTATCGTCTGCCGAATACACGTTGTACACACCGATGTAGGAGAAGCCGGCGGTAGCCTTAAGGTTGCGCCATACGAACGTGTTGGTCAATGTACCGCCGCGCGTCTTGTTACGCAAGATGTTTACATAGGTGTAGTCGGTATTGCTTCCCGCCTTGGCACCGGTGGTTATCATGTTCTCGAAGTTGTTGTAGAAGCCCGCCAGCACGGAATTAAACCGTATGGTTGCCGACGTGTAGACTTGCCAGTTTACCGATGCGGTGAAGCTATTGGAGTGTTCGGCTTTCAGATCGGGATTTCCATCGATGCTGTGGTTGGTATCGTGGAAGTAAAAGTATAGTTCGCGGAGCGCGGGTGCACGGTAACCGCGACCATACGACGCACGCAAATCCAGTTGCTCTGTCAGCGCCACCTTCACGTTTACCGAAGGCACCACGGGGGGCGCATCGTATACAGAGTTGTAAAGGAAGCGTACACCGGGGCGTATTGCTACGATAGACAACGCCTTGATTTCGGCAGAAGCAAACACCGCATAGTCACTTATGGTACGGCTACCGTCGATGCGGTCGCCCATGCCTTTGCTGTGGTTTATTTCTGTGCCGTACTGTAAGGATACAGCCTGCGAGAGCTTGTGGTGAAACATGCCCCGCAGAAACGCGGTATTGAATTCAGACAGATCCTGCTCACCAGCTCCGGTAGAGAGCGTTCTACGGCCGGTTTCGTAGTCGTATACCGTTGTGCGGGTACGGCGCGACAAATCCTGGTAAGATGCTGAAGCATTAAGGTTCAGGGCGTCGCTTAACGTCCATTCGGCCTGGGCCTGGTGGGTATACCGTTTGGTTATGTATTCTTTATCTGTGGCAATATGCCGCGTATCGGTAATTAGCTCTGCCCCGCGTGTGAGGATGTTCTCGTCCAGGTAGTTCAGCCTGTACCACACGTTAAGCTTATCACTTTTATGCCCTATCATGCCTGTTGCCAGCCACTGCTCTTTCGGGAGCCAGTCTTTCATGCGCCCGGTAGATGCCCCCTGCCAGCCGCCAAAATTGTTGCGTGTAATTCCTGTGGTGCCGTACCAATTTTTATGTTTACCGTGAATGGTTACGCTTTCGTTGTGCACGCCATCGCCAGAAAAAGCTTCATACTCGTCGCCGGCTGTTTCTTCGAGTACACGCGCTTCTACGCTGAGGGTGCCGGTATCACTACCTTTCTTCGTAATGATGTTCACCACGCCCGCGAGGGCGTCGGTGCCATACATGACCGACATGGGGCCTTCCACGATCTCGATCCGTTCAATGGAATTGATGTCGATCTGGTTCAGGCTTTCACGGGTAGCACCACGGTCCAGCATCGGCACACCATCGAGTAGAATTTTTACATTCTGTCCGTTCATGCCCATGAGGAATATATCCGAGGTGCCGAGTGTATTGTCGTTCGTAAAGCGTATACCCAACTCCGTATTGAGAATGTTCTGTATAGAGGTGGCATTACGTTGCTGAATCATCTGCGCGGATATGGTGCGCACCTGGTACAGCGACTGCTTTAACGACTGCGGCTCGTACTGGCCGGTTACAACAACTTCTTTCAGGTCGTGTGTTCGCAGGGAATCCTGCGCCACCAGCGTGCCGGCGGGCAGGAACAGGATCAGGGTAAGGAGCTTCTTCATGGTTCAGTGGCTTGTGCTGATTACTTGGCGGGGAGCGCTTCGATAAGCTGTTTCCAGCCTTCGAGTTCAGGTATACCGGGTTTGCGCAGGCCGAAGAATTGTGCTACGAGTGTACGGTCTTTATCGAACAGCTCTACGGATGTAACGATGCCGTCCTCAGTAGGCTTCTTCACAACCCATGCGGTGTGGATCAGGTCCTGGCGCAGGTGCATGTTGAAGTCGGGATCGAGAATGTTGAGCCATTGCTCGGGGCCGGTGTGGCCACGTTCCAGCACGCGTATGGTCCTCACTTTGCCCTGGTGAATCTGAATGTTGCCGCGGTTGCCGGCAAAGATCATGATGGGCAGTTTGGCGACTGATGCGTGGTCGCAAATGTACTTGGGAGCTTCCTGCGGGTTTACCTGGTAGGCAAACTTACCAGCCGCCAGTTCAAGTGCATGGTGGCGGTGCACATTGTGGCGGCGCAGCATGCCGAAGAAGTCGTGAGTATCTTTTAGCGACGCCCACTCTTCGATCAGTTTGGCTCCGTCTACTTCGGTGCTGAACACTTCGGGTTTGGCGGGCGTTGTTGCCTGATCGGGATTTTGATCGTCGGCGCGGAAGTCGGCAATGATCTTTTTGTAGGCTTCTACGTTACTCTTTTCCTGGAGGTATATTTTCGTGATGGCGTCGCCCTGCTGATCGAATACCTGGATACTTTTCAGCACGCGGTCAGACTTCTCTTCGGTTACGGCAAAGGCTACGTGCCACGCGCTGAAGAACACTCTGGTTTCGATAGGCCCGATAACGGTGGCCATGGCACGGGCACCTTCCCCGAAGGTTTCGATTTTCTGGAAGGGGCCTTTATGTTCAAGGATACAGGCGTCGTTGCGTGTGAGTGACATGACACGGCCAAGCTCGGGCAGACGTAGCATCAGGGTTGTCCAGGGGCCTTGCAGGCGCACCACGTTCTCTCCTACCCGCGTGGCCAGCAATACGCCTTCGCTGGTGCCTAACTCGCGCGCAGCTTCACGTATGCGGATTCCAGGTTTCGCTTCCTGTATGCCACGCCATGCTTCACGCAGGGAGGCCGAACGGCTTTCAGTCATTGTATGTTCCATGATTTACACAAGTTTTAAATTTTGATAGTCAGTGTTTCCGGTGAGGGGTCTTTCGGGTATGATGTATGGGCAGTTGTTGCAGGGATCGTGATAGAGGTTTACGCGGCAGCAGAAGGTTTCTTCGATGTTGCTCTTGGTAAACACTTCACGCGCTTCGCCGGCAGCCACTACGTTGCCATCTTTCAGGAAGTAGAGGTGGTCGGCAAACTGCACGGCCTGGTTGAGGTCGTGTACAATGGCGAGCACACCGATGTTGCGCTGGCATACCTGGCGCGCCACGCTGAAGATGTGCTGCTGCTGGGCAATGTCCAGGCTGGCGGTAGGCTCGTCCAGCAGGACATAGCGAGGATATAAGGTTTCGTCCCACACCTGGGCCAGCACACGGGCAAACTGAACGCGTTGCTTTTCGCCGCCCGACAACGTGAGGTATGTACGCTGGCGGAAGAGGTCTACGCCGGCCATGGCCATAGCTTCAATTACGATCGCATCATTCGCCGCATGGGATGTATTGTGGGCATGACGGCCAAGGCGTACGATCTGTTCTGCGGAAAAGGCAAAGGGCACCTGTGAACTTTGCGGCAGCACCGCCCGTAGTTTTGACAACTCGCGTGCACCATACTGATCGATGGGTTTGCCATTTACGATTACCTGACCCGAGCCGGGCTTCAGTTCGTTGGCCATAACCCGCAGCAATGTGCTCTTGCCTGCACCGTTGGCGCCCACCACCGCGGTGAACTTACCGGGCTCCAGCATAAGGCTTACATCGTTGAGTATGGCCTTATGGCTTACACGATACGACAGGTTGGATGCAGTATACATTACAGTTCGTTTTTCTTTTTAGCCTTAATGAGCAATCCCATAAAGAAGGGCGCGCCGATGAAGGCGGTTACCACGCCAATGGGCAACTCCGAGGGCATTACCACGGTGCGCGCCACTATGTCGGACAAGACCAGTAACAAGGCTCCACCCAATATAGATGCGGGCAGCACCAGGCGATTATCAGGGTGGAAGAGTATCCGGATGAGGTGCGGTATTACCAGCCCGATAAAGCCGATCATGCCCGACATCGATACACTTACCCCTACAGCAAGCGCGCTTAGCAGTATAATTTTTAGTTTAGTGCGTTCTACATCTACGCCCATGTGGAAGGCCTCCGCTTCGCCCAGCGCCAACGCGTTGAGTGCGCGGGCGTGTACGAGTAGCAGCGCGGGGGCTACAATAAGAACAGGTGCTGCTATGATACATTTTGCCCAGGTGGCTCCGCCCAGATCGCCGAGGGTCCAGAACGTAAAGGTTCGGAGCTGGTTCTCATCGGCAAAGAATATCGAGAGGCCTATGATGGCGCCGCAGAAGGCATTCATTGCCACCCCTACCAGCACTAACACAGCAATGTTTGTGCGGCCCTGCTGGCTTGCCAGTCGCAGCACCAGCAATGTGGCGATAAGGCCGCCAACAAAAGCTACGGCGGGCAGCACCAGGTCGAATGCCCAACCTTCGTTCGGCAGCGCGAAGGCTCCCCCGAATACGATAACCAAAACAACGAATGCGGCCGACCCACCCGATACGCCAATGAGGCTGGGCTCTACCAGCGGGTTACGAAACAGGCCTTGCAGCGCAGCGCCGCTAACACCCAACGCGCCGCCTATAAGCACGGTAAGCAGGATGCGCGGCAACCGTATAGACTCCATTACGATTTCGTGCATGCCATTGACGTCTACTCCGGCAAACAGCCCCAGACGTTTCAACAGAATAACCATTACATCGCTTATGGGTATCGCCACTGCCCCTACTGTTAACGAGAACAGTATAGCGACCAGTAAGACTACGCCCAGCGTGCCAACGATGGCGGCATCACGACTGCGCGATAAAGTCAATGCGAGATTCATCCGTGCGGGTTACTTGGCTTTCAGTTCAGGATGAAGTTGTTGAACAAGCTCTTTTACAGTCTCGCCGAAACGAGGACCGAAGTTGGTAAGCTTCAGTGCATCGATAGCGACGACTTGTTTTTTCTTGCCTGCAGTGGTCTGTTGCACACCTTGTATTTTGAGCGCACCGTCAAGCCCCCCGAGGCTTTCGAAGCCAGACGATAACATGACGAGGTATTCCGGATCGGCAGCAATAAGGGCTTCGGTGTTGAGGGGCTTATAGCCTTGCACACCTTTAATGGCGTTAGTGGCTCCGACATATTTTACGATCTCACCAAAGGTTTCATCGCCCGCCATGTTAATGGTGGCTGCACCCCGGTTGTATACACAAAGTACTTTTGGCGATGTGGTGGCTTTCTTAAGCCAACCCTTTGCTTCGGCCAGCTCGGCTTCGTTTTTCGCGATAAGCTTTTTGGCTTCAGCGTCTTTGCCAAGCACCTGACCGATTTGTGTGATGAACTTCTTTGTATCGTCAAAGTTTAGTTTGCGATCAATGATGATGAGCTTCACTTTGCTGCCGGCCAACTGCTGCAGTACGGCATCGTCTACATAATCTTTCTCTGCTATAATAAGTGTAGGCTTGAGCGCCAGAATGCCTTCGGCGTTAATACCGGCACGGTACCCGATGGAGGGGAGCTGTTGAATTTGCGCGGGGTATAAGCTGGTGCGGTCGGATGCTACGATCTTATCGCAATCGCCCAGTGCGCATACGGTTTCCGTTATTGCGCTACCGGCGGTAATGATGCGCTGTTGTGCGCTGACACTAATTCCTGCACTAAGCAGGAATATGAATAGAAGGATGATTCTGCTGGATTGCATCATTTGTTTAGAATAATTCTAAACAAAAGTAGGGTTAAACGTTTACCCCGGTCAATCGCCTATTAGTGTCATTTTTAGATCGCCCCCAGCGGCTATAAAACTAAAGATCATGGGGATGTATGGCGTTAGCGGATATCACCTGTGAAAGTGATCCGCGAATCCTGATATCATCACGACAGGGGATACAGACCGCCGGTCAGTTTATTACGTAAAATACGGCAGATTAATAATCAGGCTACTTGACGGGTGAGAGCGGTAAGTGAGGTAGCTTTTCCAGGTGACCGGTGTATTGTTTACACTGGTTTATTGATGGTGAGATAGATAGTCAGATGATCCCCAGTTGAATATTCAGTTGAGTACGCTGTTGAGTAAATCGACTCAATGGGCGACACCACCAATAAACTAATTAAACTACTCGCCTCACCGATCATACTGAAACACCGAAAGAAGGTATTGGAAATCGCGGCTGGCTTTATGAACGTTAGTATAGAATCTCTCGATAGTATCAGTTAGGTCCAGGCCGTACGGGCCTTGGACTATACTGATCACATCAATTTTGGGTATTCGTACGCCTTGTTTGGATTAATTCTAAATAACTACTAACATTGCTGCTACTAACGCCCATAGTATGCCGCTTGTGTTCTTTAAGCTAAATAATTCTTTTTCGCAATGTCAACTGTCGCACCGTTCTGACTCAATGGTAACTGGATGCTTTACACGGAAAGAAGGTGGGGTGCGCGCGGCGTGTTACGTTGAAACGTTGTAACATGACAGATGTACTTCTAGCCGATAATCAGCCCCTTACCGCAGCCGGTATTACTCACTTCCTGGCCGACCGCGACGATGTCTCTATTGTAGGCCTTGTGCCCGATAAGACGCACCTCCCCGATTTGTTGGAGAAACATGCTCCGGGCGTGCTCATTGCCGATTATAAGACTCCGGGCTATATCACCATCGACGACCTTCGTTTGGTTCGTGATAAGTTCCCTGAAATTCATATCCTCGTGATCTCGTCCGATAACGACAAGGCTTCTATTATGGAAGTGCTGCAACTCGGCATAAAGGCCTATGTAACGAAAGACTGCAGCCGGGAAGAGGTTATCCTGGCCATTCAGTCGGCCGCGCGGGGAGAAAAGTTCTTCTGTCATAAGATCCTTGACATCATCATGGAGAAACACTTTACGCCGGAGCCCGAGGCATTCGAGCCGTCGGTACTAACCGCGCGTGAAACGGAAGTGTTGAAGCTTATCGCCAGCGGCTACTCTACCCAAAAGATAGCCGACGAGCTGCACCTCAGCCCACACACCATTCATACCCATCGTAAAAGCATTATCCGCAAGCTTTCCATTAAATCGCCAACAGAATTTGTGATTTATGCGATGGATCTGGGCATTATAAAGCCCAAGACCGCCTGACCGCGGCGAAACCTATTTCATCCGGACTGGGGAAATCCGCTACCGGAAACGATTGAAATGAATTTATTTCGGTAACTTAAGGTGTCATTACCGAATCCCCCTCTTTATGAAAACACGAATCTATCCGATTGTGATGTTGGGCATGCTGTTGGGTATGTCCACCGTCGTTTATGCCCAGAAGGCTCCGAAGGCACCTAAAAATCAAAAGGTCGAGAGTACTTCAGAAACGGAACTGATCAAGGCAGCCATTGCACGGGAGACTGATGCATTTTTCCAGATCGATTATCAGGCATGGATGGACAGCTGGGTACACGCACCGTACGCCTACTGGTCGCTTGTAGATGCCAACGGCGAGACCAGTTATTACGAAGGGTGGGAAGCGATCGAGATCGGGTTTACCGATTACTTCGTAACCTCAAAGCCTTCGAGCAACACCACCGTGGAGCGCACGTGGCAAGAGATACGGGTGTATGGCAACGGTGCCTATGCACGGTTTCGTCAACGCCTTATAACCGGCGGAGTGGCCCGAAACGAGCAGGTGGAAATACGCATACTTGAGAAGCAAGGCGGCGTATGGAAGATTGCGGTAGTGGCCGTGCTGGCTGTGAAGAAATGAGGGGACCGCTTATCCCGAAAAGGTCAGGAAAACCGGGTAGGCTCCTATACCGTATTTCCGCCCACTACTTTCTTCGCTAGTATTGATTTGTGCGAAGCATAACCAATGTACAGGCTTCTACTGCTTCGATGCCCTGTGCTTCGGCAAGCTGTTCAAGCTCATCGTTTTCCGTGCCGGGGTTGAAGATGATCCGTTTCGGTTTGAGGCTCAGCAGGTAGTCATACCACTCGGGCTGTCGCTGCGGGCCGATGTATAACGTTATCGTATCGACGTCGGCAATCGCCGGCTTGTCGCGGATGTTGAGGATAGGTTCTCCAAACACCTCACCGGTTTTTATACCGACGGGCACGAATTCGTGCTTATACTGGTTGAGCATACTCGCGGCCAGATAGGCATACCGCGATTGATCTGTGGTGGCTCCGATTACTACTGTTTTCTTCACGTGTCTTACTGTATTTACGTCCGTTCGTATTAATGCAATAGTATTATGCCAACAAAATAAACTTATCTTGGTTCCCAAATTAATCAGAAGTATGCAATTACGTTTTTTAACTGTTATCCTGGCCGGCTTGCTTATTTTGCCGGGCTTTGGCTATAGCCAGGGAAAAAAAGATAAGGGCTATCAATACACGGTAGACCTGACGAAGGTAGTGGACGACCGCATTTATGTAGAACTAACACCCCCTGCCGTTTCGGGCGAAGAGATCACATTTTATCTCCCCAAGATCGTTCCGGGTACATACGCCATTGCCGACTACGGCCGTTACATCGACCAGTTCAAAGCACTCGATAAAAAGGGAAAAGAACTGCCGGTAGAAAAAGTAGACGTTAACTCCTGGAAGATCAAGAACGCAGGCAAGCTTGCAAAGATCAGCTACTGGGTTGACGACAGCTTCGACACCAAGAAAGACGGGCCTGAAATCTTCTGGCCTGCCGGAACAAATATCGAAGCTTCGAAGAACTTCGTACTGAACACCAGCGGCTTCTTTGGCTACCTGGAAGGCAAGAAGGACGTAAACTTCAACTTTAATGTAATCCGCGCCAAAGACCTTTATGGTTCTACCGGCCTCATCCCCGTATCAACAGGCGCTACACCAAAAGCACTGAAGCTTGAAAAAATCGCCGAAGACAACTCGAAGCAGGTTGACGTATACAGCACCAGCAACTACGATCAACTGGTCGACTCTCCACTGATGTATGCCAAGGCCGACACTGCGGTTATCCGTGTAGCCAATACACAGGTACTCATCGGTTCATACTCGCCTAACAACATGGTTACTGCCAAGGAGATTGCCGCCAGCATCCGCGAAGTACTGAAAGCACAAGCTGCCTTCCTCGGTGGCAAACTGCCGGTAGATAAATATGCGTTTATTTTCTACTTCACTGATCAGCCGGTAATCAGCTACGGCGCACTGGAGCACTCGTACTCATCGCTGTACTATATGCCCGAGATGCCCATCAGCGAAATGAACCAACAGTTGCGTGACTTTGCCGCGCACGAGTTCTTCCACATTGTTACCCCCCTCACCGTACACTCAAAAGAGATTGCCGACTTCGACTTCAACAACCCGAAGATGTCGCAACACCTCTGGATGTACGAAGGCATGACCGAATACTTTGCCGGTAGCGTACAGGTGAAATACGACCTTATCTCGCCCGAGCAATATCTCGAGATCATCCGCGAGAAGATGATTACTTCAGACCAGTTCCTGAACGATGTGCCGTTTACCGACATCAGCAAGTTCACGCTGGATAAGTACCACGACCAATACTACAACGTATACCAGAAAGGCGCCCTCATCGGCATGTGCCTCGACATCAAACTCCGTAAACTTTCTAATGGTAAGTACGGTGTACAAAACCTGATGATGGACCTCTCGAAGAAATACGGCAAAGAGAAGGCTTTCGATGACAGCGAGCTGTTCGACGAAATCACCAAAATGACCTACCCTCAAATCGGTGACTTCTTTACACGCTATGTAAAAGGCACGGAGAAGCTTCCCCTCGCCGAAGTATTGAACGAAGTAGGTGTTAGCTACCAGGAAGAAGAGAAGTTCAAAGACTTCTCAATCGGCATTACTAACGCCGACCTTGGCGTTACCGAAATCGACGGCAAGCCACGCCTGCAGATCGCCTCTACCAAGAACCTTAACGCCACCGGCAAAGCCCTGGCCTTCCAGGAAGGCGACATCATCGCCAAGATCAACGGCGAGAACCTCCCCGAGCTCGGTCCAGAACTCGGCGCGTTTATCCAACGCCAGTTTATCAGCTTACAGGAAGGCAAGAACTTAACGTACGGCGTACTGCGCAAGAACGAGAAAGGCGAACTTGCAGAGGTTACATTGTCTACACCAGCGGTAAAGGTCGATATGGCAAGAAGACACCTGATCAAGTTTAATGCAGAGGCTACTGCTGAGCAGTTGGCGTTGCGAAAGGCCTGGTTGAGACCTTAGTGCTTTCATGATGTAATTTTTTGACGCAAAGAGGCTGTCCGGTGTGGGCAGCCTCTTTCTGTTGCTAGACTATGATTGAATTGATCGATAATAACATCGTCATTCAAGATCACTGCGAAATATATTCGATCCGTAGGACCTCTTTACTTAAAAATACCGACTACCGCCTCTGCACACCGCTCCCCATCCATCGCTGCCGATACAATCCCTCCGGCATACCCCGCTCCTTCTCCACACGGAAACAAGCCTTTAATCTGCGGGTGCTCTAACGTGTCCTTATCTCTTGGCACTTTAACCGGCGAGGACGTCCTGCTCTCCACCCCTACAATCTGCGCGTCGTTGGTGAGGTAGCCTTTCATCTTGCTGCCGAAGTCCTTGAAGCCTTGTTGTAGCGCGTTGGCTATGAATGGCGGCAATACGGCCTTCATATCGACGCTGGCGAGGCCGGGTTGATACGACGTCTCCAGCAAGGAAGATGACACCTTGTTATTCACGAAGTCATACAGGCGTTGTGCAGGCGCGAGCTGGGTGCCGCCGGCAACGGCGCAGGCAGCGGCTTCGATGGCAGCCTGGAAGTGCAGACCGGCCAGCGGGCCGTGTTGGGCGTAGGGTTTGAAGTCGGCTTCTTCGACGGCCACGACTATGCCGGAGTTGGCAAACCTGGAGTCGCGGCGCGAAGGGCTCATGCCGTTTACAACGACTTCGCCGGGCGCTGTGGCGGCGGGCACGATGAAGCCGCCGGGGCACATACAGAAGGAGAACACTCCCCTATCGCGACCGTTGATGCGGGCCTGGTGTACCAGGGCATACGATGACGCCGGCAGGTACGGACCGCGGTCGGTAGTGCAGTGGTATTGAATGGTGTCGATCAGGTTCTGATCGTGTTCTACACGCACGCCGAGGGCGAACGGTTTGGCTTCGATCAGCACACCTCGACGGTGTAACAATTCGAATATATCGCGGGCAGAGTGGCCGGTAGCCAGAATGAGGGCATCGGCGTTAATGGTGTCGCCGCTGACGGTGATCACGCCTTTGATACTGTTGTTGGCCAGGACGAGGTCGGTAATGCGGGTATCGAAGTGTACCTCGCCACCGGCTTCGCGAATGCTGTCGCGCAGGGCGGCTACGAGCTTGGGCAGCTTGTTGGTGCCGATGTGCGGGTGAGCATCGAAGAGTATATCGTTTTTAGCGCCGTGGGCTACCAGAATTTCGAGAATGCGGCGTACGTCTCCACGCTTCTTGGAGCGCGTGTAGAGTTTACCGTCGGAGTATGTGCCGGCTCCCCCTTCGCCAAAGCAGTAGTTGGAGTCGGGGTTGACAATGTGGTCTTTGTTGATGGCGGCCAGATCGCGACGGCGGGTCTGTACGTCTTTGCCACGTTCGAGTACAACGGGTTTGAGGCCGAGTTCGATAAGGCGCAGGGCAGCAAACAGTCCGGCGGGGCCGCTACCGGCTACCAGCACCGGGCGGGCCTGGCTTACGTTGCGTAGCTGCGGTTTGTAAAGCTCAGGACGGGGTTCGTCAGCGTTCAGAATCTCGCACTGCACACGGACGATAACCTGACGAGAGCGGGCATCAATGGAGCGTTTAACAGGATTAACGAAGACGGTACCGTCGTTGGGAAGATTGAGCTTTTTGTAGAGAGCGGCGGTAAAGAGGTCATCGCTAAATGCCTC
>Ga0065165_1001336_pt1 | contig 27356 bp, 24 predicted proteins | sample AraplaMF_Cvi_mMF_FD_63813 | JGI IMG/M metagenome (GOLD analysis project Ga0065165, IMG submission 63813) | Arabidopsis root microbial communities from the University of North Carolina, USA - plate scrape MF_Cvi_mMF (version 2) (version 3) | ecosystem: Host-associated > Plants > Roots >... | reverse complement strand
CCTGGCCTCGACCCGCGCCCAGAAGGAAGCCGTGACCGAGCAGCTGGCCTCGGCAAAGCGCAACTTCGAAGTCGGTACCCAGACTATCACCGACACCCATGAAGCCCAGGCCGCCTACGACCTCGTGATCTCGCAAGAGATCGCCGCGGTCAACGACCTGGAGAACAAGAAGACCGCGCTGCAGGCCATCATCGGCACGCCCCCTAGCGCGCTGGCGACCCTGCGCACCGGCGTCAACCTGACCGCGCCGCAGCCGCTCAACGTCGACCAGTGGGTCTCGGCCGCCGAGAACCAGAACTACAACGTGTCGGTGGCCCAGCTGCAGCTGGAGTCGGCCAAGCGTGAGATCTCGAAGCAGCGCGCCGGCCACTACCCGACCCTGGACCTGGTGGCGAGCTCGCAGCATACGAACCTCAGCGGCCAGACCCAGCAGTCCGGCCGGACCACGAACAACGCGATCGGCATCTCCTACAGCATCCCGATTTTCAGCGGCTTTGCCGTTACCAGCCGCGTGCGCGAATCGATCGCGCTGGAAGACAAGGCGCGCAACGACCTGGAAGCAAACCGCCGCAACGCCGCGCTGCTGGCACGCCAGTCCTTCCTCGGCGTGAACTCGGGCCTGGCCCAGGTGAAGGCGCTGGAAGCCGCCGAAGTGTCGAGCAACTCGGCGCTGGAATCGAACAAGCTGGGTTACCAGGTGGGCGTGCGCATCAACATCGACGTGCTGAATGCCCAGCGCCAGTTGTACCAGACCCGCACCGACCTGGCCAAGGCGCGCTACAACACCATCCTGGCCGGCCTGAAGCTGAAGGCGGCAGCGGGTTCGCTGCGCGAGGAAGACCTGCAGCCGATCAATGCGCTGCTGTCGCAGCCGTAAGCGGTTTTATCGCTGACATGAAAAACGGCGCCGCGGCGCCGTTTTTCATTGGTGGCGGCGGTTTAAGCCGCCTTCTGCTCCTGCTGCGTACGCCACTGGATCAGCTCGGCGATGGTCAGGATAGGATACCCGCGCTCACGCGCAAACTTCTCGATCGCATCGCCGCGCATCATCGTGCCGTCTTCGTTCATCAGTTCGCACAGCACGGCGGATGGCTGCAGGCCGGCCAGGATGGCCAGGTCGACCGAGCCTTCGGTGTGGCCCTTGCGGCCCAGCACACCAGCCGGGTTGGCGCGCAGCGGGAACACGTGGCCCGGGCGCACCAGGTCTTCCGGCTTGGCGTCCGCAGCGATGGCGGCGCGGATCGTCGTCACGCGGTCCTGCGCCGAGACGCCGGTGGTGACGCCTTCGCGCGCTTCGATCGAGACGGTGAACGGGGTGCCGTAGCGGCTGCCGTTTTCCGCTGCCATGGGCGGCAGCTCGAGCGCGCGCACCTTGTCGGCGGTCAGGCACAGGCAGACGATGCCGCTGCATTCGCGGATCATCACGGCCATGGTTTCGACCGTGAGCTTTTCGGCGGCGACGATCAGGTCGGCCTCGTTCTCGCGGTCGAAGTCATCGAGCAGGATCACCGGGATGCCGGCGCGCGTGGCCTCGAGGGCGGCGGCAATGCGGCCTTCCAGGTCGCTGCTTTCGAGGGTGAAGGTGTTGATGGTGGTGCTGGTCATTTGAGACGCCCCTTGCAAAAGAATAAAAGGAACGCATCAGGGCAAAGCGAAACGGCGCGGCGCTGCAAACCGGCGTGGCAGCAGGACGCGCAATGACGCACATCTTCTTTCATCCGGACTATACCGTCGGCCCTGGCTTCTCACCAGGTCTGCTGACCCTGCAGTGGTGCATACCGCAGGCGCTCGCGGGCTCGGCCGTGATGGCCATACCGCCGGTGGGGAATCGCACCCCGCCCCGAAGACGTATGAAAAGATTGTAGCAGGGCCGGCAAAAGCCTGCCGGCCCCGGCCGATTTAGCTGGAGAGGCCGCCGCCGCCCGCATTGTCGGCGCGCTCGATCAGCTCGACCTTGTAGCCGTCCGGGTCGGTGATGAAGGCGATCACGGTGGTGCCGCCTTTGACCGGGCCCGGCTCGCGGGTGATGTTGCCGCCGGCCGCGCGCACCTGGTCGCAGGTTTTGTAGATGTCTTCGGTCGAGATCGCGATGTGGCCGTAGGCCGTGCCCATCTCGTACTTGTCGGTGCCCCAGTTGTAGGTCAGCTCGAGTTCGGCGTGGTCCGGGTTGTTGCCGTAGCCGACGAAGGCCAGGGTGTACTTGTATTCCGGATTCTCGCTGGTGCGCAGCAGCTTCATGCCGAGTACTTTGGTGTAGAAGTCGATGGAGCGCTGCAGGTCGCCGACGCGTAACATGGTGTGCAGGATGCGCATTCTTGTTCCTGTGGGTGTGAAGGGAAAGGGAGAATTTTATGCGCTCGGATGAATCTTTGCTGACGGGCCTGAATTAAGTAAAGGTTAAGCGAACACAGGGAGAATCCAGGCACGAAACGGACGACGGCCGCACCTTGCTGAAGGCGCCGCCGTCGTACAGTCGTTGAAAACAACCCGCCACACCTGGCGCTATTAAGCCTGCAGCTTGGCGTCCAGGGTAATGTTGGCATTGAACAGCTTCGACACCGGGCAGCCTTCCTTGGCCTTGCGCGCCGCTTCCTGGAAAGCCTGCTCGTTGGCGCCCGGGATGGTAGCGACCAGCTCGAGGTGAACGGCCGGGATCGCGAAGCCGCCGTCGACCTTGTCGAGCGAGACGGTGGCGGTGGTTTCCAGCTTCTGCGCGGTCATGCCGGCTTCGCCCAGTTGGGCCGACAGTGCCATCGTGAAGCAGCCGGCGTGGGCTGCCGCCAGCAGTTCTTCCGGATTGGTGCCGGCGCCATCTTCGAAGCGGGTGTTGAAGCCGTACTGGCTCTGGTTCAGCACGCCGCTCTGGGTCGAGACCGTGCCCTTGCCGTCTTTCAGGCCGCCGCTCCAGACGGCGCTTCCCTTACGCTTGATCATTGGTGTTCTCCTGTTAAGGTTACTTGCTTGCCGACGCAGCCGGCGTGATGCGCCAGACCACGTTGCCGACGTCATCCGCCAGCAGAATCGCACCTTGCTTGTCGACGGCGACGCCGACCGGGCGCCCGTTGGCATTGCCTTCCTTGCTGAGGAAGCCGGTCAGCACGTCCTGCGGCGGACCGCTCGGCTTGCCGTCGGCGAAGGGCACGAATATCAGTTTGTAGCCGGAATAGGGCTTTCGGTTCCACGAGCCATGCTGACCGATCAGGGCGCCGTTTTGAAATTGCGGCATTAGCTTGGCATCGTAGAAGGCCAGGCCCAGCGAGGCCGTGTGTGCGCCCAGCGCGTAGTCGGGCGGGATCGCCTTGGCGACCAGCTCCGGCTTCTGCGGCTTGACGCGGGTGTCGACGTGCTGGCCGTAGTAGCTGTAGGGCCAGCCATAGAAGGCGCCGTCCTTCACGGAGGTCATGTAGTCGGGCACCAGGTCGTTGCCGAGTTCATCGCGTTCGTTGACGGCGGCCCACAGGACTTTTGTCTGCGGCTGGAAGGCCAGGCCGTTCGGGTTGCGCAGGCCAGAGGCAAAGATGCGGCTCTTGCCGCTGGCGATGTCGTACTCCCAGATCGCGGCGCGGCCCTGCTCGATCTCCATGCCGTTCTCGGCGACGTTGCTGTTCGAGCCGACGGTCACGTAGAGCTTCTTGCCGTCGGGCGAAGCGGCCACGTTCTTGGTCCAGTGGTGGTTGATCCCGGCCGGCAGGTCCATCACCTTCGTCCCTTTGCCACTGAGCGTCGTCTCGCCGGTCTTGTAGGGGAAGCGCCACAGCGCGTCGGCGTTGGCGACGTAAAGGTCGCTGCCGACCAGGGTCATGCCGAAGGGCGAATTCAGGTTCTCGGCGAACACGGTTTTCGTTTCGGCCGTGCCGTCGGCTTTCACGCCGCGCAGCAGGATGATCTTGTTGGGCGATTCGACGCCGGCGCCGGCCTTCTTCTGGGCCAGCCCCTGCACCTTGGCCTTGATGCCCGATTCTTTCGGCGCATCGCCCGGCTTGTTGCTCTCGGCGACCAGCACGTCGCCGTTCGGCAGCACGTACAGCCAGCGCGGATGGTCCAGGCCGCTGGCGTAGGCGGTAGCCGCCAGCCCGGCGGCCGGGGTCGGGCGCGTGCCCTGCGGCCAGGCCTCGGCCTTGGCCACATTCAGGGTGGGGATCAGCGAATGCTCGGGCTCGGGCAGCGTCGGATTCGGACCGAAGCCGGGCGCATAGCCACCGGCTTTGGTCTGCTGCGTGACGGCTTGCTGGGCACACGCGCTCAGGCTCGCCACCCCCAGCAGGGCAGCGGCCATCGCGCGTGTTCTCATCGGTTCTTGCCGCCGTCCACCGGGACGACGGAATCGTGGTCGCGCATGTCGCGATGGCGTTCCGGCTGCGGATCGGCCTGGCCGGTGGCGCCCGGCTTCGGTTCCACCGCCTGTTCGATGCCCGGGGTGCCGCGGCCTTCGTAGTTCTCGGTATCGACCAGGCCGTTCTCCAGGTCGGACGCCGCCTGCTGCATGATGCCGCGCGGCTTGACGCTCTGGCCGTCCGGCGATTCGTCGCGCTCGTGCGGCTGGCGCTTGTAGTCCTGCTCTTCGACCTTGCGGTCGGTGTTGACGACGCGGTCTTTGGCTTCTTCTACCATGGCATGCTCCTCAGATATTGCTCAAATTGCTTAAATCCTAACGCGCCCATTGGAAGCCAGTCGCGCAATTGAAAGCAAAGATAGTGATGCTTTTTTGCAATTAAATGGATAACATGCTGGTTTGTGTGACTATGCCGGAAATTGCCGTGAACTCTCAAGTCGACCTCCACCAAGCCGCCAGCGACTGCCCGAATTGCGAAGCCCATGTGTCCGGCAATTTCTGCCATCAATGCGGCCAGGAGACCGTGCTGCATCCGCCCAGCACGCGCGAGTTCATGCACGAGTTCATCGGCCATTACGTGGCGCTGGAGGGCAAGCTTTGGAAGTCGCTGGGCCTGCTTTTGTTCCGCCCGGGCCGCCTGACCCTCGAATACATCAAGGGCCGGCGGGTACGCTATGTGCAGCCCTTGCGCCTGTACCTGACATTCAGCCTGATCTTCTTCGCCGTCCTGAAACTGGGCGGCGATACCCATGTCAATGTGGGACAGCCGCCTGCCACTGAGAAGGCTGCGGAAAAGATCGCGGCGAAAGCCGCCCAGAAAGCCGCGGCAAAGGCCGAGGCAAAGCGGGAGGCCGGCAACGAGGCCGTGCTGATCAAGGAAGACAGCGTCAACGAGATCAACGTGGGCAGCCAGGACATCCGCCGCTGGCTGAGGGGTATCAGTCCGCATCTGGGCGACAAGGCGGACGAGTTCGCCGACATGTCCGGCGAACAGCGCGATGCGGCGCTCAAGGGGGCCTTCTATCACTACGTGCCCTACGCGATCTTCTTCATGATGCCGGTGTTCGCGTTCTACCTGAAGGTGCTTTACCTGGGGTCGGGGCGGCGCTACGGCGAGCACCTGCTGTTCGCGCTGCACACCAACGGCTTCGCCTTCCTGGCGATGACCCTCATGATGCTGCCGCTGGTCCCGGGCATCGTCGACTTCGCCCTATGGCTGTGGCTGGTGTTCTACCTCCCGACTGCGATGCGCCGCGTGTACGGCGGCTCACGCACCCTGACGGGCCTGCGCTGGACGGTGCTGATGCTGCTGCACCTGTTGACCATGGGCGCAGCGACGCTCCTCGCCGTGGCTTACGGCGTCCTGCATTGATGTCGTATCCCCGTCTCTTGCCGGAACGGTATCCGCCCAACTATACTGTGTGTTTGTACAGTATTTGCTGAGTTGCGATATAGCAGAAGCCAGACGAATCGGTTAATCTTCTGTCTCCCTAGTCCTGCCGTCGAGAGTTGTATGCCCGCTACGTCCGAACCGCAACAAACCATCGCCCTGGTCGTGCGGCACAACACGGCCGGGATCGACGAGCCGGTACAGGCCATCGTCGACTTCCTGCGCGATGCCGGTTACCTGCCGGTGCTCGAAACCGAGACGGCCGGGCACGTGAAGGTGGCCGGCGTGGCCGCCATGACGATCGAAGAGATCGGCGAACGCGCCAGTGCCGCCATCGTGGTCGGCGGCGACGGCACCATGCTCGGCGTGGCGCGCCAGCTGGCCCGCTACAAGGTGCCGCTCATCGGCATCAACCAGGGCCGCCTGGGCTTCATGACCGACATCCCGATCGACCGCATGCTGCCCGCGCTGGCCGAGATCCTCAGCGGCAAGGCGAGGGCCGAGGAGCGCACCCTGCTGGAGGCGCGCGTGGTTCGCGACGGCAAGGAGATCCACTGCTCGGTGGCGGTGAACGACGTCGTGGTGGCGCGCGGCTCCGGCGCCGGCATGGCCGAGCTGAAGGTCACGGTGGACGGCGCCTTCATGTACAACCAGCGTTCGGACGGCCTGATCGTCTCCACGCCCACCGGCTCCACGGCCTACGCGCTGTCGGCCGGCGGCCCGCTGCTGCATCCGACCCTGGCCGGCATCGTGCTGGTGCCGATCGCGCCGCACGCACTGTCGAACCGCCCGATCGTCGTGCCGGACACGAGCGACATCGTGGTCGAGATCATGAATGGCCGCGACATCAGCGTGAACTTCGACATGCAGACTTTCACCAGCCTGCAGCACGGCGACCAGATCGTGATCTCGCGTTCGCCCAACACCATCGCCTTCCTGCATCCGGAGGGGTGGAGCTACTACCACACCCTGCGCGAAAAGCTGCACTGGAACGAGTATCCGTCCAGCGACGGCAAGCTCAAATAATACCGATCCCCGGGAGACCTGTTTCTTCATGTTGCGTCTACTTTCCATCCGCGATTTCGTCATCGTCGACACGATCGAACTCGAGTTCTCGAACGGCTTCTCGGTCTTCACCGGGGAAACCGGCGCAGGCAAGTCGATCCTGATCGACGCGCTGCAGCTGGCCCTCGGCGGGCGCGGCGACGCCAGCATGGTGCGCGAGGGTGCGGCCAAGGCCGACATCAGCGCCGACTTCGCACTCACGCCGGCGGCAAGCAGCTGGCTCGAACAGAACGAATTCGGCATCGAGGATGGCGGCGCGCTGCTGCGCCGGGTGATCGACAACGCCGGCCGCTCGAAGGGCTACATCAACGGCATCGCCGCCACCGCCGGCCAGCTGCGCGAACTGGGCGAGCTGCTGGTCGACATCCACGGCCAGCACGCGCACCAGTCGCTGCTCAAGCAGGATGCCCAGCGCGCCTTGCTGGACAACCAGATCGCGGTCCGCAATCCGGAATCGACCGCCCAGGTGCAGGCGGTAGCCACCTGCTACAAGGCCTGGCGCGCACTCGCCCGTCAACGTGAGGAGTTCGAGACCAATGCGAAGAACGTGCTGCTCGAACGTGAGCGGCTCGAGTGGCAGGTGGGCGAGCTGGACAAGCTTGCCGCGAAGCCGGGCGAGTGGGCCGAGATCACGAATGAGCACAGCCGCCTGTCGCACGCGGCCAGCCTGCTCGAAGGCGCGCAGGAAGCGCTGAACGCGATCTCCGAAGCGGAGCAGCCGATCCTGTCGCAGCTGTCCTCGCTGAACCAGAAGCTGGCCAAGCTCGCCGACGTCGACGCCGGCCTGCAGAACGTGCTCGACTGCATGGAGCCGGCCCGCATCCAGCTGCAGGAAGCGGTGTACGCGCTGAATGACTACATCGACAAGGTCGAACTCGATCCCGAGCGCCTGGCCCAGGTCGATGCGCGCATGGATGCGATCCACAGCACCGCGCGCAAGTTCCGCGTCACGCCCGAGGAACTGCCGGACGAACACGCGACGCTGAAAGCCAAGCTGCGCCAGCTGTCCGATGCCTCCGACGTCGAGGGCCTGCGCCGCCAGGAAGAGCAGGCGAAGGCCGCTTACGTGGAAGTCGCGGCGAGGCTGTCCGCCACGCGCCGGGAAGCGGCGCAGCGCCTCAGCGAACAGGTGTCGGAAGCGATGCAGGAACTGTCGATGAGCGGCGGCCGTTTCGTGGTCTCCTTGAACCCCTGCGAGCCGGCCGTGTACGGCATGGAGCAGGTCGAATTCCTGGTGGCCGGCCATGCCGGCGTGGCGCCGCGTCCGCTGGCCAAGGTGGCCTCTGGCGGCGAACTGGCGCGCATTTCGCTGGCGATCTCCGTCATCACTTCGCACGCGACCACGGTGCCGACCCTGATCTTCGACGAGGTCGATACCGGCATCGGCGGCGGTGTGGCCGAAGTGGTGGGCCGCCTGCTGAAGCGCCTGGGCCACAGCCGGCAAGTGCTGTGCGTGACCCACCTGCCGCAGGTGGCGAGCCAGGCGAACCAGCACTTCCAGGTGGCCAAGGGCACGACCGGCGATGGCAAGACCGTCTCGCGCATCGACGTGCTGGACAAGAAGGAGCGGGTGGAAGAGGTCGCGCGCATGCTGGGCGGGATCGAGATCACCGAGACCACGCGCAAGCATGCCCGCGAGCTGCTGGCGTCCTGATCAGCAAAATCGTCAATCTCCGGTCGGAAGTCGACGGCAGACATCTATAATGGGCGGTCCCGAGCCGCCTATTTCTCGCTATGCCTTTCCGAAAAGAACCGCCACATACCCATGGCAGCATCGCCAAGAGCGCCGTTTTGCTGGTCAACCTCGGCACGCCCGACGCGCCCACCCGCAAGGCGGTGCGGCGCTACCTGAAGGAATTCCTGTCCGACCCACGTGTGGTGGAGATCCCGCGCGCGATCTGGAACCTGATCCTGAAATTCGTCATCCTGCCCTTCCGCTCGGGGAAGTCGGCGGAAAAGTACGCGATGATCTGGACTCGCGAAGGCTCGCCGCTGAAGGTCTACACGGCCCGGCAGGCGGCGCGGCTGTCCGAACTGCTGGTGGAGCGCGGCCACGAGGATGTCGAGGTGGCGATGGCGATGCGCTACGGCTCGCCGCCGCTGCCGCAGGTGCTGGACGAACTGAAGGCCCGGGGCGTCGACCGCATCGTGGTGCTGCCGGCCTATCCGCAATACTCCGGCACCACCACCGCCTCGATCTGGGACGCGGTTTATGCCCACTACGGCCAGGTGCGCAACATCCCCGAGCTGCGCCTGGTCAAGCACTACCACGACCATGAAGGCTACATCGAGGCGCTGGCCGACTCGGTGCTCGAATACTGGGAAAACCACGGCCGCGGCGAGAAGCTGGTGATGAGTTTCCACGGCGTGCCCAAGCGCACCCTGATGCTGGGCGACCCCTATCACTGCGAATGCCAGCGCACCGGGCGCCTGCTGGCCGAACGCCTGCGCCTGTCGCCGGAGCAGTATGTTGTCACTTTCCAGTCACGTTTTGGCCGCGCCGAATGGCTGCAGCCGTACACTGCGCCGACCGTGCAGCAGCTGGCGCGCGAGGGCGTCAAACGCATCGACGTGATGTGCCCGGGCTTCACCAGCGACTGCCTGGAGACGCTGGAAGAGATCAATATGGAAGTGCGGCGCGATTTCGAAACGAATGGCGGCCAGGAATACCACTACATCCCCTGCTTGAACGACCGCCCGGTCTGGATCACGGGGCTGGCGGAGATCGCCGAACAGCACCTGATCGGCTGGCCGACGATGATGAGTCCGTCGCAGCGCGACGCCCGGCGCAAGGATGCGGAAGCGGCCCGCGAACACGCGGCCCGTTTAGGGGCATAACGCGGACTCATGCGTGGGCTCGGGGAGCCCACTCCAGTGAAGCTGTTAAAATGGCACGTTTTGCGGCGCCGCCCCAAGCTCTGCCAGGCAGATGGCTGCCAATGCAAGGGCGGTGTAGACCACCACGGCGCCGCTGATCAGATGCAGTCTCATGATCTTCCCCTGTTCCAATTAGGAAACATGGTAGAACGCCCGCGGGGTGCTGGGTTCTGCTGCCGCGTAAATCTTGTAACAAAAAACTACATGATAGAGCTGCAATTCCCCTTGAAAACGTAGGGGAACGCCCCATATGCGGCCCGTGTGATAAGCAGGACAAGTCAGTCAATCAGCCAAGTCCTTGATTCTAGGAGTTTTTTCGATGCAAGACCAAGAAAACCAAGAGGTGTCCAGCCAGCCGGAAACCGATGCCGCCGCTAACGCAGCCAATGCAGCCAACGCGGCCAATGCCGCGGGCCAGGCGGCGCAGTCGTCGGAACCGAACCTCGAAGAGCAACTGAGCGCGACTGAAGCCAAGCTGGCGGAAATGCACGATGCATACATGCGCGCCAAGGCCGAAGCCGACAATATCCGCCGCCGTGCCCAGGAAGATGTGAGCAAGGCGCATAAATTTGCCATCGAAAGCTTTGCCGAGGCCATGGTGCCGGTGCGCGACAGCCTCGAGATGGCACTGAAGGTCGAAGCCCCGACCGTGGAGTCGATCAAGGAAGGTGTCGAGATGACTCTCAAGCAGCTCACCGCCGCGTTCGAGAAGAACCGCCTGCTCGAGGTGATGCCGCAGCCGGGCGATAAGCTGGACCCGAACAAGCACCAGGCTGTGGCTGTCGTGCCGTCGGAGCAGGAAGCGAACACCGTCGTCGCAGTGTTGCAAAAAGGTTACACGATCGCCGATCGCCTGCTGCGTCCGGCCATCGTCACTGCTGCGCAGCCGAAATAAATATTGCTGAGCCTACTTCCAAGCTCTTGAAAGCATACAGTTTTTCCCTATATTCGAAACATCTGAAAACTTAGTACTAAAAAGGACAACATTATGGGCAAAATCATCGGTATCGACCTGGGCACCACCAACTCCTGCGTGGCGATCATGGAAAATGGTCAGCCCAAGGTCATCGAAAATGCCGAAGGTGCTCGCACTACGCCTTCGATCATCGCCTACCAGGACGATGGCGAGATCCTGGTCGGCGCGCCGGCGAAACGCCAGGCCGTGACCAATCCGAAGAACACCCTGTTCGCAGTCAAGCGCCTGATCGGCCGCAAGTTCGACGAGAAGGAAGTCCAGAAGGACATCTCGCTGATGCCGTACGCGATCACCAAGGCCGACAACGGCGACGCCTGGGTCGGCGTGCGCGACAAGAAGCTGGCACCGCCGCAGATCTCGGCTGAAGTGCTGCGCAAGATGAAGAAGACCGCCGAGGACTACCTGGGCGAAGAAGTCACCGAAGCCGTGATCACCGTGCCGGCTTACTTCAACGACTCGCAGCGCCAGGCAACCAAGGACGCCGGCCGCATCGCGGGCCTGGACGTCAAGCGCATCATCAACGAGCCGACCGCGGCTGCACTGGCATTCGGCCTGGACAAGACCGACAAGGGTGACCGCAAGATCGCCGTGTATGACCTCGGCGGCGGCACCTTCGACGTGTCGATCATCGAGATCGCCGACGTCGAAGGCGAGAAGCAGTTCGAAGTGCTGTCGACCAACGGCGACACCTTCCTGGGCGGCGAAGACTTCGACCAGCGCATCATCGACTACATCATCGACGAGTTCAAGAAGATCAACGGCCTCGACCTGTCGAAGGACCCGATCGCCCTGCAGCGTATCAAGGCTTCGGCCGAGCGTGCGAAGATCGAGCTGTCGTCCTCGCAGCAGACCGAGATCAACGAGCCGTACATCGCCATGGCGAACGGCGCGCCGGTCCACCTGAACCTGAAGATCACCCGCGCCAAGCTGGAAGCCCTGGTCGAGGAACTGATCAACAAGACCATCGAGCCATGCCGCGTCGCGATCAAAGACGCCGGCGTCAAGGTCTCGGACATCGACGACATCATCCTGGTCGGCGGCATGACCCGTATGCCGAAGGTGCAGGAAAAGGTGAAGGAGTTCTTCGGCAAGGATCCGCGCAAGGACGTCAACCCGGACGAGGCCGTCGCAGTCGGCGCCGCGATCCAGGGCTCGGTGCTGGCCGGCGACCGCAAGGACCTGCTGCTGCTGGACGTGACCCCGCTGTCGCTGGGTATCGAAACCCTGGGCGGCGTGATGACCAAGATGATCCACAAGAACACCACGATCCCGACCAAGTTCTCGCAGGTGTTCTCGACCGCCGACGACAACCAGCCGGCCGTGACCATCAAGGTGTACCAGGGCGAGCGTGAAATCGCTGCGGGCAACAAGGGCCTGGGCGAGTTCAACCTGGAAGGCATCCCGCCGGCACCGCGCGGCACCCCGCAGATCGAAGTGACCTTCGACATCGACGCCAACGGCATCCTGCACGTGGGCGCGAAGGACAAGGCCACCGGCAAGGAAAACAAGATCACCATCAAGGCGAACTCGGGCCTGTCGGAAGACGAGATCCAGAAGATGGTGAAGGACGCCGAGCTGAACGCGGAAGAGGACAAGAAGGTCAAGGAACTGGCCGAGTCGCGCAATCAGGCCGACGCGCTGGTCCACTCGACCCGCAAGTCCCTGACCGAATACGGCGACAAGCTGGAAGGCGGCGAGAAGGAAAAGATCGAAGCTGCGATCACCGACCTGGAAGCTTCGATCAAGTCGGGCGACAAGGCCGAGATCGATGCCAAGGTGGCAGCCCTGTCGACCGCTGCGCAAAAGCTGGGCGAGAAGATGTACGCCGACATGCAGGGCCAGCAAGCCGGCGCTGCCGGTGCGGCTGGCGCGCAACAGCCGGGTGCTGATTCTTCGGCCAAGGCGGACGATGACGTGGTCGACGCCGACTTCAAGGAAGTCAAGGACGCCAAGTAATGTCACAATAGGGGGCTAGCCGCTCAAGTTAGCTCCCATCGCGGAACATCCCGAGCCGAAGCGACCGTATGGTGCCCGGCTCGGTTTTTTTGCACAGACAGTTTTAGACAGATAGACAGCAAGGTGCCGACAAATGGCAAAGCGTGATTTTTACGAGATCCTCGGCGTCGCGAAGACTGCGTCGGAAGACGAGATCAAGAAGGCTTATCGCAAGCTGGCGATGAAGTACCACCCCGACCGCAATCCTGACAACAAGGAAGCGGAGGAGAAGTTCAAGGAGGTCAAGGAAGCCTACGAGATGCTGACCAATCCGGAGAAGCGCGAGGCTTACGACCGTTACGGTCACGCCGGCGTCGATCCGAACAGCGGCATGGGCGGCGGCGGCTTTGGCGCCGGTGGCTTCGGCGATGCCTTCGGCGACATCTTCGGCGACATCTTTGGCGGTGGACGTGGCCGCAGCTCGGGCCCGCAGGTGTACCGCGGCGCCGACCTGCGCTACAACCTCGAGATCACCCTGGAGCAGGCGGCCGCCGGCTTCGACACCACGATCCGCGTACCGAGCTGGGACAAGTGCGACACCTGCCACGGCAGCGGCGCCAAGCCGGGCACGCAGCCCGTCACCTGCTCGACCTGCCACGGCCACGGCCAGGTGCGCATGCAGCAGGGCTTCTTCTCGATCCAGCAGACCTGCCCGAAGTGCCACGGCAGCGGCAAGATCATTCCGGAACCCTGCGCAGCCTGCGGCGGCGCCGGACGCATCAAGCGCAACAAGACCCTGGAAGTGAAGATCCCGGCCGGTATCGACAACGGCATGCGGATCCGCTCCTCGGGCAACGGCGAACCGGGCACCAACGGCGGGCCGCCGGGCGACCTGTACGTCGAGATCCACATCAAACCGCACGAAGTGTTCCAGCGCGAAGGCGACGACCTGCATTGCGAAATGCCGATCTCCTTCACCAAGGCGGCACTGGGCGGCGAGATCGAAGTCCCGACCCTGGGCGGCAAGGTGTCCTTCACCATCCCCGAAGGCACCCAGACCGGCAAGACCTTCCGCCTGAAGGGCAAGGGCGTCAAAGGCGTGCGCTCCGGCTACGCGGGCGACCTGTTCTGCCACGTCGTGGTCGAGACGCCGATCAAGCTGACCGACAAGCAGAAGGACCTGCTGAAGGAATTCGACCGCCTGACCAAGGAAGGCGGTTCGAAGCACAGCCCGCAGAGCAAGGGCTGGATGGACAAAGTGAAGGACTTCTTCGAGTAAGAAGTCGACAACCGCTGGAAAGAGTCAGATGCCTAACTCAAAACCCATTACCCGGGAGCTGTTCGCCAAGAACCGCGCCTGGGCGGAATCGGTCGTCGCCAAGCAGCCCGATTTCTTCAAATCGCTGGCCGCGCAGCAGGCCCCGGAATACATGTGGATCGGCTGCTCGGACAGCCGCGTGCCCGCCAACGAACTGCTGGGCATGATGCCGGGCGAGATGTTCGTCCATCGCAACGTGGCGAACGTGGTGGTGCACTCGGACCTGAACTGCCTGTCGGTGCTCCAGTTCGCCATTGATGTGCTCAAGGTGAAGCACGTCATCGTCTGCGGCCATTACGGCTGCGGCGGCGTGCATGCGGCCCTGACCGGACGCCGGGTCGGCCTGACCGACAACTGGCTGCGCCACGTGCAGGACGTCAAGCACAAGCACGGCCGCTACCTGGGCGAGATCGTGCAGCCCACCGCCGCCCACGACCGCCTGGTCGAGCTGAACGTGGCCGAGCAGGTGATCAACTGCGCCCAGACCACGGTGGTGCAGGACGCCTGGGACCGCGGCCAGGAGCTGACGCTCCACAGCTGGGTGTACGGCCTGAAGGACGGCCTGCTGCGCGACCTCGGCATGACCGTGTCCAGCGCTGAGGAACTGACGCAGAAATACGACGCGCTGCTGACGCGCTACGCGGAAGGCTGGACCCCGGCGTGAGCGATCTGCTGCAGCTGCGCGACCTGGTGCGCCAGTTCGTCGACGAGCGCGACTGGGACCAGTTCCATACGCCGAAGAATCTGGCTTCCGCGCTGACGGTGGAGGCGGCCGAGCTGCTGGAGCATTTCCAGTGGCTGCAGCACGGCCGCCTTGATGAACTGGGGCCGGAGAAGCTGGTCGAGGTGAAGCACGAGATGGCCGACGTGCTGGTCTACCTGGTGCGGATCGCCGACAAGCTCGACGTCGACCTGGTGGCGGCGGTGCAGGAGAAGATGGTGCTCAACCATGCGAAATACCCGGCGGAGCTGGTGCGCGGGGATGCGCGCAAGTATTACGAGTATAAAAAGTAGGGTGGGCACCCCGTGCCTACGCCGGCATTCAGTCGGCGGCAGGGAGACTGCGCAGGCAGCTTCCTATCTGCGCGCGCGTGAGGAATACTGAAGGCGCGCCCTCCGCATACGAACCGACTTCGTACGGATCGAAGTGGAATGCGATCCCGCTGGCAGTCGGCGTGAACTTCATCCACTTGCTCTTGAGAGGCGCATATTCCGCCCATTTGTCGGCCCAAGAGAGTTTCTGGACATGCAGCTGCGCCACGATCGCCGCCGTGACCTTCGACACGCAGGGCGGCCCCAAGTCCACGAAGGTATCGAGCTCGCGCGGCGTCAGACGGCCGCGGTCCACGCTGTACTGGCGCGTCGTCGAACCGCTATTGCCATGCGGGGTCATATAGTTGTATTCCCAGACCGATGCATCCAGCGACAGCAGCGAGCCTGACTTCCAGCGCACCTGTACCCGGTTCGAGCATTCCAGATCGCCGCTGCACTTGCCGGCCTGTTCGCGCACCCAGGCGTCGGCCTCAGGATCGCCGAGCACGGGGAAAGAGGCCTCAAAGTTAAGGCGGCGTTCGGGTTCGTCCTTGACAGCTTCGGGCGGCGCCGGCCGCTCCACGACCACGTAATCGTAGACGACAGCGCGCTGCAGCGTGAAGTTCATCTGCTTGTGCAGCTTGGCAGAGGTCCAGCTGCCGTGGCCCGTCAGGGCATCCGGCGCCAGCGTGATGCTGAAGCTTTCCTCGACCGGCGCGTTCAGGTCCGGCTGCAGTACCAGGCGCAGCTCGGTCCCGGCGCCCGCAATGGAATTCAGCCTGAAGGCCTCGCCGGTGTAATGCTTCGGATACCAGTAGGACTCGGCAAACGGCTGCACACTGCCGGGCAGGGAAGCAGGCCGCGGATACGCCAGCTGGATCTGGAACCGGGTGCCATCATCGAAACGGCCATCGTACAGGCCGCCGGCATGCCACTGGATGCGGTCGGGCGCCTTGAGGAAATCCTCGCTGGGTGGCACGACATCGCCCAGCGCATTGCCGAAAGCCAGGCAGAGCAGGGCGCCGATCAGCTGTCTTTGCATGCTCAGGAAGCTTGTTTGCTAAGGTAATAGCTCACCAGCCCGTTCGAATCGCCGATGCCGACGATGTCCATCAGGCGTTCGAGCTCGGTGCCGACATGCTCGCGCGCCTCCGGGTCTTCGTTGCGGACGATCTCCAGCGATTCCTGGAACTGTTTCAAGACCCAGAACTTGGTCGGATGCGCCTCGATCCCGGCCAGCAGGCGCGTGGCCAGGTCATCGAGCATCACGGCCAGGCGCTCGCGTTCCGGCGACGGGTTCGGGCCCGGCAGGTCGGCCAGCTTCGGGCCCTCGCAAAAGGCGCGCAGCTGTTCCAAAGTGCGCGGCACGATAAACAGCGGCGCATCCTGCACGAACTCGAACGGGTCGCCGTGCATGATCACATCCCGCCCAGGCAGATGTATTTGATGACGAGATAGTCGTCCATGCCGTACTTCGAGCCTTCGCGGCCCAGGCCGGACTGCTTCACGCCGCCGAAGGGTGCGATCTCGTTCGAGATCAGGCCCGTGTTCACGCCCACCATGCCGGTTTCGATCTGCTCGGCCACACGCCACACGCGGCCGATGTCGCGCGCGTAGAAGTAAGAGGCCAGGCCAAATTCGGTATTGTTGGCCAGCGCGATCACTTCTTCCTCGGTCTTGAAGCGGAACAGCGGCGCCACCGGGCCGAAAGTCTCCTCTTCCGAAATCAGCATGGACGGCGTCACGTCGGCCAGCACGGTCGGCTGGAAGAAGCTGTGGCCCAGCTCATGGCGCTTGCCACCGGCCAGCAGGCGCGCACCCTTGGACAGCGCATCGGCGATGTGATTCTCGACCTTCACCAGCGCTTTCTCTTCGATCAGCGGGCCCTGGTTCACGCCCGGCTCCATGCCGTTGCCCACCTTGAGTCCCTTGACCTTCTCGGTGAAGCGGCGCGCGAATTCGTCGTAGACGCCGTCCTGCACATAGATGCGGTTCGCGCAGACGCAGGTCTGGCCGGCATTCCGGTATTTCGAGGCGATCGCGCCTTCGACCGCGGCGTCGAGGTCGGCATCGTCGAACACGATGAAGGAGGCATTGCCGCCCAGTTCCAGCGACAGCTTCTTGACCGTCGGCGCGCATTGCTCCATCAGCAGGCGGCCGACCGGGGTCGAACCGGTGAAGCTCAGCTTGCGGACAGTCGGGTTCGCGCACATCTCGGCGCCGATCGCTTTCGCATCGCCGATCACCACCGAGAACACGCCCTTCGGCACGCCGGCACGCTCGGCCAGCACGGCCAGGGCCAGGGCGGAGTAGGGCGTCAGTTCGGCGGGCTTCAGCACGATCGGGCAGCCGGCGGCCAGGGCCGGGGCGACCTTGCGGGTGATCATCGCGGACGGGAAGTTCCACGGCGTGATGGCGGCGCAGACGCCGATCGGCTCCTTGGTCACGATCAGGCGGCGGTCGCGCGCCGGCGATTCCAGCACGTCGCCCTCGATGCGCTTGGCTTGCTCGCCGAACCATTCGAAGAAGGAGGCGGCGTAGCTGACTTCACCCTTGGCTTCCGTGAGCGGCTTGCCTTGTTCCGCGGTCATGATGGCGGCCAGGTCGTCCGCATTCTCGAGCATCAGATCGTTCCACTTGCGCAGGATGAGCGAGCGTTCGCGCGCGGTCTTCTTGCGCCATGCCGGCCAGGCGGCGTTCGCGGCCTCGATCGCGCGGCGCGTTTCCTGTGCACCCATGTGCGGCACGGTCCCCAGCGACTCGCCGGTGGCAGGATTCGTCACCGCCACGGTCTGGCCCTCGATGGCATCGCACCATTCGCCGTCGATATACGCTTGCTGGCGCAGCAGGGAGGGATCTTTCAGGTTGAGCATGGTTTCCTCAGGCTTGTTCGAATGAGAAGACAACGATACCACGCAATGCGCCACCCCGTTTCCGTTGCCGCGGTTTGCAAGCGCTACCGTTCGTGTTGGCATGGTTTGCCAGTTGACGATAAGATTTTGCTATCGGTTTCTGAACAGCAGAACCTATCCCACTAGCAGATTTCAACGGCGCGCAGCGTAAATTCAAGCGTTTGTTGATCTGGATTAACGGCCAACTCGCATTCGGATCAGATTGCAGTATGATGGTTCGTGTGCGCCACCTCACAAGGTAGAGACCATGCGCCCGATCGTTATCGTTCCCGCTTGCACCCGCGATTTCGGAGAACATCCTTATCACGCGGCCCAGCACAAATATGTCGACGCAGTCGTCATCGGCGCCGATTGCGCCCCCATGATCCTGCCGTCGATGGGGGACAGGCTCGACCTGGAAACCATGCTCGACCTGTGCGACGGCATCATGCTGACCGGTTCGGCGTCGAATGTGCATCCCAGCTATTACTCCGAGGAAGTACTCGATCCGACCCTGCCGCAGGATCCGGCGCGTGACGAGACCACGCTGCCGCTGATCCGCCAGGCGGTCAAGCGTGGCATCCCGATCATCGCGATCTGCCGTGGGTTCCAGGAAATGAACGTGGCGCTGGGCGGCAGCCTGTACCAGGCGGTACAGACGGTGCCGGGACACTTCGACCACCGCGAAAATCCCGAGCTGGGAATGGACGAGCAGTATGGGGACGCGCACAAGATCAGGATCACGCCAGGCGGGATGCTGCATGGCATCCTGGGGGCGGATGAAATTCCCGTCAATTCCCTGCATGGCCAGGGCGTCCACGAGCTCGCGGCTGGCCTGACGGTCGAAGCGGTCGCCGAGGATGGGCTGGTCGAGGCGTTTTCCGTCTCGACCTCGCCGGGCTTCACCCTGGCCTGCCAATGGCACCCGGAATGGCGCATCGCCCACAATCCGTACTCGATGAAGATGTTCGGCGCATTCGGTGACGCCTGCCGTGCCCGCTTTCAGTCCAAAAAACGGAAGAACTTATGACCGCCTATGAAAAATGGGCGGCCCGTCCCGTCCCATAGCGTTCCTGTTCAGACCAACCCGCTCGCCGCGGGCGGCGTTTGCGCGCCTGCGACCAATCAACGAACAGAGGAACCATCATGGCTATCCGCGACAATTTTTCATACAACGACATGGACGAGTGGCTCAACGGTAAACGAGTCACCGAAATCGAATGCCTGGTCCCCGACCTGACCGGCGTCGCCCGTGGAAAAATTTTGCCACGTGTAAAATTTACCGAAGACCGCGGCATGCGCCTGCCGGAAATCGTGCTGGGCATGACCGTCACCGGCAATTCGCCTGAGAACGACGACGCCTTCGACCGCGCGATCTCGACCACCGACCGCGACATGATCCTGAAGGCCGACCCCGGCACGATTACGATGGTGCCCTGGGCCGTCGACCCCACCGCGCAGGTGATCCACGACTGCTATTTCGCCGACGGCCGCCTGGTCGACTTCGCCCCGCGCAGCGTGCTGCGGCGCGTGCTCAAGCTGTACACGCAGAAGGGCTGGAAGCCGCTGGTGGCGCCGGAACTCGAGTTCTACCTGACCGCGAAAAACATCGACCCCGACCTGCCGCTGGCCGCGCCGATCGGCCGCAGCGGCCGCTCCGAAACCAGCCGCCAGGTCTACAGCATCGACGCCGTCAACGAATTCGATCCGCTGTTCGAAGACATCTACGATTACTGCGACATGATGGGCCTGGACGTGGACACGCTGATCCACGAGATCGGCGCCGGCCAGATGGAGATCAACTTCCAGCACGGCGAACCGCTCGGCCTGGCCGACAAGGTCTTCTACTTCAAGCGCACCCTGCGCGAGGCCGCGCTCAAGCACGACATGTACGCCACCTTCATGGCCAAGCCGATGGCCGGCGAGCCCGGTTCGGCGATGCACGTGCACCAGAGCGTGGTCGACGGCGAGACCGGCCGCAACATCTTCAGCAACGAGGATGGATCGCCCTCGGACCTGTTCCGCTGGTACGTGGGCGGCCTGCAGAAGTACATGCCGTCGGCGATGGCGATCGTCGCGCCCTACGTGAACTCCTACCGCCGCATCGTGCGCCGCACCGCCGCGCCGATCAACCTGCAGTGGGGCGTGGACAACCGCACGGTCGGCATCCGCGTGCCGGTGTCGGGATCGCAGGACCGCCGCGTGGAGAACCGCGTGATCGGCGCCGACGCCAACCCGTATCTTGCACTCGCCGTCACCCTGGCCTGCGGCTACCTCGGCATCCAGGAGCAGCTGGAGCCGACGCCGATGGTCGAAGGCAGCGCCTACAAGATGAACGTCGAACTGCCACAAGGCCTGCCGGAAGCCCTGTCCCTGCTGCGCCGTGAAGACCGCCTGCGCGACATCCTGGGCGAGCGCTTCATCGACGTCTATTCGGCGGTGAAGGAACTCGAGCACCAGGAGTTCATGACCGTGATCAGCCCGTGGGAGCGCGAGCACCTGCTGCTGCACGTATAAAAACCATGCACCAAGAGAGTCCAACGACGATGGGAGTTCTTTATCATGGCAAGCGATATCATTGCGGGCGACATGCTCGCGCCGGTCCGGGAGGTCGATACTCCGGGCTCTGAAGCAGCAATCCTCGATACACGCGCACTGCAGGAGCTCGACAGCGCGCACTACCTGCATCCCTTCACCGACCACGGCGCGCTGCGCGATCGCGGCGCGCGCGTGATGGTGCGCGGGGACGGCATCTACCTGTGGGATTCGGAAGGCCACAAGGTCATCGACGGCATGTCGGGCCTGTGGTGCGTGAACGTCGGCTACGGACGCGCGAGCATGACCCAGGCCGTGGCCAGGCAGATGGATACGCTGCCTTTCTATAACAGCTTCTTCAACACGACCAATGTGCCGGCGGTGATGCTGGCGGCGCAGCTGGTCCAGCATGCGCCGCCGGGCTTCAGACACGTGTTCTTTACCGGCTCCGGCTCGGAAGCCAACGACACCATCGTGCGCATGGTGTGGCGCTACTGGCAGCTGATGGGACAGCCGCAGCGCCAGGCCATCATCAGCCGCCACAACGCCTATCACGGCAGCACCGTGGCCGGCGCCTCGCTGGGCGGCATGGCCGGCATGCATGCGCAAGGAGCCCTGCCGATCCCGGGCATCCACCACATCGAACAGCCCAATTTTGCCGAGCATGGGCGCGGCATGAGCGAAGCCGAATTCGGCCTGCGCGCGGCCGGCTGGCTGGAAGAGAAGATCCTCGAACTGGGGCCGGAAAACGTCGCCGCCTTCATCGGCGAGCCGGTGCAGGGCGCGGGCGGCGTGATCATCCCGCCGCCGACCTACTGGCCCGAGATCCAGCGCATCTGCGACAAGTACGGCGTGCTGCTGGTGTCCGACGAAGTGATCTGCGGCTTCGGCCGTTTGGGCACCTGGTTCGGCTGCCAGCTGATGGGCGCACGGCCCGATTTGATCGCTTTTGCCAAGGGCGTGAGCTCAGGCTATGTGCCGCTGGGCGGCGTGCTGGTGGGGGCGCGCGTGGCGCATGCGCTGGTCGAGAAGGGCGGCGATTTCAACCACGGCTTTACCTATTCCGGGCATCCGGTGGCATGTGCGGCGGCGCTCGAGAACCTGCGCATCATGAACGAGGAAGGCCTGGTCGAGCGGGTGGCGCTGGAGACCGGGCCACACCTGAAGTCCGCGTTCGCGGCCCTGGTGTCGCACCCGCTGGTCGGGCACGCGGAGAGCATGGGCATGGCGGCGGGATTGAACCTCGTGCGGCGCAAGGGCGCGACGGTGCACGACTGCGAAGCCTTTCCGCGGGAGCTGGCGGTGGGCATGGTGTGCCGGGGTCACATGTTCGATAACGGGGTGATCATGCGGGCCGTCGGCGACAGGATGATCGTAGCGCCGCCGCTGGTGATGACCTGTTTGCAGATCGATGAGATGGTGGAGCGGATCAGGTTCTGTCTGGACCTGACGCTGAAAGACGTGCAGGCGAGAGGCTGGATGTAGGGTGGGGTACCTCAGGCCAGTGGCCTGAGGTACGAGCGTGCCCACGTGTGACGCTAGACACTCAGTGCAGTTTTATGCGCCTCATGCCGGTTCTTCAGCACCTGCGGCGCCAGCGAGCCCACGAACATGCCGGCAAAGCCCGCCAGCAGGCCGGCCAGCTGGCCCGGGAAGTGTTCGCCGAAGGTCGACAGCTGCGGGAAGAACACGATCCAGGTGGCGATGCCGGCTGCGATCGACACGATCGCGCCCTGGGTGGTGGCGCGCTTCCAGTACAGGCCCATCACCAGCGGCACGAAGGCGCCGACCAGGGTCACCTGGTAAGCCGAGGACACCAGTTCGTAGATCGAGGTGCCCTTCATCGCGATCGCATACGACAGCACCAGCGCCGCGAACACGACGATGGTCACGCGCATGGCGAACAGCTGCTGGCGGTCGCTCATGCCCGGACGCAGGTTCTTGAGGATGTTCTCGGTGAAGCTGGTCGACGGCGCCAGCAGGGTCGCCGACGAGGTGCTCTTGATCGCCGACAGCAGGGCGCCGAAGAACAGGATCTGCATAATCAGGGGCATCTTCGTCATCACGAAGGTCGGCAGCACGCGCTGGTAATCGCTCTTGGCCAGCTCCAGCGCATCGTTGCCCATCACGATGACGGCGCAGGCGACGATGAACATCGGCACGAAGGCGAACAGGATGTAGCTGGCGCCGCCGATCACGGCACCGGCGCGCGCGGTCGGCGCGTTCTTGGCCGACATCACGCGCTGGAACACGTCCTGCTGCGGGATCGAGCCCAGCATCATCGTGACGGCCGCGCCGACGAAGAAGGCGATGTCGGTGAACTTCGCCTGCGGCAGGAAATTCCACAGGTCCTTCTGCTGGACCATCTGCAGCACCTTGCTGGTGCCGCCGGCGAGCTCCGACGAGAACACGGCGATGATGGACATGCCCACCACCAGCACGATCATCTGGATGAAGTCCGTGATCGCCACCGCCAGGAAGCCGCCGACGACCACGTAGATCAGCACGGCCAGGGTGCCGACGATCATGCCGGCGGTTTCCGACATGGCGCCGCCGGTCAGCACCGAGAACACCAGGCCCAGCGCTGTGATCTGCGCCGCCACCCAGCCCAGGTAGGACAGGATGATGGCGACCGAGCAGAATACCTCGATGCCCTTGCCGTAGCGCGCGCGGTAGTAGTCGCCAATCGTCAGCAGGTTCAGTTTATAGAGGCGCGCGGCGAAGAACAGGCCGACCAGGATCAGGCAGGTGCCGGCGCCGAAGGGATCTTCGACCAGCCCATTCAGGCCGCCCTGCACGAACCTGGCGGGGATGCCCATCACGGTCTCGGCGCCAAACCAGGTGGCGAAAGTCGTGGTGATCACCATGATCAGCGGCAGGCTGCGGCCGGCCACGGCGAAGTCGGACGTGTTCTTGATCCTCGTGCCGGCCCACATGCCCAGGCCCAGGGTGCCCAGCAGGTAGAGCACGACAGACGTAATCAGGATGGTATTCACAGTAAGAGTGCTCCGGGCGAAAGAGGAATTTCGGGCGGGAAAAATTCGCGATTATAGCGGCAGAACCCGGCCATAGACCGATTTCAGTGGGGAGTTTTTATGCTTTTTTGCGTCATCGGGCGTTGTTTTTCTGCATTGATAGCTTTGCAAGAAAATTTCCTAATGATATTTATGAGTATAAAACGCCTCGCTACTTCCGGTAGTGCTCATCATGCAGCAAGGCCCAGGGTTTTATTCTGTCCAATAAGAGGATAAACATGTCGAATGGTGCGCCAGATGGTGTGGATTTCATTCTTGTTCGCGAACTGAACGAAGTCTATTTATTACTGGATCACATTTCGGGCCGCTGGGACAAGACTTTTGCATCGCTGGACTCACCAGGCGGTGGAGATTCGCGGCAGATATCAATCAAAGAAATTTGTGAAATTCGTTGGCCGAGCCCAGAGGGGCAGAAGAAACAGGCTGAGATGGCCGAGATATTGCTGCGCGCGAAGGACAAGTTAAACGCGGCAGCAAAGCCGGCGAATGGTGCGACGATTGCTTTCACCCTCATGGTGGTGGGCGAAGGCGACCGCCCGCCGAAGGAACCACCACAAGATGGGCCTGACGGGATGGGTAACGCCGGGGATCCTCCTACCCGTATATCCCTGGCGCAGCGGGCGTTTCCAGGACTGATCGACGGTGCCAATGGATTCCGGAAAAAAATCCGCCATATGGTCTGGTTCTTAATCATACTTCTCGGCCTGACCTGCGTGCTCTCGTGGTACGCAGCCACCTTGAACGGCATCTTGACACACATGGACGCCGTTCGCGCCCAGGAACGCGACCTGGAAAAAAAGATGGCGCTGATGGTAGTGAGCACCTCCCAGGATGCAAAAGAGCTCAAGGCGGCAGCGCTCTCACAAGCGGCAACGGTAACGCCAACATTGCGCGCTCCGCATACTGCGGAAGCTAGCCTGAAGGTCGGGCTCGGCCAGTTTTCGTCGGACTTCTGCGATAACAAAGTTACCCAGGCCAGCATTAGCGAAAAAACTGCGGATGCCATCGCGATGTGTACAGCGCTCGGCGTAAATTACCGGGAGCACGACGCTGTATGGGACAACCTGGCCAAGTGGTTGCCCTGGCAAGTAGCGCAGTCCCAGGACGGCCGCGCCAGCCATGAGGAAGGCGGCCGCGTCGTGGCCCAGTTACTGATCAATTCGATCTTGCCATTTTTGTACGGAATATTGGGCGCGGGTGCAGCTGTTGTTCGCGACCTGTGGGCCAAGACCAGAGAAAGCTTGCTGTCACCCCGCGACTACACGCTGGCTCTCGGACAACTAGCCTTGGGGGCAATCACCGGCGCATGCATCGGTTTATTTGTGCATCCGACTGCCGCCGGCGCTGCAACGGAAAGTGTGCTCGGCGGTCTTGCGCTGACTGCATCGGCGCTTTCCTTTGTTGCCGGATTCGGTGTCGAGGGCGCGTTCCTGGCGCTGGAAAGCTTGGTGCGGAGGGTATTCAATCAGGCTCACCCCGCCGAAGTACACGACCGGCGCCAATAATTGCGCGCAGGACGTGATGTCGGGTCAGGACCTGATGGTTCGGTGCTAGGATCAAGACATACATGACAGGAGGCTGAATATGGCAAACGGTCCATGGCATGAGCAAGCGGCCGCACTGAAGATCGACGGCCACGCCTTTATCGACGGCGAACGCGTGGACGCCTGCTCCGGCCAGCGTTTCGACTGTCTCTCACCGATCGACGGACGCAAGCTCGGCGAGGTCGCCCGCTGCGATGCCGCAGACGTCGATGCGGCCGTCACCAGCGCCCGCGCCGCCTTCGAAGACGGCCGCTGGTCCGGCAAGGCACCCGCCGAGCGCAAGCGCGTGCTGATCCGCTTCGCCGACCTGATGCTGGCGAATAAGGACGAGCTGGCCCTGCTGGAGACGCTCGACATGGGCAAGCCGATCCGCTACAGCCGCAGCGTCGACGTGCAGCTGGCCCAGAATTGCATTCGCTGGTACGGCGAGGCGATCGACAAACTCTACGACGAAGTGGCCCCGACCGCGCAGGACAGCCTGGCTCTCATCACGCGCGAACCGGTCGGCGTGGTGGCCGCGATCATCCCCTGGAACTACCCGATGCTGATGGCGGCGTGGAAGATCGGCCCGGCGCTGGCCGCTGGTAACAGCCTGGTGCTCAAGCCGTCCGAGAAGGCGCCGCTGACTTCCCTGCGCCTGGCCGAGCTGGCACTCGAAGCCGGCGTGCCGGAAGGCGTGTTCAACGTCCTGCCGGGCTACGGCGACGAAGCCGGCAAGGCACTTGGCCTGCACATGGACGTGGACTGCATCGCCTTTACCGGTTCCACCCGCGTCGGCAAGCAGATCCTGCAGATGGCGGGGCAGTCGAACCTCAAGCGGGCGTGGACGGAGCTGGGCGGCAAATCGGCGAATATCGTCTGCGCCGATTGCCCGGACCTGGACGCGGCGGTGGCGGGCGCGATCGGCTCGATCTACTTCAACCAGGGAGAAAGCTGCAACGCGCCCTCGCGCCTGTTCGTCGAAGAATCGATCCGCGAAGCCTTCCTCGACAAGGCGCTGGCCCTGATGCCGAAGTACGCGCCGGGCGATCCGCTCGATCCGGACACCGTGATGGGCGCCATCGTCGATGCGACGCAGATGAAGACAGTGCTCGGCTATATCGAGGACGGCAAGGCCGCGGGCGCGCGCCTGCTCGCGGGCGGGCGCGCGGCGCTGCTTGATACCGGTGGCCTGTATATCGAGCCGACCTTGTTCGACGGCGTGGATGGCTCGATGCGGATTGCGCGCGAGGAGATCTTCGGGCCGGTGCTGTCCGTGCTGTCCTTTACGGATCTGATTGATGCGGTGCGGCAGGCGAACAGTACGCCTTATGGGCTGGCGGCGGCGGTGTGGACGTCCGATATGAGCAAGGCGATCCGCACGGCGCGCCGGCTGCGGGCGGGGACCGTGCACGTGAACCAGTACGACAACGACGACATCACCGTGCCCTTCGGGGGCTACAAGCAGTCGGGGAATGGGCGGGACAAGTCCTTGCATGCCTTCGACAAGTACACGGAGTTGAAGACGACGTGGATTCAACTATGAGGAAAACGGCCACTTTTCATACCGGTAAAGCATATTTTACATTGTGAAATTCGGTGGCAGCATCCCTGCCGCCGATATCTCGCACCGCAACATGGCATTCCGAATTGCGAAAAATGAATCGTATTCCTTTGATTTTTAAGGAGAAAAAATTACTTTTCTGTCTTATATAAGACATAAAAAATAGGCCTGTGTTGGCTCTATGATGAACTCATCCGATTTCGATTCTTTCTTATGGAGTGTCATCATGTCCCAGTACCAGAACGATATCCAGGCCATCACCCATCTCAAAAACCAGCAGGGCCAGGGCTGGCACGCGATCAACCCGGAATCCGCGGCACGCATGCGCGCGCAGAACCGCTTCCAGACCGGCCTCGATATTGCCCGCTACACGGCAGGCATCATGCGTCGCGACATGGCGAACTACGATGCCGATCCTTCCCAATACACGCAGTCGCTGGGATGCTGGCATGGCTTCATCGGCCAGCAAAAGATGATTTCCATTAAAAAGCACTTCGCGAACACCGACCGTCGCTACCTCTACCTGTCTGGCTGGATGATCGCTGCGCTGCGCTCGGAATTCGGTCCCTTGCCCGACCAGTCGATGCATGAGAAAACGGCAGTACCCGCCCTGATCAAGGAGCTGTACACCTTCCTGCGCCAGGCCGATGCGCGCGAGCTCGGCGGCCTGTTCCGCCAGCTCGACGCAGCGGAGGGCCCGGCGCGCGCCGCGATCCAGGACAAGATCGATCAGTTCGTCACCCACGTCGTGCCGATCATCGCCGACATCGATGCCGGCTTCGGCAATGCCGAGGCCACCTATTTGCTGGCCAAGCAGATGATCGAAGCCGGCGCCTGCTGCATCCAGATCGAAAACCAGGTGTCGGACGAGAAGCAGTGCGG
>Ga0065165_1001332_pt1 | contig 27434 bp, 28 predicted proteins | sample AraplaMF_Cvi_mMF_FD_63813 | JGI IMG/M metagenome (GOLD analysis project Ga0065165, IMG submission 63813) | Arabidopsis root microbial communities from the University of North Carolina, USA - plate scrape MF_Cvi_mMF (version 2) (version 3) | ecosystem: Host-associated > Plants > Roots >... | reverse complement strand
AGTAAGATCAATGGCTGAAGCTGGTGCACGCCGTCCGTTTTTCCGTCGTCGCAAGAGCTGCCCGTTCACGGGCGCCAATGCTCCGAAGATCGACTACAAGGACTCCAAGCTGCTGATGCGTTACGTCTCCGAGCGCGGCAAGATCGTGCCGAGCCGCATCACCGCCGTGTCCGCGAAGAAGCAGCGTGAACTCGCCCGCGCCATCAAGCGCGCGCGGTTCCTGGGCCTGCTGCCCTACGTCATTCGCTAAGACGAATTCGGCCGGCGGCGTCATCGCCGCCGGCCGCTTGACTTGATCTCATAAGGCTTCCGGGTCGTCCGGTCGCCGATGGTTGGGGCGAAACGCCTCTAACCGCTCGAAGGGAGCGGGACAGCTGATGATGGCATTTGCACTGATAGCCTTGATCGCCGGCGCTGCGTCGGCCCTGATGTTCGCCTCGATCGTGTCGGGCGCGCTGGTCTCGCTTGTGCTGTTCTATCTCGCACCGCTGCCGCTGATGGTCGCCTCGATCGGCTGGGGACCGCTCTGCGCAAGTGTCGGCGGCATCGCCGCCGCGGTCGGCCTCGGCGCGCTGTTCGGCCTGCCCTATTGCATCGCCTTCGCCGTCACCGTCGCGCTGCCCGCCTGGTGGCTCGGCCATCTGGTGCTGCTGAGCCGGCCAATCACGCCTGTCACGCCCGATGGGGCCACTGCGCCCGAGCCGGAGCTCGAATGGTATCCGGTCGGCCGGCTGCTGCTGTGGATCGCGGGCTTCGCCGCGCTGACCACGATCGCCGCCCTGCTCACGTTGGGCACCGACGCCGACACCATCATCGGTACGCTCAGGCGAGGCCTGATGCGTCTGCTGCGCACCACCGATCCACAGACGTCAGGCGAAGCGAGCCAGTTCGTCGACGCGCTGGTGCGCATCGCGCCTGCCGCCGCGACTCTCGTCGCGATGATGACGCTCACGCTCAATCTCTGGCTCAGCGCCAAGGTCACGGCGACGTCGGGCCGGTTGCGGCGTCCCTGGCCCGACATGATGACGGCTGAACTGCCGCCGATGACGCTGGTCGGGCTCTGCGTCGCACTTGCCTTCTGCTTCACCGGCGGACTGCTGGCGATCTTCGCGCAGATCACCGCGGCGGCGCTGATGATGGGCTACGCCTTCACCGGCTTCGCCGTGCTGCATACGCTGACGCTGGCGCTGAAGAGCCGCACCTTCTGGCTCGGCTCGACCTACGCCGTGGTCGTCGTGTTCGGCTGGCCCGTGATCGCGATGGTGATCCTCGGCATGGCGGATGCCGTGTTCGGCTTCCGCGAACGCTTCATGCGCACGCGGCAACCACCGCCGCTACCCACTTCTTGAGTTCAAGTCCGAAAATCCAACTCACTCAACACTTCAAAGGAGAACGAATATGGAAGTCATTCTGCTGGAACGCGTCAACAAGCTTGGTCAGATGGGCGAAGTCGTGAAGGTTCGCGACGGCTATGCCCGCAACTTCCTGCTCAAGCGCGGCAAGGCGCTGCGCGCCACCGACGACAACCGTGCCAAGTACGACGGCATGAAGGCCGATCTCGAAGCCCGCAACCTCGCCTCGAAGGCCGAAGCGTCCAAGGTCGCCGAGAAGATCGCGGGCAAGAACATTATCGTGATCCGTCAGGCGTCGGAAGCCGGCCAGCTGTTCGGCTCGGTCAACGTGCGTGACATCGTGATGGCGTTCGAAGCCGACGGCATTTCGCTGGCTCGCCCGCAGATTCAGCTCGACGCCCCGATCAAGGTCATCGGCAAGCGCTCGATCACCGTTGCCGTCCACCCCGAAGTCGAAGTCGAGATCACCGTCACGGTTGCGCGCAGCCAGGACGAAGCCGAGCGCATCAACCGCGGCGAGGACATCTCGACCCGCAACGAGGATCGCGACGCGGCCGCCGAGGCGATCGCCGCCGCCGGCGAGTTCTTCGATCCGGAAGCCCAGCACGACGACGCCGAGCCGGCCCCGGCTGCGGAAGACAAGTAAGCCTCGCATTCATCCGCGAAGCGAAGCCCGGTCGCCTCAGGCGGCCGGGCTTTTCGTTTTGGCGGCGGCGTCCTCGCTCAGCATCGCGATCGAGGCGAGTGCCGTTGCCGTGTGTTTCTCGACACCGTCGCTGACACAGAACACGTCGGCAGCGACCACCGAGACCTGGCGGCCCGGCTTGATCACCCGGGCACGGCAGATCAGCTTCTCACCGGCCGCCGGCGCGAGCAGGTTGAGCTTGTATTCCGCGGTCAACACCGGCTGGCCGCGCGAGGTCGCAGCCGCGATCGTCGTGGCGTTGTCGACCAGGAAGGCGGTGACACCGCCGTGGAAGAAGCCATTCTGCTGCAACAGCTCCGGCCGACGATCCACCGCAATCGTGCAGGTGCCCCGCGTCAATTCCGAGAGCTCGGCACCGACCAGGTTCATAAAGCCCTGCCGGCCGACATTGCTATGGATGCGCGCGGCCACGGCTGCGAATTCTGGATCTGCTTCGTTCTGCATCCACCCTCTCCTTACGGCTTTTTGATGCGATCGGGCGGCACCAGCGCGCGGATGGCACATGCGATCAGCGTGTCGGCCTCGCTGCGCGGATCGCTGCGATCGCGGCCCGAGAGAAACGCGCGACAAAAAATCTGCGCGGGGCCGATCAGCTGGCTGACGAACATCACCGGCGTCATCGGCAACAGCGCGCCGCTTGCGACCAGCGACGCGCGCCAGCGCTCGATGCTTTCGGCGAGCCGCGCATTCTGTGCGCGCTGGGCATCGCGGACATCCTCGCCCCAGTCACTGCGCGAGATCTCGAACAGGTAGCGCGCCTCGCGGCGGCTCGTGACGACCCAGTCGAGATGCGCCCGGATCAGGCGATCGATCCCCTGCTCCGCATCAGGGACGGGATCGAGCGCAGCCAGCACGGCGGCGTGATAGTGCTTGAGCACCTCCAGAAAGAGCGCGCCCGCAAGCTCCTTCTTTGATCCGAAGACGTGAAAGAAGCTGCCGTTGGAGGCCCGCGCCCGGGTGCGGATCGCAGCCACTGTGGCGGCCTCGAAGCCGACGCGGTCGAATACGGCAAGTCCCGCTGCCAACAGATCGTCACGCACACTTGCCGTCATCGGCGCCTCCTAGAGCAATACTCTAGAGTATTACTCTAACTACGGTCAATACGACGCGGAGGCCGCGACGTGCGCGACCTCCGCAGGTCAATCAGAGATATGGAGAGCCTTAGCGCGAGATCGGCGGCGTCGGCGGCCCGGAGGACTCGGCTGGTGCGGACGGCGTCTCCTGCGGCTTGGCCGCAGGTGCTGCCTCGGACCTGGCGGCGGGGGCCGCGGACTTGGGCGCCGCCTCTTCTGCCGGCTTGGGCGCAGCAGGCTCGGCGGGCTTCGCAGCGGCTGGTGCCGCCGGCGTGACCTGCGGGACCGGGTCAGGCCGCAGCGCCGGCGTATCGCTGCTGCGCGGCTCGACCTTGGCGCTGCTGTCGGGCTTGGACTCCGCGGGCTTGGAGTCCGCAGGCTTTTCGGCGGGCTCAACCTTCGAGCTCTCAGGTTTGGCGCTTTCGGGCTTTGCGCTTTCGGCCTTGGGCTCGCTCTTCTTCTCATCAGCCGGTGCGTTGGCGTCGAGCTTCGGAGCATCCTCGGGCTTGGCGCGGCGCTTGCCCTTGCGTCCTTCGGGTGCGGCCTGTTGGCCCTCGGGCTTCGCGCCCTCCTCGGCCGGCCGTGCCGCGCGCTTCTGGCGCGTACCTTCGGCAGCGGGCGCCTCGCCTTCCGGCCTGGCGGCGTCCTGGTTACGTTGGCGGCGACCCTGATGCTCGGGCGACTGGCCGGGCGCGGCGTTGGCGTCTTTGGCACCGTCCTTCTTGCCGTCCTTCGCCTGGTAGCGGGTGTCGGTCGCACCGTTGGAGACGAGGTAGGAGGCGAGGATGCCCGCCATGTCCGAGCTCGTGGTGTAGTGCTGGCGCAGGAAGCCCGGCAGCGAGCCAGGGGCGACCGACTTCAACAGTCCGCGAGGGCTCTTGTGGCACGCCGTGCAGGTCTGCCCGAAAATCTGCGACGGAGACTTGCCGGCCTCGAGGTTGGTGGCCTGCGCAAAAACGGTATCGGTCGTGCCGAAGCCGATCAGAAACAACACCGTCGCGAGGCTGAGCGCTCGGCTCGACATTCCCGTCATCTCCATTGAATTCCGCGAAGCAGCCGGCATCCGGCGCGGCGGCGGTCACCTTTTAGCGAATTGAGCCGCGAATGGAAGCAGCCTCCGCGCGCAAGGATGTGATTAAGCGCTTTTGGAATATCCGCTGTGACCACAGTGCAATAGCAGCGCCGGCGCACCGTCCCCAGATTTACATGCAAACGCATAGGAACCCGAGCGGGACCTGGGCGTGCGATGTGGAAGCCGGGCTGGTCGCATCTCTTCGGGTTCGCTCGAGAGGAAGGTGTCGATGGACGGAGTGTTGCGTAAATTCCTGTCTCAATTCATCCGCCGCGGGTCGTTGACGGTGACCACGGCAAAAGGATCGACGTTCACCGTCGGCAATGGCTCAGGCGAACCGGTCGCAGTGCGCTTTGTGACCGCGGACGCCGAACGAAGGATCCTCATCAATCCCGAGCTCGGACTTGGCGAGGCTTACATGGACGGCGAGTTCGTCATCGAACGCGGTACCATAGCTGATGCCCTCGCGATCCTGCTCGATCAACCCGACCTATTGCCGCAGTGGGCAAAACCGTTCTGGCATCTGCGCTATCTGACGCGGCATCTGAAACAGTTCAATCCGCGCTCGCGCGCCCGCAGCAACGTCGCGCATCATTACGATCTCGATGCGCGGCTGTATTCGCTTTTCCTGGACGCCGACAAGCAATACAGCTGCGCCTATTTCGAGACGCCGGACGCGACGCTCGACGATGCGCAGCTCGCCAAGAAACGGCACCTCGCCGCAAAACTGCTCGTCAAGCGCGGCCAGCGTGTGCTGGATGTCGGCGCAGGCTGGGGCGGCCTCGGACTTTACCTTGCCGAGATCGCCGGTGCCGACGTCACCGGCATCACGCTGTCGACCGAGCAGTTGCAGATCGCAAATGCCCGCGCGGCCGAAAAAGGTCTGGGCAGCTCCGCCAGATTCCTGCTGCAGGACTACCGCGACACCGAAGGGCCATTCGACCGCATCGTTTCGGTCGGCATGTTCGAGCATGTCGGTGAGCGGTTCTACGACACCTACTTCCAGCGCTGCGCCGAACTGCTCAGCGAGAACGGCGTCATGGTGCTGCATTCGATCGGCCGCTCGCAGGGGCCGGACTCGACCAATCCCTGGATCGAGAAATACATCTTTCCCGGCGGCTACATCCCTGCCCTGTCGGAGGTGCTGCCGGCGATCGAGCGCGCCGGCCTGCTCGTCTGCGACATCGAAATCCTCCGGCTGCATTATGCGGAGACGCTGAAGGCCTGGCGGGAGCGCTTCATGGCGCGACGCGAAGAAGCGGTGCAGCTCTACGACGAGCGCTTCGCCCTGATGTGGGAGTTTTACCTCGCAGCCTGCGAGATGACGTTCCGCAAGCAGGCCATGATGAACTTCCAGATCCAGCTCACCAAGCGCCAGGGCGTGGTGCCGATCACGCGCGACTATATCGGCCGCGAAGAGGCGCGGCTGCGCGCGATGGAAGGCAGCGCGAAGCCGAGGCTGAAGCTGGCCGGTGAATAGGTCTTAAGGCGCGAGCATGATCTTTTCGGAACACCGCTTCGCACTTTTCCGGATCGTGCTTTAGTGACGCAGGGTCGAGATCGCGGAGGACCGGTAAGCGGCTGTTAACGCCAGTTGCGCGCGAAATTCAGCGAGGATCTCGGGCGCGACGGGTTCTCGGCGGATTTCGGGCCGTTCGGCATGCTGCATGGCCGCGATCAGCCCGGACAGCCAGACCCGGCTGCCTGCCTCGCTTTGCCACACCTGGCGCTGCCTTTCTGGCCGCATCTTTTGCCTCGTTCCCTGTTGGCGGGGTCGCCAAGGACAATCCCGGGCCCGCTTGCCTGTTCCCTGTCCTAGCCCCGAAAGAATCCGGGGAGATGTGATCTGCTTCACAAAAGTCTGGTCGGACCTGTCCTAGACCGTCGCCATGAGCAAAGAGACCCAGACCTCATTCGACGTGCAGGACGACCTCCGCACCGATTACGCCCTGATCGTGACGGGCGTCGGGGCGGCTCTGGTTGCGCTGGTCTACCTCCTGCTGATCTGAAGGCGAGCCCAGAGCTCCCAGCGTGCGGCATTTCGCGCGCTTCCCGATACGTCGCCGCGCCGATCCATAAGGTTCATGCCAAAGGGTCAGCCCATCGGGATTTTTCCGCCGCGCGGTTACCGCCGCCCGCGCGGGGCTTGTTCCGCAAAAATCCGTCAAGCGCGGCGCGCGCCGCGGCTGTTAATCATCCACCATTTTAATGATCGGTTGATAGCGGCCAGCTTTCGCTTCCGCTTTGGGCCGAGGCGGCGCTTTATCCCGGCCCCGCATCCGCCCCAGAAAATTGCTATCGCTCGACCATGGCCCTGACTGATTCGAACGTCCTCAAACTCGCGCCCGAGCCCGGAACCCCGGCCTACCGCAGCGCGCCGCACAATATCGAGGCGGAACAGAGCCTTCTGGGCGCGATCCTGGTCAACAACGACGCCTTTTATCGTGTCTCGGACTTCCTGGAGCCGAAGCATTATTTCGAGCCGCTGCACCAGACCATCTACGAGACCGCCGGCAGCCTGATCCGGATGGGCAAGATCGCCACACCGGTGACGCTGAAGACGTTCCTGCCTGCCGATACGGACGTCGGCGGCATGACCATCGGACAATATCTGGCGCGGCTTGCGGCCGAAGCGACCACCATCATCAATGCCCAGGATTACGGCCGCACCATCTACGACCTTGCGCTGCGCCGCGACCTGATCGGCATCGGCGAGGACATGGTCAATGTCGCCTATGACGCCCCCGTCGATTTCGCGCCGCGGGCGCAGATCGAGGACGCCGAGCGCCGCCTTTACGAACTCGCTGAATCCGGCCGCTATGACGGCGGCTTCCAGAAATTCTCGCAGGCGCTGACGATCGCGGTAGATCTCGCAGCGAAGGCCTTTCAACGCGACGGAAAGCTGTCCGGCATCTCGACCGGCATGCGCGACCTCGACACCAAGATGGGCGGATTGCAGCATTCCGACCTCATCATCGTCGCGGGACGTCCCGGCATGGGCAAGACGTCGCTCGCGACCAACATCGCCTACAACGTCGCGCAAGCCTACGTTCCCGAACTGCAGGCCGACGGCACCATGAAGGCCGCCAATGGCGGCGTGATCGGCTTCTTCTCCTGCGAAATGTCGGCCGACCAGCTCGCCACGCGTATCGTGGCCGAGCGCACCGGCATCCCCTCCTCGCACATCCGCCGCGGCGGCATCTCGGAAGCCGATTTCGAGAAGATCCGGGAGGTCTCGATCGAACTGCAGTCGCTGCCGTTCTATGTCGACGCCACCGGCGGCCTGTCGATCGCGCAGCTGATGGCCCGCGCGCGCCGGCTGAAGCGCCAGAAGGGCCTCGACCTGCTCGTGATCGACTACATCCAGCTACTCTCGGGTTCAGGCAAGCGAAGCGACAACCGCGTGCAGGAAATCACCGAGATCACCACCAGCCTGAAGGCTCTGGCAAAGGAACTCAACGTTCCCGTGATCGCGCTGTCGCAGCTGTCACGACAGGTTGAATCGCGCGACGACAAGCGGCCGCAACTGTCCGACTTGCGTGAATCCGGATCGATCGAGCAGGACGCCGACGTTGTTCTGTTCGTGTACCGCGAGGAATACTATCTCGCGATGAAGGAGCCGCGCCCTGGCACGCCCGAGCACGAGAAATGGCAGCTCGACATGAGCCTCGCGCACGGCAAGGCCGAAGTGATCATCGGCAAGCAGCGCCACGGCCCCACCGGCACCGTTGACCTCGCCTTCGAAGCCTCGGTCACGCGGTTCGGCGACCTCGCGCCTGACAGCCAGTTGCCGGCGCGCAGCGGCAACGACTACTGAGCTCCCTGAACCAGCAGAGTTCCTTGAACCAGGCCTGCCTCTTGCGTAAAACGGCGCCATGACAATGGCGTCCGACCCGAACATGCCCCCGCAAGCTGGCCTCCTCTCCGCGGAGGCCAATCAGGCTGCCGCGCTCGCTGCCTTCGGCGGCGTGCTCACCGTCGACCTCGATGCGATCATCGCCAACTGGCGCAAGCTCGAGAAGACGGCGGTGCCGGCCGAATGCTCCGCGGTGATCAAGGCCGACGCCTATGGCTGCGGCGCCGAGCAGGTCGCGCGCGCGCTGAGCAAGGCCGGCTGCAAGACCTTCTTCGTCGCCACCATCGAGGAAGCGCGCAAGGTGCGCGAGGCCGTGCCGGAGACCACGATCTACGTACTCGGCGGCTATTTCCAGAACACCGGCGAGCATTACGCCAAGATCAACTGCCGGCCGGTGATCGGCGATCTCAACGAGCTCGCCGAATGGGACGTGTTCTGCCGCCGCACCGGCTGGAACGGCGGCGCGGCGATCCATATCGATACCGGCATGAACCGGCTCGGGCTGACGCTGTCCGAGGCGCAGGCCATCATTCCGCGCATCAATGCCGGCGACCACGGCATCACGCTGGTGATGAGCCATCTGGTCTCGGCCGAGCAGCTCAACAGCCAGGTCAACGCCAAGCAGCTCGCAGCCTTCCGCGGCATCGCCAGCGAATTCTCCGGCGTGCCGGCGGCGCTCGCCAATTCCTCTGGCGTCTTCCTCGGCGCGCCCTTCCAGTTCGACCTGGTGCGGCCGGGAGCTGCGCTCTACGGCGTCAACCCGACGCCGGAGGCCGACAATCCGATGCAGCAGGTCGTCGACCTCAAGGCCCGCATCGTGCAGGTCCGCAACATCGAGCGCGGCGAGACCGTCGGTTATGGCGGCACCTGGAGCGCGCGGCGGCCGACCAAAATTGCCATCGTCGCGGTCGGCTACGCCGACGGCTATTTCCGCGCCGCCAGCTCCAATGACGGCACCCGCGGCGCCGAGGTGATCGTCGCCGGCAAGCGCTGCCCGGTCGCGGGCCGCGTCTCGATGGATCTGATCGCGATCGACATCACCGATCTGCCGCCGAACGCGGCGCGTCGCGGCCACATGGCGACACTGATCGGCGAAGGCATCACCGTCGACGAGCTCGCGCATCATTTCGGCACGATCGGCTACGAGGTGCTGACCAGCCTCGGCCATCGCTACGCCCGAGTCTACAAGGGCGGCAATGTCGTGGAGCCCCTGGTCAAGCCGGAGCCGGCGCCCGCGGCCGAGCAACCGCCCTCGCCGCCACCGATCGAGCAGCCCGCGAACCCGCCGCCGCTGCCGTCCTAGTCGACACTCTCGTGCCCCGGACACAGCGCAGTCCGCCGCGCTTCGCGGCGTAGTGCGCTGCAGAGCCGGGCCCAGCGCTGTGGAGAGATGGGTCCCGGCTCTGCGGCGCACCGCTTCGCGCTGCGCCGCCTCCGGGACACGAGTGTGTGTGTCCGCTTACTTATTCTTCTGGCTATCCAGCGCCGTCTTGCAGGATGCGCTGAGCTGATCGCGCTTGGCGTTGAGGCAGGCGATGACCTTGCCGCCGCCGGGCGCGATGCCCGCGCAGAATTTGTCGTAGTCCGCCTTGCACGCACCGCGCGGATCGGAGGATTGTGCCGATGCGACGCTCGAGAACGCGATGACGGCAATGGCGGCAAAGCTCAACTTGGACATTGGATCTCCGGGGACGGGCGAGAGAGGCCGGTAGCTCTACATGAAGATTGCGACATTCAACATCAACAACATCAACCGCCGCCTGCCCAATCTGTTGGCATGGATGCGTGCGGCAAAGCCCGATGTCGTCGCGCTTCAGGAATTGAAGGCAAGTGATGGCGAATTTCCGGCGGCCGCGATCGAAAAAGCCGGTTACGGCGCGGTGTGGTGTGGACAGAAGACCTGGAACGGCGTCGCCATCCTGGCCCGCAACGCCGAGCCCATCCTCACACGCAATCGTCTGCCCGGAAAGCCCGGCGATCTCGAAGCCCGCTACATCGAGGCCGCCGTGCGCGGCGTCATCGTCACCAGCATCTACCTGCCCAACGGCAATCCGCAGCCGGGCCCGAAGTTCGACTACAAGCTCGACTGGCTCGCACGGCTCAGGCGCCACGCCAGGAGCTTCATCAAGCAGGACCTGCCCGTCGTGCTCGCCGGCGATTACAACGTGGCGCCGACGGAGATCGACATCTATCCGACCCGCTCATGGGACAAGGATGCGCTGATCCAGCCCAGGAGCCGCGCGGCGTTTGCATCACTGGTCGACCAGGGCTGGTGCGATGCGATCCGTGAGCTACATCCGGACAAACGCATCTACACATTCTGGGACTACAAGCGAAACCGCTGGCCGCGCGATGCGGGCTTGCGGCTCGACCACCTGCTGCTGAGCCCTGCCCTGGTCTCGCGGCTGGCGAAGGCCGGCGTCGACAAGACGGTGCGCGGCGAGGATGGCGCGAGCGATCACGCGCCGGCGTGGATTGTGTTGAAATAAGCAAGGCGCCGTAGGGTGGATTAGCCCGCGGCTGCGCGAAGCGCAGTCCGCTGGCGTAATCCACCACGTCTCGTTCCGCGGTGACGAAGTTGGTGGATTACGCTTCGCTAATCCACCCTACGAAAGCATGCCGCGGACTACCTTCCGTAATAATCCTTCACCGTGTCCCACGCCGCCTTCTGCAGCAGCTCCACCGTCGGCGCATCCAGCCCCATCGTGTAGGAGTTGCCGACCGGCGAGCGCCCCGTCAACGCGGCGAGCGTCACGCAGGTTGCGAGATAGGTGCCGGCCGGGCTCGGATGCCGCTTGTCCGGCGCATAGAGATTGAGCTCCGGCTGCAGTTTTCGCACGCGCGCGAACGCAAGCCCTGCGGGAATAACGAGCGCGTCGTTGGCGTTGCCTGCGACCGTGTAGGCCTCAGCGAGTTGCTCGGTCATCTCGGGCTTGTCGGCGTAGGCCCAGGACATGAAGAACACCGGACGCATGCCGTGGGCGCGGACGATGTCGCTGTCCTTCTTGGCGAAGGTCGTGAACGCGTCCTTCAACTGCGGATGGATCGGGCACTGGCTGCAATCCATCATCACGACGGCGTCAAACTGCTTGCCGGGCTTGTTGAAGACCACGACGTTCTGGTCGTCGAAGGAATAGGAGCCGATGCCGCCCGGCCGCAGCAGATTGTCCATGTCGTGCCAGTCGAGGCCGGAGCCGCCGATCGTGGCCATGGTGTTGCGATACGCGGCCTTGTTCTCCGCGTCCGCGGCCTTCTCCATCAGGGAGAGATGCCCGGGCATTCCGTTGTTGTAGTAGAAGAAGCTGTTGCCGACGAACAAACCGGCCTTGGGGAAGTCGGGCCCTGCCGTCGTGACCTTTGGCTTAGTCTGCGCCTGTGCATTGGCGCCAAACACAACGGCCAGACACATTGCGAGCATCACTCGCGCAAAAAGACGCATCATGGCTTCCTCCCCTTGTTTTCTGGGGCCGGAACAAATCAGCTTTTCAAAATCGTCTCAAGAGCACGAACGAGCAGCAGACATGCGCACGCAAAATGCTCACCACAAATTCCTGCCGTCGATCGTGTTCACGGTCACGGCCTCGAGATCGAAATCGTCGAACAGGCGCGCGTTCACCGCGACCTTGGGATTGTCGAAGTCGGGCTTGCCGCTCGACCAGTCCGGCGACTCCGAATAGGTGCCGCAGCCGCAACTCGCACAGAAATGATGTTTGACCGTGCGGCTGCCCCAGAGATAGGTCGCGACGTTGCCGGGCGGTGACAGCAGGCGAAACTGCGCCGGCGTGTAATAGGCCCACAGCGCGCCGCGCTTGGCGCAGAGCGAACAGGTGCAGCGCGTCACGTTCGAAGGCGCCTCCGTCACCTCGAACACCGTCTCACCGCAATGACAGCTTGCCTCGATCGGCATGACCCGCTCCCCGTTGTGTCAGGAGGCGGTCGTAGCCTGTCGCTGCTGCCAACATCCTGTCAGCAGAGGATGTGCGCGAGCCGGTTTTGCCAAGGGCGACACCAAATCCGGAAAACAACCCCATGCACAGTAGCAGACATCAATGAATTCAATGCCTTGGGCAATCAGGCGCCAAGCCCCTCCACGGTTTTGACGACGCACCCTGTCGAAGGCCTCTTGACCCGGCGGCTCTGGTCACCATACTGGTCTTACCAAGATCAGACCAAGAAGAGACCGGCATGGAGCTCAAGCGGGCCGCCGAAGGCGAAAAGGGGTTCGAGAAGGTGTTCGCCTTCTTGCGCGAGCGTCTGCTTGCGGGATCGCTCAAGCCCGGTGACCGCCTCATTTCGGAGCGTGAGCTGGCAACGCTGCTCAGCGTCAGCCGACCAATCGTCCGCGAGGCGCTGCGCGCCCTCACCGTTCTCGGCATCGTCGAGATCCGCGACCGCATCGGCACCGTGGTGACGCGGCCCGACGTCTCGGTGCTGAACGACTTCTTCACTTTCGCGCTCGCCCAGCAGGCGGACCTGCTCGACGACGTCATGCAGGCGCGCGTCGCGATTGAATGCCAGGCCATCCGCCTCGCCTGCGAGCGCGCCAATATCGCCGATTTCGAACGCCTGCAGCGCGCACTCGCCAGGATCGGCGAAACCATCGACGAGGCCGACGCCGGCGGCATGGCCGATTTCGAATTCCACCGCGCCATCGTCGTGGCCTCGCATTCGGAGACGCTGACCGTGTTGCACGGTTCGCTCGCCGGCCTGCTGACCCATTCGCATCGCAGCCGCCGCGAGCTGGTGCAGGCCTTTCCGTCGATGAAGACGTATTTGATCGACGACCACCGCCGCATCTTCGAAGCCGTGATCGCGCGCGACCCTGAACGCGCGGACGCGACGCTGCGCAAGCATTTCGCCATCGGCGACGAATACCGCAGGCGCGCCATCGTCGGCGACATCGACAAGACCAGCGCCTCCGGCTGACCGCGGCCGAACCACACGACCAAGACGCCAATCAACCAAGAAACGGACTGACATCATGGGACGGAATGACAAGGGCAGCGTCGGCTTCATCGGCATCGGCACGATGGGCCGCGAGATGGTGCGCAACCTGCTGATGGCCGGCCACGCGGTTCGCATTTACGATCTCAACGAGGCCGCGCTGGCCGACAGCGTCAAGGAAGGCGCCGTTCGCGCCACGAGCCCGGCCGATGCGGCGCAAGGCGTGGACATCGTCATCACCATGCTGCCCGACACGCCCCATGTCGAAGCAACCATCTACGGCGATCAGGGCCTCTTGACGTCGCCGCCACCGGGCAAGCTCATCGTCGACATGAGCACGATCTCGCCGATCGCGGTCCGCAAGATCCACGCCGACCTGCAGACAATCGGCGTCGGCTTCATCGACGCGCCGGTCTCCGGCGGTCCCGTCGGTGCCAAGAACGCCGCGCTCTCGATCATGGCCGGCGGCGACGCGGATGCGTTTGCCAAGGCCGAGCCGTTCTTCAAGGCGATGGGCACGACCATCACCCATGTCGGTGCCTCCGGCGCCGGCCAGACCGTCAAGCTCTGCAATCAGTTGATCTGCGGCATCAACATCCAGGCGATCTGCGAGGCGCTCGCGCTCGGGCGTGCCTCGGGCATCGATCTCGATCTGCTGCGCCGGGTGCTGCTTGGCGGCTCCGCCGCCTCGTGGATGCTCGACAAGCTCGGCCCCGCGATGATCGCGGGCGACGTCTCCGCCGGCTTCCGCATCGATCTCCAGCTCAAGGATCTTCGCCTGGTGCAGGAGCACGCCCAGGCGCTGAGCGTGCCCCTGCCCGGCACGGCGCTCGTCACCAGCCAGTATGTCGATGCCCGCGCCCATGGCGAAGGCAACAACGGCAACCAGGCGCTGTTCCGGGTCTATGACCGCATGACCAACCAGACCACCGGCTGAAACTGACACGATGAGCCTCCAACTCGACTTTCCCGCAGTGCTGGAGCGCTGGCCAAGTTTCCTGGCCGGCGCCGCGCTGACGCTCGAGTTGGCGTTCTTTGCGACCGTGCTCGGGGCGTTGATCGGCACGCTCGCGGCCGTCGGCCGCGGTTCGCGGAGCGCCCTGATTGCAGGCGCCTGCAAAGTCTATGTCGAGGCGATCCGCAACACGCCGCTGCTGGTGCAGATCTTCCTGGTTTATTTCGGCCTCGCCAGCCTCGGCCTGAAATTCTCCGCCTTCACCGTGGCGGTGGCCGCATTGACCATCAATGTCGGCGCCTACACGGCCGAGATCATGCGCGCCGGCTTCGAGGCGATCCCGCGCGGACAGATCGAGGCGGCCGAAGGTCTGGCGCTGTCGCGGCTGCAGATCTACTGGCACATCATCCTGCTGCCCGCGATCGAGAAGGTCTATCCGGCGCTGACCAGCCAGTTCGTACTGCTGATGCTGGCCTCCTCCGTCTGCTCGCAGATCTCGGCCGAAGAGCTCACGGCGGTCGCCAACTACATCCAGTCGGACACCTATCGCGCGTTCGAAACCTACATCATCGTCGCCGTGCTCTACGTCATCCTGTCGCTGGTGATGCGCGCGGGCTTCTGGGGCCTCGGACTCGTGCTGTTTCCGCGCCGTCGCCGGCTCGGCACGCCGTTGTGAGATGACCATGGGCGGACATCTCAACATCAACCATCTCATGTTCCTTGGCCAGGGCGCGCTGTGGACCATCGGCCTGTCGGTGATCGCGCTGATCGGCGGTGGCATCGTCGGCTTCGTGATCGCGCTGGCGCGGATCTCGCCGCTGAAATCAGTGCGGATCGCCAGCGCCGTTTACGTCCAGTTGATCCAGGGCACGCCGCTGCTGGTGATCCTCTTCCTCGGCTATTTCGGCCTCGCCGCCGTTGGGCTGAAGGTCTCGCCGCTCGTTGCCGCCGGCGCCTCGCTGACGCTCTATGTCGCGGCCTATCTCGGCGAGATCTGGCGCGGCTGCATCCAGTCGGTGCCGAAGCCGCAATGGGAGGCCGCCGAGGGCCTGGCGCTGAGCCGGACCCAACGCATGATGAAGGTGATCCTGCCGCAGGCGATCCGCATCGCGACGCCGCCGACCGTCGGCTTCATGGTGCAGATCATCAAGAACACCTCGCTCGCCTCCGTCGTCGGCTTCGTCGAGCTGATGCGCTCCGGCCAGATCGTCAACAACTCGCTGTTCGAACCGTTCGCCATCTACGCCATCATCGCCGTCACCTATTTCGCCATGTGCTATCCCCTCTCCCTGTTCAGCCAGAGGCTGGAAAAGCGGATGGGGCGTGGCCGGTCCAACCTCGCGCCAGCCTGACATGCAGCAGAACTCCTCGCCCTCCGAACCGATCGTATCGCTCCGCGACGTGCAGAAGAGCTTCGGCCCGCTCCGCGTACTCGACGGCGTCTCCTTTGCCGTCCAGCGCGGCGAAGTGCTGGCGCTGATAGGCCGCTCCGGCTCCGGCAAGAGCACGGCGCTGCGCTGCATCGACCGCTTCGAGAAGGTCGACGGCGGCGAGATCGTCGTCTGCGGGCACAGGGTCGATCGTCCTGATGTGGATCTGCGCGCGCTGCGCCAGGACGTCGGCATCGTGTTCCAGAGCTACAATCTGTTTCCGCATCTCACCATCGAACAGAACATCACGCTGGCACCCTGCGCCGTGAAAGGCATGGGCTCGTCGCAGGCAAAAGACCTCGCGCGAAAAGTCCTGGCGCAGGTCGGACTCGAGGAGAAGCTGCACGCCTATCCCGAGCAGCTCTCCGGCGGCCAGCAGCAGCGCGCGGCGATCGCCCGCTCGCTGGCGATGCAGCCGAAGGTGATGCTGTTCGACGAGGTCACCTCCGCGCTCGATCCCGAACTCACCGCCGAGGTGCTGAAGGTGATCGAGCAACTGGCGGCCGACGGCATGACCATGGTGATGGTCACCCACGAGATGGGTTTTGCCAAAGGCATCGCCGACCGCATCGTGTTCATGCATCGCGGCAAGGTTCACGAGACCGGACCCGCCTCGATCCTGAATTCGCCGACGACCCCCGAGCTCACGCAATTCGTGGGCACGGGAAACTTAAAATCATAACAGGGAGGAGAACTGGGAATGACCAACAAGACACTGCTGGGCACCGCCGCCGCGCTTCTGGGCTTCGTGATGATGACCGCGATGCCGGCATCGGCGGACCAGCTCGACGATATCATGAAGGCCAAGAAGATCCGGATCTCGACGGACCTCGCCATCCCGCCCTCGGGCATGATGGATTCCAGCATGAAGCCGACCGGCTCCGACGTCGAGGTCGCCCAGTTGCTCGCCAAGGATTGGGGTCTCGAACTCGAATTCATCCAGACCACCGGCGCGACGCGCATTCCGAACGTGCTGACCGGCAAGGCCGACATCATCATCTCGACCCTGTCGGTGACACCCGACCGCGCCAAGGTAATCGACTTCACCAAGCGCTACGCGACACTGCAGTCCGACGTGGGCTGCCTGAAGTCGTCGCCCGTCAAGGACTGGCCGGACCTGAAGGACAAGTCGATCGGCGTGTCCCGCGGCACCACGCAGGACACCACACTGACCAACATGAAGGACAAGGACCTCAAGATCTCGCGTTACGACGACGACGCGACCATGGTGACGGCCGCCGTGTCCGGCCAGGTCGACTGCGTCGGCACGTCGGCAACCATCATCAACCAGATCGGCGTGAAGAACCCGTCGCGCGTGTTCGAATCGCGAGTTCCGATCGCGACCTTCGATCTCGCCATCGGCCTCAAAAAGGGCGAGCCGGCCCTGATGGACAAGCTCAATGGCTGGATCGCCGACAATATCAAGAACGGCAAGCTGAACGCGATCTACAAGAAGTTCCACGGGTCCGAATTGCCGCCGGACATGCGCAGCTAACACCAGAACTCGTGACAGCCGCCCGCTTGCGGCTGTCACGCCTCCTGCAAAATCAAGAAGGACATCACATGCGTCTCGTTATCGGATCCGACCACGCCGGCTGGCCGCTGAAGCAGACCGTCATCGACCATATCCGCAAGCTTGGCCACGACGTCGTCGACGTCGGCTCCTATGACGACAAGCCGGTGGATTTCCCCGACATCGCACGCGCCGTCGCGCAGAAGGTGACCTCGGGCGAAGCCAAGCGCGGCATCATGGTCTGCGGCACCGGCGTCGGCGCCTCGATCGCCGCCAACAAGATGAAGGGCATCCGCGCCGCGGTCTGCCACGACGTCCATTCCGCCCACCAGAGCGTCGAGCACGACGACGTCAACGTCATGTGCATCGGCGCGCAGATCGTCGGCGCCTGGCTCGCGGTCGATCTGGTCTCGTCCTATCTCTCGGCCGAGTTCTCCACCGACGAGGATTTCCGCCGCCGCGTCGAGAAGCTGCGCGTGATGGATGAGCAAGGCTGAGGTCCGGCAGAACGGTAGCCTGGAAACAGTTGTACCGAACTCGAGGTCTCGTGCCCCGGACGCAGCGCAGCGCTCCTTCAGCGGTGCGCTGCAGAGCCGGGGCCCATGCTGCAACGGAACACGCGGCTTGCCGGGTCCCGGCTCTGCGCAGCAATGCTACGCATTGCAGCGCGTCCGGGACACAAGAGGACAGAATACCGCACCTTTATCCTCCGCCATTGCTAGACTGCTCCGATTCCCGGAGTGGTCCTCGCCTTGGCCTTTGTCTTCGTCCTTATCGTCGGCCTGATCGCCGGCACCGTCTCAGGCATCGTCGGCACCGGGTCGTCGATCATGCTGATGCCGGTGCTGGTCTATGCCTATGGGCCGAAGGAGGCCGTGCCGATCATGGCGGTCGCGTCGGTGATGGCGAATTTCTCGCGCATCCTGGCGTGGTGGCGCGAGGTCGACTGGCGCGCCTGCGCGGCCTATTCGGTGACAGGTATTCCGGCCGCCGCGCTCGGTGCGCGCACGCTGCTCGCCCTGCCCTCGCACGCCGTCGACCTCGCCATCGGCATCTTCCTGATCGCGATGGTACCGGTGCGGCACTGGCTGGCACGGCATGATCTGAAGGCCAATCTCTGGCACCTCGCGATCGGCGGCGCGATCATCGGCTATCTCACGGGCATCGTGGTCTCGACCGGCCCGCTCAGCGTGCCGCTGTTCCTGTTCTACGGCCTGTCCAGGGGCGCTTTTCTCGCGACCGAAGCCGCCGCCTCGCTCGGGCTCTATTTCGCGAAGTCCGTGACCTTCGAGCGGTTCGGCGCGCTGACCGGTGACGTCTTCGTCAAGGGCCTGATCGCGGGCTCCTCGCTGATGTCGGGCGCCTTCATCGCCAAGCGCTTCGTGCTGCATCTGAAGCCGGAGATGTTTCGCCTGGTGATGGACGCGATCATGATCGCGGCCGGGCTCTCGATGCTGTGGAACGCGACGCAGCCGTAGTCGCGCTCAGGCGGCAAATTCCGGCGCGATCGACGGGCTCTCGGGGAGAACACGGCTTTCGGGCACAGCCTGTCCGTCGAGCCATTGCAGCACGGCCTCGAGCGGCTGCGGCCGGTGGTAGAGATAGCCCTGCCCGAGCATCACGCCCATCTCGCGCATGGCCTCGGCCTGTTGAGGCCGCTCGATGCCTTCCGCAACCAGCGTGAGGCCGAGCGTACCGGCGAGCGATGCGATGACGCCGACGATCGCCTTGTCTTCGGCGCTGTCGGGGATCTCGCTGATGAAGGCCTTGTCGATCTTGACCTTGTCCAGCGGAAAGCGCCTGAGATGCGCGAGCGAGCTGTAGCCCGTGCCGAAATCGTCGAGCGCGATGGTGGCGCCGAGGCGCCGGAGGCGATGCAGCGTCTCGGAAGCACTGGCGATGTTGTTGATCAGCGAGCCCTCGGTGATCTCCAGCTCCAGCGACGACGCCGCGACGTCGAAGCGTGAACAGGTCGCGCGCAGCTCGGCCGCGAACGAATGATCGGCGAGTTCCGACGGCGGCAGATTAATCGCGATGCGGATCTGCGGCTTGCCGGCGGCCATCAGGCGCTGCAGCGCGCGGCAGGCGTCGGTCAGCACGTAGCGCGTCAGCCGGGCATTGTTGCCGCTGCACTCGATCAACGGCAGGAATTCGCCGGGGCCGATGATGCCGTGCTCGGGATGGCGCCAACGAATGAGCGCTTCGAGGCCGACGACGGCCTGGCTCTCCAGATCGACCTGGCTCTGATACCAGACCTCGAATTGGCCCTCGGAGAAACCCGTGGGAATGGCGAGCTCGAGGTCCCTGCGGCGGCGATAGTCCCGTTGCAAGGCCTCGTCCAGCACCGCGACGGTGCCCGGCGCCTTGCTCTTGGCATGGTAGAGCGCGATGTCGGCGAGCGCCGGCAGATGCGACAGTTCGGGATCGCCGGCGCGGCGCAGGGCAAGGCCGATGCTGGCACGCGGCACGACCTGCTTGTCATGCAGCCGGATCGGCTCCGAGATCGCATCGAGCAGCTGGCGCGCGAAGGCCTGCGCCGTCGCCTCGTTGCTGACTTCGGGGCGGATGACGACGAATTCGTCGCCGCCGAGCCGCGCGACCCAGTCCTGCGGTTCGACCGCCTCGCGCAGGCGCTCGGAGATATGCACCAGGAATTTGTCGCCGGCGTCGTGGCCGAAGGTGTCGTTGATACCCTTGAAGTCGTCGAGATCGATGAAGCAGAACGCGATCAGCGAGTCCGGCGAGCCGGCGTCCTTGCTCAGCGTCACCAGATGCTCGGACAGCGAGCGGCGGTTGGGCAGGCCCGTCAGCGGATCATGCGCGGCCATGTGACCGAGCCGGTCGAGCGCACCCGACGTGGTGTGCTGCATGGCGTTGAAGGCACGCGCGAGCTGGCCGAATTCATTGAGTGATTTGATCTCGGCCGGATAGGCGCGGCCATCCTGCTTGCTGCGCTGGATCGCCGACATGATCGCGGCGAGCGGCTTGCCGATGAAGATGTTGGCGGAGATCCGCATCGCGATCAGCGTCGCAAAAGTCGCGAGCAGGCCGACGACGAGCAGGAGCATCAGCCGGCTGCTGGTATCCGCATAGACCGTTGCATAGGAATAGGCGATCTCGATCCGGCCGGCGTGCACCGCGATGTTGCCATTGGCGTAGCTGATCGGCCGCGAGACTTCGGACACCGCCTGATCTGCGGGACGCGCCACCACGCGCGCGATTGCAACGCCGGTGTCGTCATAGACGGCCGCCGCAGCGATGGTCTCGTCGTGCATGATCTCGTTCAGCACGCTCGTGACCTGATCATAGCGCATCTTCCAGAGCGGTTCGGCGATCAACTCGGCGCGGCTTTCGGCGGTGCGGGCGATGCGCGCGTCGAGCTGGCGGATCTGCGACCAGAAGCTCGATACCTCGACACCGGCGGAGGCCAGCAGTTGCACCACCAGCAGCACCGGCACCGTGGCCCAGATCATCGCACGGACCACCGAGCGCGGCCGTGCAGCCGGCGCGGTGGATTTCGGATCGGTCATGTCGTCAGCGTTTGGCATCAGTCGGCAGCGCCTTCGAGCGGCGCCAGCGACGAGATCAGCGCGTCGATGGAGAAATCATATTGGCCGCAATGTCCCGCCTTCGCCCGCAACTGCGTGAAATCGATCCGGTCGAACGAGCGGTTCCTGATGAGGTCGCCGACCGAGGCCAGGTTCTTGCTGGTGATTGCCGACGTCTTGACCTCGACATGGGACGATGTCGCAGCGAAATCGCAGCCATCGGCATAGTCGCGTAGCAGCACGATCGACCAGCCGCCGAGCAGGAAATGTCCGCCGTCGGTGAGAAGCAGGCGGCCCGCCCTGATGGCGCGCAGCGCGTCGTCGGACCAGTTGAGGCCGACCACCTGGATGTCCTGGCCCGGCACGAGGCCCGCCGACGAAATCGCCTTGATGGCGCCGAGCGCCATGGGATCGTTGCCGGCCCACACTCCCGCAGGACGAATGCCCTTGCGGGCGGCCCAGCTCAGATAGTTCATCGTGACCTGTTCGGCCTCGGACTGCGTCCAGTTGGCGTACAGCATCCGGTCCACGACGACGTCGGGCGCGGCTGCGACCGCGAGCTGGAGACCGACATTGCGCGCGATCGACGACGGCGTGATCTCGTCGCCGCCGATGCCGAGAATGTGGATCTTGCCGTCGGCGCTCTGCCATTTCTCCTTGCGCGCGGTGCTGATCAGGGCGTTGGCCATGCGCACGCCGGCGGTCTGGAGATCGGTCGTGATGTCGCCGAGCCAGGTCTTGAGCGCCTGTCGCGGCTGTCCGAGACGCGCCGCATCGTTGCCGATCAAGGTGTTCGACAGCAGCAGCGTCTTGACGCCGGCAATCTCTGCCGCTTCCAGGATCGGAACGGCAGCGGATTCCTCATTCGAGAGGATGAGGAAGTCGGGCTTGTCGGCACGTGCCACCACGCCGAGCCCGAGGTCCTGCATGGTGCGGTAATTGCGTTCGCTGGTCAGCACCTCGACATGGGCATCGAGCTTGCGGCCGGCGGCCTGCATGGTCTGCGCGACCATGTCCCAATAGACCTCGCCGGTCTTGCCGGGATTGACGAAGACAATGTTGAGACGCTTTGAATCGGCCGCAACGGCTCGGCCGGCCGGCGCGAATACGCCGCAGGCGATGCCCATCACGAGCAATATGCGCAAAAATCCCGTCATTCGTTTCGACACCCCGTCTTGGTTCCGAAACTGGACCCGCGTCCGCTAACATTTGGCAAAGTCGGGTAAATTGCAGGGATATAGAGCTAACAAACGGTGTATCGGCAGCGGCGAATTGCGCTCATCGGGATCTGACGATCGCCCTTGCGGCCGTGCTTCCGTGCTATCAGCTGATCAGACCCCTCCGACTCGCTGTCCCCAACACGCTGTCCGACATGGCCAAGAACACGCTTTCCTTCGTCTGCCAGAACTGCGGCGCGGCCTATAACCGCTGGCAGGGCAAGTGCGAGTCCTGCGGCGAGTGGAATACGCTCGCCGAGGAGGACGCCACTGGTAACGTGCCGGTCTCGATCCGCTCCAAGCGCAAGGGACGCACCTTCGCGCTGGAAAGCCTCGCCGGCAAAAGTCCGGATGCGCCGCGGCTGTCCTCGGGGATGGCCGAGCTCGACCGCGTCACCGGCGGCGGCTTCGTCCGCGGCTCGGTGCTGCTGGTCGGCGGCGATCCCGGTATCGGCAAATCGACGCTGCTGACGCAGGCGACCAGCCTGATGGCGCGCGCCGGCCACCGCATCGTCTACATTTCCGGCGAAGAAGCCATCGCCCAGGTGCGGCTGCGCGCCGAGCGGCTCGGGCTGTCGGATGCGCCGGTGCAGCTCGCCGCCGAGACCTCGGTCGAGGACATCGTCTCGACGCTGTCGGAAGGCGCGGTGCCGCGCCTGATCGTGATCGACTCGATCCAGACGATGTGGACCGACACGGTGGAATCCGCGCCCGGCACGGTCACGCAGGTCCGCGCCTCGGCGCAGGCGCTGATCCGGTTCGCCAAGAAGACGGGCGCCGCCATCATCCTGGTCGGCCATGTCACCAAGGACGGCCAGATCGCTGGCCCCCGCGTGGTCGAGCACATGGTCGATGCGGTCATGTCGTTCGAGGGCGAAGGCTCGCAGCAATTCCGCATTCTGCGTTCGGTGAAGAACCGCTTCGGCCCGACCGACGAGATCGGCGTGTTCGAGATGACCGGCCTTGGCCTGCGCGAAGTCACCAACCCGTCCGAGCTGTTCCTGTCCGAACGCGACCTCGGCACGCCCGGCACCGCAGTCTTTGCGGGCATCGAGGGCACGCGGCCCGTTCTGGTCGAATTGCAGGCGCTGGTGGCGCCGACCTCGCTCGGCACGCCGCGCCGGGCCGTGGTCGGCTGGGATCAGAGCCGGCTCTCGATGGTGCTGGCGGTGCTGGAGGCCCATTGCGGGGTCAAGCTGTCGGGCCACGACGTCTATCTGAACGTCGCCGGCGGCCTGCGCATCCACGAGCCCGCAGCCGATATGGCCGCTGCGGCAGCGCTGGTGTCGTCCCTGGTTAATGCGCAGTTGCCCAGCGATGCCGTCTATTTCGGCGAGATTTCGCTCTCCGGCGTGATCCGCCCGGTGGCGCAGACCCCGGCCCGGCTCAAGGAAGCGGTAAAACTCGGCTTCAAGCGTGCGGTGCTGCCCGAATCGGCCCGTGGCGGCGATGCCGGTGGTGACGCGGGATTGTCGTTGAATGCCGTCAACAGCCTCACGACGCTGGTGGCCGAGATCGCCGCCAAGGGCTCCCGCCGCGGCGAACAGCCCCCGCCAGCGGAGAAAAATGCCACACCGGCAAGATTCCGCCGTGGAGAGGGTTAGCCGGAGGTGACGTCCCCCGCCCCCGCAGCTATACAGCCGTCACAAAAGCAGCATGGGATTGCGTGGTTGCGGCCTTGCCGGGAACGCCGTCTGACCCTCACTTTGGGCCACGGCCAAACACCGATTCGCTGAGCACCTTCGACGTACCGAGCGGACCAGACCAGCCGATGCCAGTAACCATCCTCGACCTGATCCTGCTCGGTGTGATGCTGATCTCGGGCCTGCTGGCCATGGTCCGCGGCTTCATGCGCGAAATCCTGTCGATCGCGGCCTGGGGCGCGGCGGCGATCGTGACGCTGTACTCGTTCTCGAAGCTGCTGCCGACCGCCAAGACCTATTTCAACAACGACACCGTCGCGAGCGTGGTCGTGGTGGCCGGCGTGTTCGTCGGTACCCTGGTCGTGGTCTCCGTGATCACGGTGCGGATCTCCGACATGATCCTGGATTCGCGCATCGGCGCGCTGGACCGGACCCTCGGGTTCCTGTTTGGCCTTGCTCGCGGGCTTTTGATCGTCGTGGTCGCGTTCCTGTTCTTCACCTGGCTGGTGCCGGACAAGCAGCGCCCCGACTGGGTCACGGGGGCGAAGTCCCGCGTGGTGCTGCAGGGAACCGGGGATTGGCTGATGTCCCTCTTGCCTGACGACCCCGAGAACACCATCTTGAAGAGATTCAAGAAAAACAAACCAGAAGATGATCAAGCTGATACCGAGCAGCAGCCTTCGGGCAGCGGCGACGGTTACAGTAAATCGGCTCGTGACGGTATGAAAAAGCTGCTCGAGAAACCTGCGGCGCGTTGATCAAGCCCAGGTTGACTGAACAACAGAGAGGCGCGGACGAGATGCGACACCCTGACCAGGACGCCCAGCTTGATCTCGACTTGAACCGGCCCTCTGGCCCCGCCGCGATCGAGCTACAGGACGACCTGGAGGGAGACACGCTGCGCGAGGAATGCGGCGTGTTCGGCATCTACGGACATCCGGATGCAGCCGCCATCACCGCGCTCGGCCTTCACGCCCTTCAGCATCGCGGTCAGGAAGCCGCGGGCATCGTCTCCTACGACGGCAGCCGCTTTCATAGCGAGCGCCGCCTCGGCCTCGTCGGCGACACCTTCTCCCGCCGCGAGGTGATCGACCGCCTGCCCGGCAGCATGGCCGTCGGCCATGTCCGCTACGCCACCACGGGCGCGACCATCCTGCGCAACGTGCAACCGCTGTTCGCCGAGCTCAATGCCGGCGGCCTCGCGGTCGCCCACAACGGCAACCTCACCAATGGCCTGACGCTGCGCCGCGAGCTCGTGCGGAACGGCGCGATGATGCAGTCGACCACCGACACCGAGGTGATCCTGCATCTGGTGGCGCGCTCCCGGCGCAGCCGCTTCATCGAGCGCTACGTCGATGCACTGCGCGAGATCGAAGGCGCCTATGCGCTGGTCTCGCTGACCAACAAGAAGCTGGTCGGCGCGCGCGATCCGCGCGGTATCCGTCCGCTGGTGCTCGGCGAGCTCGACGGCTGCCCGATCCTGACGTCGGAGACCTGTGCGCTCGACATCATCGGCGCGCGCTTCGTCCGCGACATCGAGCCCGGCGAAGTCATCGTGTTCGACGAGAAGGGCCAGGACATCCACAAGCCGTTCCCGCCGATGGCGCCGCGCCCCTGCATCTTCGAATACATCTACTTCTCCCGGCCGGATTCCATCGTTCACGGCCGCTCGGTCTACGAGGTGCGCAAGAGCTTCGGCGCGCAGCTCGCGCGCGAGAGCCACGTGCCGATCGACGTCGTCGTCCCGGTGCCGGATTCCGGCGTGCCGGCCGCGGTCGGCTACAGCCAGTATTCGGGCGTGCCGTTCGAGCTCGGCATCATCCGCAACCACTATGTCGGCCGCACCTTCATCCAGCCGACCCAGGCGATCCGCGAATCCGGCGTGCGCATGAAGCACTCGGCCAACCGCGCCGCGATCGAAGGCAAGCGCATCATGCTGATCGACGATTCGCTGGTGCGCGGCACCACCTCGAAGAAGATCGTGCGCATGATGCGCGACGGCGGCGCCAAGGAAGTGCACTTCCGCCTCGCCTCGCCCCCGATCCTCTATCCCGACTATTACGGCATCGACCTGCCGGACCGCGGCGGCCTTCTCGCGGCGACCCATTCACTGGAGGAGATGCGCGAGATCATCGGGGCCGACTCGCTCGCCTTCCTGTCGATCGACGGCATGTACCGCGCCATGGGCGAGCCCGGCCGCGACCCCGCCAATCCGAAGTTCTCGGACCATTGCTTCACGGGGGCCTATCCGACCCACCTCACCGACCAGACCCAGACCGAGCAGCAGCCGCGGCAGCTGTCGCTGCTGGCCGAGGCGAGCTGACCGCGGATCGTTGCCGCGGGGCTCATTAAAGCCCCCTTTTCGTCATGGCCGGGCTTGTCCCGGCCATCCGCGTCTGTAATACCCGCCGCAAATGCCCGGGACGAGCCTGGGCGTGACGGAAGTATTCGACGATGACAGACGCCCTCGCCAACCGCATCGCTCTCGTCACCGGCGCCTCGCGCGGCATCGGTTTTGCGACCGCCATCGCGCTCGCCAAGGCCGGCGCGCATATCGTTGCGACCGCGCGCACGCAGGGCGGGCTGGAGGAGCTCGACGACGAAATCCGCAAGGCCGGCGGCAGCGCCACGCTGGTGCCGCTCAACCTCACCGATACCGACGGCATCGCCCGGCTCGGCGCCGGCCTGCACGAGCGCTACGGCAAGCTCGACGTCCTGGTCGGCAATGCCGGCGTGCTCGGCCCCTCCTCGCCGGTCGGCCATATCGAGCTGAAAGCCTTCACCGACGTGATGGCGATCAACGTCTCCGCGAACTTCCAGCTGATCCGCTGCATGGAGCCCCTGCTCAAGCAGTCCGACGCCGGCCGCGCCGTGTTCGTCACATCGGGCGCCGCCAACAAGGCCACCGCCTATGTCAGCCCCTACGCCGCCTCCAAGGCCGCGCTGGAGACGCTGGCACGCGCCTGGGCGCAGGAGACCGCGAACACCGCGATCCGCGTCAACCTGTTCAATCCGGGCCCGGTCCGCACCCGCATGCGCGCCACGCTGATGCCGGGCGAGGATCCGGCCACGCTCGACACCGCCGAACAGGTCGCCGAATTCATCGTGCCGATGTGCGCGCCCGGCTGGACCGAGACCGGCAAGTTCTACGACTACAAGTCCCGCACGCTCATGAGCTTCCGCGCGCCGGCGTAGTTGCTGTGCCTGATTGACTCGCCTGCCTCCCCGCGATTGACTGCCTGTGCTCAAGCGGCAGCAAAGCCGCAAGCCAAAAAAGGGAGGTCGCCATGGCGCCATGGCATCGCGCAGGGTTTTCGCGTGCGCTCGCAAACGTCTCTCATGCCGTCTCCATTCTGATTGCAGCCATCGCGTTCGTGCTCCCGGGCACGGCGCGCGCCGGCGACGTCCCGACCTTCGCGGTCGATCCGTCATGGCCGAAGCAGTTGCCGAACAACTGGATCCTCGGCCAGGTCGGCGGCATCACGGTCGACTGGCAGGGCCACATCTGGGTGATCCATCGCCCCCGCTCGCTCACCGACGACGAGAAAGGCGCAAGCCTCACCCCGCCGCGCTCGAAATGCTGCGTGTCGGCACCGCCCGTGCTCGAGTTCGATGCCGACGGCAATCTGCTGCGGTCCTGGGGGGGTCCAGGCCAGGGCTATGAATGGGTCGGCCGCGAGCACGGCATCGAGGTCGACGAACGCGGCTTCGTGTGGATCGGCGGCAATGCCGACAACGACAACGCCATCCTGAAATTCTCGCTCGACGGCAAGTTCGTAGCGCAGATCGGCAAGATCGCGCCGAGCCTCGGCAGCAACGACACGACGCAGCTCGGCAAGCCCGCCGAGACCGCGCTCGACAAGGAGGCCAACGAGATCTACGTCGCCGACGGCTATGGCAACCGCCGCGTCATCGTGTTCGACGCGACCACGCTTGCCTACAAGCGTCACTGGGGCGCCTACGGCAACAAGCCCAACGATGACAAGCAAGCGGCTTACGATCCAAAAGCGCCGGTCTCGCAGCAATTCGGAAATCCCGTTCACTGCGTGAAGCTCGCCAATGACGGCCTCGTCTATGTCTGCGACCGCATCAACAACCGCATCCAGGTGTTCAAGAAGGACGGGA
>Ga0065165_1001330_pt1 | contig 27458 bp, 28 predicted proteins | sample AraplaMF_Cvi_mMF_FD_63813 | JGI IMG/M metagenome (GOLD analysis project Ga0065165, IMG submission 63813) | Arabidopsis root microbial communities from the University of North Carolina, USA - plate scrape MF_Cvi_mMF (version 2) (version 3) | ecosystem: Host-associated > Plants > Roots >... | reverse complement strand
GGCTGGCTCAAGGCCCGCCACCACTTCTCGTTCGCCAACTACTACGACCCGCAGAACATGGGCTGGGGCCCGATCCGGGTGTGGAACGACGACGAGATCGCGCCGAACTCCGGCTTCCCGCCGCACCCGCACTCCGACATGGAGATCATCACCTATGTCCGGAAGGGTGCGATCACCCACAAGGACAGCCTGGGCAACGAAGGCCGCACCGAGGCCGGCGACGTCCAGGTGATGAGCGCGGGCACGGGCATCCGTCACGCCGAGTACAACCTGGAGCCTGAGACCACGACGCTCTTTCAGATCTGGATCGAGCCCAGCGAACGCGGCGGCCGGCCCAGCTGGGGCGCCAAGCCCTTCCCGAAGGGCGACCGCGCCGGGAAGTTCGTGACCCTGGCCAGCGGCGTGGCCGGCGACGAGGACGCGCTGCCCATCCGGACCAACGGCCGGGTGTCGGGCGCGACCCTGAAGGCCGGCGAGACCACGGAGTATGTGCTGGGCAAGGACCGGCACGCCTATCTGGTGCCGGCGATCGGCGCCGTGGAGGTCAACGGGGTTCGGCTGAACGCCCGGGACGGCGCGGCGGTGAAGGACGAAGAGGTCCTGAAGGTCACGGCGCTCGAAGACGCCGAAGTCGTGCTGGTCGACGCTGCAGCTTAAGTAGAGCTGAAGTCTAGACGCGATTAGGCCCGCAGCTGGGGCGGCTGCGGGCCCTTTCGCACGTCCGCTATTCGAAGGGAGAGCTTAGCGGGCGGCGAAGGTCTTGGACGCCTGCTCGAGCTTGGCCGAGCGGAGCGCGGTGACCTTTTCGGAGAGTTCTTCCTTCACGGCCGTCCGGCAGGCGGCGGCGACGCTCAGGCTGCGTTCCTCGCGGCAGAAGTCGCGGGCGGCGTAGTCGGCGCGCTTCGTGAAGGTGGCCATGCCCTCGGGGGTGAGCAGGTTGATGTCGGCGATCTTCACGGAGGCGGGGGCGGCCAGGGCCGAGGCGGGGAGCGACGCGATGGGGAGCGCGGCCAGGGCCAGCATGGCGGCTGAGGCGATGCGGGAGGTCAGGTTGTTCATGGTCGTTTCCTTCGGAGCGGTGTGCCCCGGCGGTGTTGTCCGCCGGCAAGGAAACGAATACTCGGTGAGTTCGACGAAAACCCGTGAATATGGAGTAATGACGTCGATTTAAGAAAATTACAGGCGCTTAATACTTAAACCCGCCGTAATGTGACGTGTGAGCCGCAAGGTGACGCCTCAGTGGAGGCACGTCGGCTCCACCACCGTCTGGTCCCATTCGCCATCGGCGTCGCAGACCAGCACCGGCCAGGGCATCTCGATCAGGCGCACCCAGTCGCCGGCGGCGGCCAGGGCCTCGTCACGCGTCTCGTAGGCGCCCAGGTCGCCGGCTTCGGCGTCCTGCAGGACCCAGTGGCCGCTTCGGGCCCGCACGGTGAAGTCGAACATGAGATCTTCCCTCAATCGCAGGAGGATTCTCGCGAAGAGTGGTTTCCAAAGCACGAAGACGCCGGGTCGCACCCCATGCGACCGGACCGCGCAGGGGGATGGAACCGAATCGAAGCTTGGCCGTTCATGGCGTGGGTTCGGGGGAACGAGGTCATGCGCAATGCACGCCACAAGCGATCTCGCTACACGCGCAGCGACATTCAGTTCATGTTCAACTAGACAGGTGTGATTGAGCGATGCCGGATGACGCTGGCCTTCGTGTTGGAGTGCATGGAATGACCGCCCAGACCAGTCTTGAGGGACTGCGGGTCCTCGTCGTCGAGGACGAGATGATGGTGTCCATGCTGATCGAGGACATGCTGAGCGACCTGGGGTGTACGGTCGTGGGGCCGGCCTCGCGCCTGGACGAGGCGATCGAACTGGCCAACCAGGCCGAGCTCGACTGCGCGGTCCTGGACGTGAACCTGGGCGGCCAGCCGATCTTCCCCCTGGCGGACCTGCTCCGCGAGAAGGGCGCGCCCTTCGCCTTCGCCACCGGCTACGGCGACGCGGGTCTTCGCGATGTGGATCGGGGGTCGCCGGTGCTGCAGAAGCCGTTCCGCGAGGGCGACCTGGCGCGGGTCCTGGGCGAACTCAAGGCCCGCTAGGCGCAGCCTACAGGTACGGGAAAGCCTGACCGGCCCAGTCGCTGACCAGCAGGCCGACCGAGCCCACCAGAGCGCTGATCGCCAGAAGCAGTTTCACGTCTCGTCTCCTCGAAACCGGCACAACATCTGTGCGAGGGAGCAAATAGTGCGCCAGCCATGGTCGCGGTAGTTACCTTTTGTGCAGAATAGTCCTGCGCTTTTGGAAAGCGTCCGCAGACGTTCGTATGCGTATCTGCCGTTCTACAGCCCCTTCGCGATCAGCCCGGCCAGCAACTTGTCGGGCGTGATCGGATAGTCCCGGATCCGCACGCCGCACGCGTTGTAGATCGCGTTGGCCACCGCCGCGCCAGCACCGGAATTGCCCAGCTCGCCCACGCCCTTGATGCCCATCGGGTTGGCCTTGTCGTCCACCTCGTCCAGCATGATGGCGTCAAGCTCGCCGATGTCGGCCTGCACCGGCACCAGGTACTGGGCCAGGTCCTGGTTGATCAGCGAGCCGTGGTGCGGATCGACCGCATTGCCCTCGGTGATCGCCGAGCCGACGCCCCAGATCATCCCGCCGGTGAGCTGACTGCGCGCGGTCTTCTCGTTGAGGATCCGGCCGGCGGCGAACACCCCCAGCATCCGGCGCACGCGCACCTCGCCCGTCACCGGGTCGACGCCCACCTCGCAGTAGTGGCCGCCATAGGTCTGGGTGCTCCACTCGCGCATGTCGGCGGCCGGGCGGCTGTCGCCCTCCACCGTCAGGCCCTCGGGCGCCGCACGGGCCACCAGGGCCGCCAGGGTCTCGGACTTGTTCTCGATGGCGATGACGCCGTCCTGAAAGGTCACCAGCTCGGGATCGTCACCATAGAGCGGGGAGCGCGGGTCGCCGGTGGCCAGCTCGGCCAGGGCCTTGCGCAGGTTCATGCCGGCGGCCAGCGCCGCCGAGCCGGCCGTGGCGGCCCCGAACTGCCCGCCCGAGCCCGGCGCGGGCGGCAGCTCGCTGTCGCCGATCTCGACGACCACCTTGCCCAGCGGCACGCCCAGGGTCTCGGCCGCGATCTGGGCCAGCACGGTGTAGGTGCCGGTGCCGATGTCGGTCATGCCCTGGCGCACCGTGATCGTGCCCTCGGCGTCCACCGAGAAGCTGCACTTGGCCGGCAGTAGGAAGTTGCCGCGGATGGCGGCGGCCATGCCCATGCCCACCAGCCAGCGGCCGTCGCGCACCTGCCGCGGCTTGGGCATCCGCCGGTCCCAGCCGAAGAGCTGCGCGCCCTCCTGCAGGCAGCGCACGAGTTGGCGCTGGGAGAACGGGCGACCGTTCTCGGGGTCGACCGGCGGCTCGTTGCGGATGCGCAGCTCGACGGGGTCCATGCCCAGCTGTTCGGCCAGCTCGTCCATGGCGCATTCCAGGCTCATGGTGCCCGAGGCCTCGCCCGGCGCCCGCATCGGCCCCGCGCCCGGCAGGTCCAGCCGCACCAGCCGGTGGCCGGTCAGTCGGTTGGGCGCCGCGTACAGCGCCCGGGCGAAGTTCGAGGCGTGCTCGGTGAACGACCCGTTCCGGTGGCAATGGGTCCAGGTCATGATCGAGAACGCGTTGAGGCGGCCGTCCTTCTCGGCGCCCAGCCGCACCCGCATGACCGTCGCCGGCCGATGGATCGTGCCGTGCATCATCTGCTGGCGCGTGAAGGCCACCTTCACCGGCCGCTTCAGCGCCCGCGCCGCCAGCGCCGCCAGCGTCAGGTCGTCGTAGGTCTGGCCCTTCCCACCGAAGCCGCCGCCGATGTAGCGGGTCATCAGGTGCACGGCGTCGCGGTCGATGCCCAGGGTCTCGGCCAGGCCGTGCTGGGCCGGCTTCACCATCTGGACCGAGGTGTGGGCGATGCACTTGTCGCCCTCCCACCAGGCCAGCGAGGCGCAGGGCTCCATCTGGCAGTGGTTCTGGATCGGCGTGGACCAGGTCTCGTCCAGCTTCACCGGCGAGGCGGCGAAGCCGGCGTCGAAGTTCCCGACCTCTACGTCCTGCTCACCCGGCGGCTGCCCGGCGGCGTCCAGGCGGCCGCGGAAATCCACGTCGGGCGTGTCGGCCTCGTACGTCAGCCGCACCAGGGCCGAGGCGGCCACGGCGTTCTCCAGGGTGTCGGCCACCACGTAGGCCACCGGCTGGCCCCAGTAGGCGACGCGGTCGTTCTCCAGCGCCGGCGCCGAGCCGGAGGTGCTGCGCGGATGGCTCTTGGCGCCGCGCGGCGGCTGAGCCGGGACGTTGCGGTGGGTCCAGACGGCCAGCACGCCGGGCGCGGCCTGCGCGTCGGCGATGTCCACGTCGCTGATGCGGCCGGTGGCGATGGTGGCGCCGACCATGACGCCATAGGCCGGCGGCTCGGGAGGCTGCACCTCATAGGCGTAGGGCGCCGTGCCGGTGACCTTCAGCGGCCCCTCGTAGCGGTCGACGCCCTTGCCGATCAGGCCCGAGCGGTTGGTCGTGACGGGATTGGGCGCCGCCCAGTCATGCACCGAGCTCATGCGCCCCTCCCCTTGGCTTCGCCGATGGCCGCGGTCGCGAGCCGCGCCACCAATGGGACCTTGTAGTCGTTGCGGCCCAGCGGGCTGGCGCCGGCCAGTTCCTGGCCGATGGCGTCCGCCGGCGATGCGCCCGCCGCCAGCGCCTTTTCGGCCGCGGAAGCGCGCCACGGCTTGTGGGCCACCATGCCCAGCGCCACCTGGCCGCCCGCGACCGCCACGCTGGCGAGGCCGCCGGCATAGGACGCCCGGTCGCGTACCTTGCGATAGATCTGCCCGCCCGCCGGCGGCGGCGGCACGACGACCGCGGTGATCAGCTCACCGGCGACCAGCTGGGTCTCCAGGTGCGGCGTCTCGCCGGGCAGCCGGTGCAGCTCGGCCAGCGGGAACGACCGCGCCTGGCCGGACGGATTCAGCGTCTCGACCTGGGCGTCCAGCGCCACCAGGGCGACGGCCATGTCCGAGGTGTGGGTGGCGATGCAGGCGTGGCCGGCGCCGAAGATCGCGGCGTTGCGGTTCAGCCCCTCCAGCGCCCCGCAGCCCGAGCCGGGGCGGCGCTTATTGCAGGGCTTGGAGGTGTCGTAGAAATAGGCGCAGCGGGTTCGCTGCAGCAGGTTGCCGGCCACGCTCGCCTTGTTGCGCAGCTGGGGCGAGCCGCCCGAAACGATGGCTTCCGACAGCACCGGCCAGCGCGCCCGGACGCGGGCGTCGGCCGCGACCGCGCTGTTGGTCGTCGACGCGCCGATCCGGAGGCCCCCGCCAGCCGTCTCCTCGATCGCGGCCATCGGCAGGCGACCCACGTCGATCAGGTGCTGCGGCGTCTCGATCTCGAGCTTCATGAGGTCGAGAAGGTTGGTGCCGCCGGCGATGAACCGCGCGCCGGGCGTCCCGGCCGCCGCCTTCACCGCGGCCTCCGCGCTGGTCGCGCGCTCGTAGGTGAAGGCCTTCATGCCATCGCCTCGCGGGCTTCCTTGATGGCGGCGACAATCTGCGGATAGGCCGAGCAGCGGCAGATGTTCCCGCTCATCCGCTCGCGGATCTCATCGTCGGTGAAGCCGGGCGCGGCGCCCGGCGGGGTCTCCTGACTGGGCCAGCCGGCGGCCAGCTCCTCCAGCATCCCCAGTGTCGAGCAGATCTGGCCAGGCGTGCAGTAGCCGCACTGGAAGGCGTCGTGCTTCAGGAAAGCCTGCTGCACGGGGTGCAGCTTCTCCACCGTGCCAACGCCCTCGATGCTGGTCACCTCGTCGCCGTCGTGCATCACGGCCAGCGACAGGCAGGAATTGATCCGCACGCCGTTCACGAGGACCGTGCAGGCGCCGCACTGGCCGTGGTCGCAGCCCTTCTTGGCGCCGGTCAGCTTCAGGTGCTCGCGCAAGGCGTCGAGCAGCGTCGTTCTCGGGTCGAGGTCCAGCGACCGCGCCTCGCCGTTGACGGTGATGGTTGTCCGCAACCCGTCTCTCCCCAAATTCCGATCCCGCTCGCCCCCGCCTGTGGGGACCCGGGCTTTTGATATGTCCGCGTTCCGCGGAGTGTAGGGCTCAGCCCTCGCCGGGCGCCAGCGCCTTGACCGAGAGCGCGTGCACCGGCCCGGCCAACTCCTCAGCCAGGGCCTTGTAGACCATCCGCTGCCGCGCCACCCGCGGCGTGCCCGAGAATGCGGGCGACTCGATCGTCACGTTGAAATGGCTCTCCCCGCCCTCGCGCGCGCCGCTGTGGCCCGCGTGTCGGTGGGAATCGTCGACGATCTCCAGCCGCGTGGGCTGGAAGGCGATCGTCAGCTTGTCTTGGATCACATCAAATATGGCGCCCATCGGCCTGATCTTCAATTCTTGTACGGAACTTTCTCCCCCCCATACTTGGCCCATGCCGGGTGCGTTTCAATACAGGCCGAAGTTCGTGGATATCCGCGTCCGTCCGCCGTCCGAGAAGGACGAGTCGGAACAGGACGTCCACGCCCTGAAGCCGGGCGAACGCGCCTGCGACCATCCCGGCTGCCGACGGGCGGCGACGGCCCGCGCGCCCAAGGCCCGCGACATGCTGAACGAGCACTACTGGTTCTGTCAGCCGCACGCGGCCGAGTACAATCGCAACTGGAACTTCTTCGCCGGCCTGCCCGAGGGCGAGGTCCGCCGCCGCCAGCAGGAAGAGCTGATGACCGGCGGCCGTCCCACCTGGGAGATGAAGGCCGGGCGCATGAGCCGCGAGGCGGCCGCCTTCCAGACCAAGTTCGGCACGGGCCAGGGCTATCGCGACCCCTTCAACATGTTCGGCGGAGGCGGCCAGCAGGCGGCCCGGCCCGAGCCCGCGGGCCGCAAGCTGGGCAAGATCGAGCGCAACGCCCTGGCCGACCTGGACCTGGACGAGGACGCCGACAGCGCCAAGATCCGCACCCGCTACACCGAGTTGGTGCGCCGCCTGCACCCCGACGCCAACAACGGCGACCGGTCGGGCGAGCACCGCCTGCAGCGCGTGATCAAGTCGTACCAGGCGCTGCGCAAGGCCGGGATGGTCTAGGCCGCCGACTGCAGCCGGACCGGCGCGGGACCGACCTTGAAACTCGACATCAGGCGAGAGAGATCATTGCTTTGCGCATTCAGGGTGTGGGTCGCGGCGGTTGTCTCCTCGACCATGGCGGCATTCTGCTGGGTGAGCTGGTCGAGCTGGTTGACCGCCACGTTCACCTCGCTGATCGCCCGGGTCTGCTCCTGCGCGGAAGCAGCCATGTCGGCGACCAGCGCATCGATGCTCGAGACCCGCTCCGAGATCGCAGTCAGCGCCTCGCCGGCCTGACCGACCAGCGCGACGCCCTCCTTCACGTGCGTGCTCGATTCGCTCACCAGCGCCTTGATCTCCTTGGCGGCCTCGGCTGACCGCTGGGCGAGCGCACGCACTTCCGAGGCGACGACGGCGAAGCCCTTGCCCGCTTCGCCGGCCCGGGCCGCCTCCACCCCCGCGTTCAGCGCCAGCAGGTTGGTCTGGAATGCGATCTCGTCGATCACCGTGATGATCTGGCCAATCTGGCTGGATGACCCTTCGATCTGGTCCATGGCTCCGATCGCGCGCGCCACCACATCCCCCGACCGGTCGGCCTCCGACCTCGCGGCGGCGACCACCCTGCTCGCATCCTGCGCGCCGTCGGCGGCCTTGCGGACAGTGACGGTGATCTCTTCCAGCGCCGCGGCCGTCTCCTCCAGATTGGCCGCCTGCTGCTCGGTGCGGCGCGAAAGGTGGTCGGCCGCCGTGCCGATCTCGTGCACGCCCTGAGCCACCACATCACCGACGTGGGTCACCGAACCCATCGCCTTCTCCAACGCCTCGACCGCCGCATTGAAGTCGCCCTTCAGGCGCGCGAACTCCGGCGCCAGCTCCTGGTCGACGCGAACCCGCAGGTCGCCCCGCGAGAGCCGCGATAGGGCGTCGGCCAGCGCTTCCAGCGCCGCGGCCTGATTCCCTTCGGCGACCCGGCGTTCCGCCTCGAGCCGCTGGCGCTCGCTCTCCAGCGTCTCGAGGTAGATCGAAAGGGCGAAGTCCATGTCCAGCATCATGGCCTTGACCAGCGCCGCAACGGCGTCGGCCGTCTCTCCGGCGCCCTTTGCGCGACCGCCGCCAAGGCCCTTGGGCCAGCGCGTCTCGATCAGCCGGCGGAGGAGCGTCTCGGTGATGAGGGCGTAGCCGGCGATATACCAGCGCGGCTCCAGGCCGATGCGCGCATGGGTCTGGCCGATCGCACGCACGCCGTCGACATAGGCCTCGTCGAACTGGCCGTCGGCGATGATGCTCCAGTGCCGGCCCTGAGCCCCCTTCGCCGCATCGATATGGCTGTCGCTCCGGAAGAAGCGGCGCACGTCGGGCGTCTCGCGGAGCCGGCCGTAGAAGACATTCAGGGCCGGCGCGATCTCGGCCTGGATGAAGGGCCTAAGGCTGCGCAGCGCGGCGCGGGCGTCCGCGCCGAGGCCGATGAAATCCAGACGCTCGCGCACGGCGTAGGGATCGCTCACGGTGTTCCTCCTGGTTGCACAACCATAGAGCGCCCTTCGCGACCTGCGGGGTTTGAGCGAAATCAAATCGCGCTGCGGCGGTTCGCCCCATCATGCTCAGCGGGTGCGCGCCACGACCCAGTCTCCGATGGTTTTCAGGGCCACCGGCGCGATCGTCTCCTCGATATCGGCGTACTCGCCCACGGCGCCGGTCTTGGCGGTCTGGAACATGTGATTCAGGCCCGGCAGCGCCACGATCGTCACGTCCGGATTGGCGGCCGTCGCCGCCTTGATGGCCGCGAGGTTGAGGTCCGCGATGACTTGCAGATCCTTGGTTCCGTTGACGGCCAGGATCGGCGCCTTCACCGCGCGCAGGGTTGGCGCCGGATCGTAGGCCATCAGCTTGCGCGTCCAGTCCGAACTCAGTTGGCGGGCGATGAACTGCACGTTGTCGGGCGAGACCCCCATCGACGCGCCCTCCCGCAGAAGCACGACCGTGGCGCGGGCCTCTGCGTCCGAACTGTCCTTGGCGCCGGCCATGGCCGCGAGCACATGGGCCGTCATCTGTTCGTTCTGCCGAACCCGTTCCGGCGACATGCCGAAGTAGGGCGTCAGCGCGGCCCGCTGCGCCGCCATGGCGGCTTCCGTCGGCGCTCCGACGCCGGCCATCAGCACGACGAAGGCGGTGGCGGGTTCCGTCGCCGCCACCATCGGGGCGACGATGCCGCCCTCGCTATGGCCGATCAGGCCGACCCGCCTCGGGTCGATGTCTGGGCGCGTGCGCAGGAAGGCGGCGGCCGCGCCGGCGTCCACCGCGAAGTCCGCGGTCGTGGCCTTGGCGAAGTCGCCCGTGGATTTCGCGAAGCCCCGATCGTCGTAGCGCAGCACAGCGATCCCGCGGCGGGTCAGGTCGTCGGCCAGCACGAGGAACGGCTTGTGGCCCAGGATGCTCTCGTCGCGGTCCTGCGCGCCCGATCCGGTGATCAGCACGGCGGCGGGGAACGGACCGGGCCCCGGCGGCAAGGTCAGCGTGCCCGCAAGCCGCACGCCCGGCGCGCTGTCGAAGGCGACCTCCTCCTCGCGGTAGGGATAGGGCCTGGCCGGGATTTGCGGGCGACGGGCGACGACGGGACCCATGCGCTTCGTGAGAGTCAGCGGCAGGGGCTTGCCCTGGATGAACTGGCCCGCGATCGACTGGCCGTCCGAGGACATGACGCCCGCGAACGTCGCGTGGATCTGGGTGTAGGCGAAGGTCACCTTGTCGCCGTCGCGCCCGATGCTGGTGATCGGCATGCCCAGGGCGAGTTGGTCCGGCGAGTCGAGCAGGGCCACGGTGCCGTAGGCCCCGGTCTTCACGTGCAGCACCAGCCGCAGGGTGGTCTGCGCGAGTGTCAACGCGCCTTCCCAGTCGCCATCGAGCCCCACAACCACCGGCCCCTTGGGGATGTCGCCCTTTTCCAGGATCAGGGCTGTATCGCCCGCGGGTGTGGTCCAGTGTCCGACCCAGGCGCCCTTCGCGGCGTCCCAGTCGCCGTCGAACTGACCGCGCGTGGGCTTGTAGGCGAAGGAGAGATGGCCGCCGGCCTGCTTCACCTCGTCGAGCGGCCGGTAGTCGCCCGCCTGTTCGGGACTGAGGATCGCGCCCTCCAGCCCGCCGCTCGCGGCCGGCTTCAGTTTCACCGACACGCGGATGATCCCGGTGCGCAGCGGCAGGCTGCCATGCCATACGCCCACCGTCTCCTGCGCCCGCGCGGCGTCCGCGAGCAAGAGGGCCATGCCCAGCGTCGCCACCGCGATGCCCACCGCCCATCGCATCAGGAAAGCCCCCATGTCCGCCTCCTCAGGCCTTGGGTTGCTGGGCGGCGATCGCCGCCTGGGTCAGGCCCAGCACGCCGCCCGGGTTCATGGCGTCGACCATGGCGGTGGGCAGCAGGATCGTCGCGCCGCCCTCCTTGGTGGTCTCGTAGATGATGTTCATGGCCCGCAGCTGCAGCGCCGCGGGCGAGCGGCCGTAGATCTCGGCGGCCTCGACGAACTTGATGGCCACCTCCTGCTCGGCCTGGCCCAGGGCCACCCGCGCCAGCCGCTCGCGCTCGGCCTGGGCCTGGCGGCTCATGGCGTCCTGCAGGCCGGCGGGCACGCCGATGTCGCGGATCTCCACCGAGATCACCGAGATGCCCCAGTCGGCGGTCTTGCGGCCGATCACCTCGCGGAGGATCTCGTCGCCCTTGGTCCGCTCGGCCAGCAGGGTCGCCAGCATCGAGGAGCCGACGATCTCGCGCAGCGACGTCTCGGCCACCTGCTGGATGGCGCGCCGATAGTCCTGGATCTCCAGCGCCGCGCGCTCGGTGTCGTGCACCTGCCAGAAGATCACGGCGTCGATGTTGACCGGCACGGTGTCCTTGGAGAGCGCCTGCTGGGCATTGAACTCGGTGGTCTGGATGCGCTGGTCGATCCAGTAGGCGACCTGGTCGACCACCGGGATGATCAGGAACAGGCCGGGCCCGGCGATCCGGTCGAGCCGGCCCAGCCGCAGCACCACCGCCCGCTCCCACTGGTTGGCCATCTTGAGCGTGAACGGGATCAGCACGCCCAGCAGGATCACCACGATCCCGGCCCATAGCAGCGGCCCGCTGTCCCGGCCTTGGACCACCATCAGGGCGCCGCCGGCGCCGACGGCCGTGGAGAGCACCAGTGCGAGCGGGTTCATGTCCTTGAAGCTGGGCATCGACCCGTACTCGATCCGAAGGTTCGGACTGGCGGCATTCATCATCGGACTTCCTCCTTCGCGGCGGCGAGCGCCGTGATCTTCTGGACCAGCAGCATGGGCGACACGCCTGCTGCGGCGGCCGCGGCCAGGACCTGGCGCGCCAGCCCCTCGGCCTCCGCCTCGTGATCGGGACCTTCCAGGCCGGCGGCTGGCTCGGCGACGAAGCTGCCGCGCCCGCGCACCAGCACCACGGCGCCGGCGCGCTCCAGCTCGTCGTAGGCGTGGCGGACGGTGTTCAGGTCGATGCGGAAGGCCACGGCCACCTGGCGCATGGTCGGCATCTGGTCGCCGGGCTTCAGCGCGCCCGCCCCCATGGCCCGCAGGAACTGCTCGCGCAGCTGCACATAGATCGGGACGCCGTTGCCCTCGATCCGCATGCTAGCCAGCAATTGCTCCTGTGTATGCATACACTCATACAATATCAGGAAACGCGTTCCGTCAATCGCCACCGAACGACGTGACTCGGCGACGGTCCCGGGCCACGCTCGCGCCAAGCAGAAATCGACCCGAGGAAACGCAATGAAGCTTCGCCTGCTGGGCTCCGCCGTGATGGCCGCCCTCCTGCTCACCGCCGGGGGCGCGATGGGGGCGAAGGCGCCGCCGAAGGGCCTGGAGCTGTACGCGATGGATTGCGGGCGGCTGACGATGGAGAACGCCGACGGCTATGCCGACGATGGGTCCTACAAGGGCCGGAACGCCACCATGGTCGTCCCCTGCTACCTGATCCGTCATCCCAAGGGCGACCTGGTCTGGGATACGGGCGTGCCGCAGGCGATCTACGACATGCCGAACCATACGGCGCCGGGCGGCATCGTCGTCGCCCACAAGCTGACCGACCAGCTCGCGCAGCTGGGCCTGGCGCCCGCCGACATCGAGTACCTGTCGATCTCGCACAGCCACTTCGACCATATCGGCAACGCCGGCCTGTTCGCGGGCTCCACCTGGATCGTCGACGCGGACGAGCGCGCCCACGCCTTCCGGCCGGCGGCCCGCAGTTCGGGCCAGCAGTTCGCCGCCTATTCCGCGCTGGAGAACGCCAAGACCGTGCTGATCGAGGGTGAGGCCACCTACGACGTCTTCGGCGACAAGTCGGTCACCATCATCCAGGCGCCCGGGCACACGCCGGGCCACACCGTCCTGCTGGTGCGCCTGAAGAGCGGCCCGGTCCTGCTGACCGGCGACATGTGGCACATCGCCGACAGCCGCGCGGCGCGGCGGGTGCCGCGGTTCAACACCAACCGCGACCAGACGCTGAAGAGCATGGACCTGGTCGAGAAGATCGCCGCCGAGACCAAGGCCCGAGTGATCCTGGAACACGTCCCCGAGGACTTCGACAGCCTGCCGAAGTTCCCGCAGCCGCTGCGGTAGGAGGCCCGCCATGGGAGACCTGATCAGCGGATCACGGCGCCGTTCGCCGGCCGAGCTGCAGGACCGCGCGGCCCGCGCAGCGGCCGGCCTGGCCAGCCTGGGCATCGGCAAGGGCGACCTGATCGCGCTCTACCTGCGCAACGACCTGCCGTTCTTCGAGGCCAGCACGGCGGCGGGCCTGCTCGGCGCCTATCCCACGCCGGTCAACTGGCACTACACGCCCGACGAGGCGGCCTATCTGTTCGAGAACTCGGGCGCCAAGGCGATCGTCATCCACGCCGACCTGATCCCGCCGATCCGCGAGGCGCTGCCGAGGGGCGTGCCGGTGCTGGTGGTCGCCACCCCGCCCGAGATCGCCGAGGCCTACGGCATCGACGCCGCGCCGGTCCCGCCCGGCATGACCGATTGGACGACCTGGCTGGAGGGCTTCGAGCCCCTGCCGCCGAGCGGCGCCGAGGCGCCCGGCACGATCATCTATACCTCCGGCACCACCGGCCGGCCCAAGGGCGTGCGCCGCGCCCCGCCCACCGCCGAACAGGCCATGACCACCGCCATGGTCGTCGGCAAGGCGTTCGGCTTCATGGGCCATGGCCCCATCGACGAGATGGTCACCGTGGTCACCGGGCCGATGTACCACTCCGCGCCCAACGCCTACGGCCTGACCGCGGCGCGGCTGGGCGCCAGCGTGATCCTGGAGCCGCGGTTCGATCCCGAGGAGTTGCTGGCGATGGTCCAGACGCACCGGGTCACGCACCAGCACATGGTGCCGATCATGTTCCACCGGCTGCTGAAGCTGCCGGACGAGGTGAAGGCCAGGTACGACCTCTCGTCTCTGAAGTTCGTGGTCCACGCCGCGGCGCCCTGCCCGCCGCCGATCAAGCGGGCGATGATCGAATGGTGGGGTCCGGTCATCAACGAGTACTACGGCTCGACCGAGGTCTCGGCGGTCACCTTCTGCACGGCCGAGGACTGGCTGAGCCACCCCGGCACCGTCGGCAAGCCGTGGCCCGAGGCCGACGTCCGGGTGGTCGACGCCGAGGGGAACGACCTGCCCGCCGGCGAGATCGGCGAGGTGGTGGCCCGCATCCGCAACATGGCCGACTTCACCTATCACGGCGACGACCAGAAGCGCCGCGACAGCGAGAAGGCCGGGCTCATCGCCCCCGGCGACATCGGCTACTTCGACAAGGACGGGTTCCTCTATCTGTGCGACCGGGCCAAGGACATGATCATTTCCGGCGGGGTGAACATCTATCCGGCCGAGATCGAGGCCGAGCTGCTCAAGATGCCCGGCGTGGCCGACTGCGCGGTGTTCGGCATCCCCGACGATGAGTTCGGCGAAGGCGTCTATGCCGTGGTTCAGCCCAGCGAAGGGGCAAACCTGAGCGAAGGCGCGATCAAGGACTACCTCCGCGCGCATGTGGCCGGTTACAAGATGCCCCGTCGTGTCGACTTGGCGACGGACCTGCCCCGCGAGGACTCGGGGAAGATCTTCAAGCGCAAGCTGCGCGAGCCGTTCTGGGAGGGCCTGGAGCGCCGCATCTAGGGGAGTTCGAGTCGAGGGGATGGCGAACCGCGCGCGCCGCGCCATGGCCACCGTGCAGCGGCTGGCCGCCATGGGCCTGCCCGACCGGCTGGCCTTCGGCGAGTTCGTGGGCGTGCTGGGCGAGATCGCGCCCTTCGACTCCGCCGCCATGCTCTGGCTGGACGAGAACCACCAGCCGGTCGACGCCTACGTCACCGTGGACCAGGGCCCCGAGCTGATCACGCGCTACGCCGAGCGCTGGTTCAATGGCGAGGAGGGCCGCTACTACCCGCGCCAGGCGGAGATGCAGCGCAATCCGGCGCTGGGCGTGATCCGGGTCAGCGACTTCACCCCCAAGTTCGGCGAGACCGAGATCTACGACGAGGTCTATCGCATCGGTCGCCACCACTGGATCGCCGGGCTGGCGCTGCGCGACGGGAACCGGCCCATCGGCAACCTGGGCATCGGCCGACCGCCCGGCGCCAAGGACTTCAGCGACGCCGAGATGCGGCTGCTGCGGATGGTGCGCCCCTACATCGTCCAGGCCGTGGGGCGCGCCGGTGGGCTGGAGCGGTGGCCCGACACTGACCTCGAGGACGAGGCGGCGATCCTGGTCACCGATCTGGACGGCCGCGTGCTGCACGCCAGCCCGGGCGCCTGGCGGCTGCTGCAGGGCGCGGCGGGCGTGCCGGCCGACCTGAACCTCCTGAGCGACCGGGTCTACGACTGGGCGCGGCCGATCCTCACCGAGCTCGCGGGCCGCGTGGAGGCTGCCCTGAGCGGCGCCAGCGCAGCGACGGCGCGGATGGATGCGGTGACCGCCTACGGCCGCTTCGTCGTCCGCGCCTACGCCCTCGACCCCCATGCGGACGGCGGCGCGCGCACCGTGGGCGTCCAGATCGAGCGACGCCTGCCGCCCGGGGTGAAGATGCTGCGATCGCCGCTCTACCGCGGCCTCACGCCCCGGGAGCAGGACGTGGCGCGCATGCTCGCCACCGGCCTCTCCTATCCCCAGATCGGCGACCGCCTGGGCATGGGAGCCAGCACCGTCGTGACCCACGTGCGCAACCTCGGCCAGAAACTGGGCGTCGGCGGCCGCGAGGACATCGTCGGCGTGCTCTGCGCCTGATCCGACGCGATCTCCCCCGGTGGGGGGATGGCGTGGCGCAGCCCCTCGGGCAGGTTCGCGCCATGTCGGAGTTCAGCGACAAGTTCACACTTACCCTGAAGGCGTTGTGCCTCAGCCGCGGGCGGCTCGCGGCCGACCTCGGCGTGGACAAGTCCATCGTCGGGCGCTGGGCGACCGGCGTGGTGACGCCGTCCAGCCACAACCTGGCCCGCCTCACCGCCCTGCTGGCCGAGCGCGCGCCCGGCTTCACGCTGCTGGACTGGGAGCGCAGCCTGCCCGACCTGGCCGCCCGCCTGGGCGCCGACCCCGCGGCCGTCGCTCCGGCCGAGCCGCCGTCGCCGTCCGGCTTGCCGCTGCCGATCCTGGAGCAGGTCGTCAGCACCTCGGCGGTGCGCGGCGCGGCGTACGAGGGCTTCTTCCGCTCGACGCGGCCCTATGTGCTGAGCCCCGGCCGCTTCCTGCACGACTACGGCATGATCCGCCGCGATCCCACCGGGCTCCTGCAGCTGCGCATGGGCACGGGCGGCACGTTCTGCGAGGGCTGGATGATGCCCCTGCAGAACCAGCTGATCTGCGTGGCCGCCGACGTCACCAGCGGCGCCATGGTGTTCGGGATTTTCAATGGGGTGGCGGCGCCTAAGGCCGAGGTGCTGGACGGCCTGGCCATGGGCTCGGCTCTGGACGTGGGCCGGACCCCTACCGCCTTCGTGATGATGTTCGAGCGCATCGAGGACCTGTCGGGCGACCGCGACGCCGATGACGCCCGCTTCCTGGAGCTCGCCGCCCGCGACCCGCTCGCGCCCGAAGGCTCCGTCTCGCCCGAGCTGCAGGCGCATCTGGTCCGCGACATCGGCCCGGCCCAGCTGCCGCTCGGTGGCGACTGGCTCCTGCAGATGCCGCTGATCCGCTCGCTGGCGCGTGGGCCGGCCTATCGCGAGCCCGCGACCGCCGCGGGCTGACCTTGCGCGGCCGTGCACCGCGATGCACGGCGCCGCGCCTTCCCGCATCGCCGCCGCCGCAGCCCTATGCCGCCCGTTCAGTTTGGGGGTTTTCCAGTCATGCACCTGCGTAGTCTGCCGGCGCTTGCGTTCGCCGGCGCCGTCCTCGCCGCCGGCTCGGCCAATGCGGTCGTCGTCGTCCCGGTCGCCAAGTTCAGCGGCGGCACCCAGTACGACCAGTACAGCGGCTTCAACGCCGCCAAGGTCGTCCACAGCGACAGCTTCGGCACGGTCGGCTCCGAGACCATCGCCGACGGCAACCTCAAGGCCCATGTCTGGGGCTCGACGACCACCGACGGCTACGGCGAGATCGCCGACGCCACGATCCGCTACTACTTCGCGGTCATCAGCCCGGTTCAGGCCGACATCCACCTGACGATCGACGCCGCGGCCCAGGTCGGCGGCGCGGGCTCCTACTTCGGTGAGGCCTCCGTCGACCTCTTCGGCGCCGAGCAGTCGAAGTCGCTGGCCTACGCCCGCTCGTGCAAGGCCATCACCGCCTGCAGCGGGCTCCAGCAGCCGAACGGCGGCGGCAAGACCGACCTCATCGGCATCGCCAACCAGATCTACACGATCCAGCTCACCGCCAACGGCCGGGTCGCCAACCCGAACAGCAGCTTCGACGCCTGGGCCGATCCCACCATCAGCTTCACCGACGGCTTCGACATCCCGGACGGCGCCTACATCCTGCTGAGCTCGAACCTGTTCGCGCCGGAAGTCCCCGTCGGCGTGCCCGAACCGGCGACGTGGGCGCTGATGATCCTCGGCTTCGGCGGGGCCGGCGCCCAGCTGCGCCGGCGCCGGACGCGCGCGGCTAGGGTCCGCACTCAATTGCGGATCGGCGACACGCGAATAAATTCAGAAGCTTAAATAGATCTGTCATTCCGGACGGCCTGCAAGGCCGATCCGGGACCCAGGAGCTACCGCACTGCAGAACCCTCTGGGTCCCGGCGCGGCAGCCCGCAAGCGGGCTTTGGCTGGGATGACGGAGGTCGTTCGATCAGCGCTACCCCTAGGCCTCGGAGGGCATCCGCTCGGTGTCCACGGCAGCCTGGAGCGCGGGCGAGTAGCGTGGGCCCGAGACCGTGTCGCCGTTCACCGTGGCGTCGACCTTGGCGATGATCTCCGGCGACAGCACCACGTCGGCGGCCGCGGCGTCCTCGTGCATGTGGGCCGGCTTCGAGGTGCCCGGAATCGGGATGATGATCTCGTCCTTGGCCAGCAGCCAGGCCATGCAGAGCTGGGCCGGCGTGCAGCCGGCCTCGGCCGCGATGGCCTTGAAGGCCGCCAGCAGCTTGAGGTTCGCCTGGTAGTCGTCGCCCTGGAAGCGAGGCATCGCCTTGCGGATGTCGTTGTCCTCGAACTGCGCCGGATCGGGGGCGCCGCCGGCCAGGAACCCGCGGCCCACGGGCGAGAAGGCCACGAACGCCACGCCAAGCTCGCGGCACGTGTCCAGCACGCCCAGCTCGGGGTTGCGGGTCCAGGGCGAATATTCGGTCTGCAGCGCCGTGATCGGATGGACCGCGTGCGCCCGGCGCAGGGTGTCGGACGAAACTTCCGAGAGGCCGATCGTGCGGATCTTGCCGGCCTTCACCAGGTCGGCCAGCGCGCCGACGCTGTCCTCGATCGGCACCTTCTTGTCCCAGCGGTGCAGGTAGTAGAGGTCGATCACGTCGGTCTGCAGCCGGCGCAGACTGACGTCGCACAGCGCCTTCAGCGTCTCGGGCCGCCCGTCGATGCCGCGCTGGGTCCCCGTCGCGTCGGTGATCCCGCACTTGGACGCCAGGGTGAACCTGCTGCGGTGCGGCTTCAGCACCTCGCCGACCAGGGTCTCGTTGTGGCCCAGGCCATAGACCGCGGCGGTGTCGAAGAAGGTGTAGCCCGCGTCCAGCGCCCCCAGCAGCACCTCCTCGGCCTGCGGTCGCGGCGGCGGCGAACCGTAGGCGTGCGACAGGCTCATGCAGCCCAGGCCGATGGCGGAAACGTCGAACGGTCCGAGCTTGCGGGTCTGCATGGGCGTACTCTCCTGGCGTGATGCGGCGCCGAGAGACGACGCCGACCCCACGGAGGTCAAGCCAGCTTCGCCTCCAGCTCGGCCATGTCGGCCGCGAACCAGACGTGGCGGCCCCGGTTGGACTCGCGCACGAAGTCGCGCAGGGCGTCGCTGGCGGCGACGGCCTCGGAGACGTCGCCCACGAAGGCCAGCCGGAAGCCGTAGTTCACGAACTTCTGGATCACCTCGCCAGCGACCCGCGTGCTCAGCGTGAGGAACCCCTCGCCCAGGCGCTCGACAGGCACGACAACAAGCCGAGCGCCCGCGCCGAACGCCTCGCCGATGATGTCGGTCGCCGCCCCCTCGCCGTCCAGCTTCGGCCCTTCGGCGTCGCAGACGTAGGCGATCTCGCCGCCCAGCTTCAGGACCGCACCGCTCACGCCACGCCCTCCCGCAGGAAGGCCAGCACCGGCGCGGTCTGGCCCGCCAGGAAGTGTCCGGCCTCGGGCAGCATGACGATCCGCGCATGCGCCGCCGCCCGCGCGAGGCGCCGCTGCGTGCCGGCCGAGTCGATCAGCGTGTCCCTGGCCCCGACGATCGCCAGGATCGGCATCCCCAGGCCCGCCAGCGCCGCGTCCGGGAAGATCGGCAGCGGATCGCGCCGCGGAATGAAGTGCGTGTAGATCAGCGCCAGAAAGGCCGCGATCGGCGCGGGCAGCTCGCGCGCGCCGGCCGCGTCCAGGATCTTCTTCCGCCCCTTCGGCCCCGAGAACGCGAGCAGCGAGGCGCGCAGCAGGAAGCCCAGCTTCACCGCCCCCACGCCGCCGGGGCACAGGACGGCCAGCCGTTCCACCCGCTCGGGCCGGCGGATCGCATAGTCCAGCGTCAGCCAGCCGCCGAGCGACAGGCCCACGAAGGCCGCGCGCTCCAGGCCCAGCCCCGCCATCACGTCATCCAGCCACTCGGCGTAGGCCGGCCCCTCGCGCGGCGGGCGCGAGGGCGCGCTCTCGGTCGGCTCGCCGATCACGTCGACAGCGTAGACCCGGAAGTGCTCGGCCCAGGCCGCCACGTCGCCCATCCACATGAAGGCGTTCGAGCCCGCGCCGTGCAGGAGCACCAGCGGCGGCCTGGCCGGATCGCCGCTGGCCACGACGAACGTCTCCCCGTGTCGCGTCGGCAGTCGCAGTTCCTCGCGCGGCACGGGCCAGGCAGCGCGGATGCCGGCATAGGCGTCGAGCACGGCCTGCCGGCCCTGCGGCGTGTTCCAGATCGCGGTCATAGCTGGAGCTGACCCAGCCAGGCGCGGATCAGGCTCATCAGATCGACGACGTCGCCCGGCGGACCCACCACCATGATCTTCAGGTGATTGCGGTCCGGGTCGTAGATCACGTCGGCGCGCAGCGGTGGACCCGGAGGCCGGGCGTTCAGCGTGCTGGTCACCGTCCGCGCCCACTTCTGGGCCAGCTCGGGGCGCACCTCGGGGATGTCGATGATGGAGGTGATCCACGGATCGCTGGCCCGCGACGTCGTCTGGGTCGGCACGCCGGCGAAGGCGTCCAAGTCGCCCTTCAGGATGCGATACGACTTGCCGACCCGCGTGGCGCGCAGCCGCTGCTCGCGGATCGCCCGCAGCACGGTCTTGGCGTGCAGCTTCAGCCGCTCGGCGACCTGTTCGACGGTGTAGAGTTCCTGGGACATCGGAGAGTCGGGGCCTGTAGATGCGTTCCAATGTTCCCTATTGTTCCAAATATGGAGAGTCAACGCGGACACTTGCGGCATTTTGCGCCGCGTTGATGGTCGCAACGCCGGCGGCGGCCGAGTCCGTTCCGCGGGTGCTGCTGCAGCCCGACGCCTTCTGGACCGCCGGTCAGGCTGCGCCGCAGGCGGGCTGGGTGGTGCTGGTGGAGGGCCAGAGGATCGTCGCAGTCGGGCCGAAGGCCGGGCTGGCGGGGGGAACCGCGCAGATCGTGCCGCTGCCGGGCACGACCTTGATCCCGGGCCTGATCGAGATGCACTCGCACCTGCTGCTGCACCCCTACAACGAGGCGAGCTGGGACGATCAGGTGCTGAAGGAGGCGCCGTTCTACCGCGTGCTGCGGGCCGGGCGCGACGCCGAGCGGACGCTGATGTCCGGCTTCACCACCGAACGCGAGCTGGGCACCGAGGGCGCGGGCGACGCCGACGTCTCGCTGAAGAAGGCCATCGCCGACGGGACCATCGCCGGGCCGCGCCTGCTGGTGACCACCCGCGCCATCGTGGCCAAGGGCGCCTATGGCCCGCGCAAGGGCTTCCGGTCCGACATGGACCTGCCGCAGGGCGCCCAGGAGGTCTCGGGCGCCGACGAGATCGTGGCGGCCGTGCGCGAGCAGGCGGCGCTGGGCGCCGACTGGATCAAGGTCTACGCCGACTACCGTATCGGGCCGGACGGCTCGGTGCGTCCGGCCTTCACCGAGGAGGAGCTGGCGGTCCTGGTCCGCACCGCCCACGACCTGGGCCGGCCGGTGGCCGCGCACGCCGCGGGCGACGAGGGCATCCGCCGGGCGGTGGCCGCCGGGGTCGACACCATCGAGCACGGCTACGAAGCGTCCGAGGCGACGCTGAAGCTGATGAAGGCCAAGGGCGCGGCGCTGATCCCGACCCTGGAGGCCGTGGCGGCGACGTCGGAATACGGCGGCCGCTACAAGCCGGGCGGCCCGCCCTCACCGCAGATGGCGCGGGCGACCGAGACCGTGAAACTGGCGCTCAAGCTGGGCGTGACGGTGGGCGCCGGCAGCGACGTCGGGGTCTTCGCCCACGGCCAGAGCTGGCGCGAGCTGGACTGGATGACCAAGGCCGGCATGACGCCCGCCGAGGCGCTGACGGCCGCCACGGCGACCAATGCGAAGCTGCTGAAGCTGGACGACCGCCTGGGCCGGATCGCTCCGGGCCAGATCGCGGACCTCGTGGCGGTGGCGGGCGACCCGACCAAGGACATCGCCGCGCTGAAGGACGTCCGCTTCGTGATGAAGGAGGGGCGGGTCTATCGGGGGCCCTAGGCCGCCGCCCTCGCCCGCGCCGCCGCGAACCAGGGGACCAGCCGCCGGATCGCCTCCTCGATCTCGGGCGTCGAGACGGCGAAGCTCATGCGGATGAAGCGCTTGCCCTCGACCGGATCGAAGTCGATGCCGGGCGCGGTGGCGACGCCGGTGTCGTTGAGCAGCTGCTTGCAGAACGACAGGCTGTCTTCGGTGAGCTGGCCCACGTCGGCCCAGATGTAGAAGGCGCCGTCGGGCGGGGCGATCTTCTCCAGGCCCAGCGAAGGCAGCGCCTCCAGCAGGAGCTCGCGGTTGCGGCGGTAGGTGGCCACGTGGCCCTCAAGCTCGTCGCGGCAGTCCATGGCCACCAGCCCCGCGTGCTGCGCCAGGGACGGCGCCGTCAGGAACAGGGCGCCCATGTAGGCCACCGCCCGCGACGCCTCGGCCTTCGGCACGATCAGCCAGCCCAGGCGCCAGCCGGCCATGCTGAAGTACTTGGAGAAGCTGTTCACGACGATGGCCGTGGGCTCGAACTCCAGCATCGAGTGCGTCGGCTCGGCGTAGCTGAGGCCGTGGTAGATCTCGTCCGAGATGATGCGGATGCCACGCTCGCGGCAGACCCTGGCGATGGCCTCCAGCTCCGGCCCCGGGATCACCGTGCCGGTAGGGTTCGCGGGGCTGGCCAGGATCACGCCCGCCGGCGCGGGCTCGATGGCGGCCAGCATCTCGGCGGTGAGCTGGAAGCGGGTCTCGGCGCCGCAGGCGATCTCCAGCGGGACCATGTGCAGGGCTTTGACGTTGTTGCGGTAAGCGACATAGCCCGGCCGCGCCATGGCGATCGCGTCGCCCGGCTTGAACGTCGCCGACAGCGCCAGCACCAGCGCCGGCGAAGCGCCGCAGGTCAGGGTGATCTGGCTGGGCTCCACCGCGACGCCATAGGTGTCGGCGTAGTGGCGGCAGATGCGGGCCTTGAGCGGCGCGCTTTCCCAATAGCCCATCGCCTCGCGGTCCAGCACGCCGTGGGCGGCTTCGATGGCGGCCTTGGGCGCGCCGGTCGAGGGCTGGCCGAACTCCATGTGGATGATCGACCGCCCCTCGGCCTTCAGCCGCTGGGCCAGGCCGCTGATGGAGATGGCGTAGAACGGATCGATCTGGGCGCTCATGCCCTGGAGGTAGTCGTAAACGGCCCGGGGCTCAACGGACCGCCTGGGCGACACTGGCGCCGCCACGGATGCTTGACCGCGCGCGCTCCGGGCGCGAAGCCGTCCTCAACGAGGGGGAGTTCCGCTTGACCACCACCGCACAAGCCGGCGCCGGCGGCGCATCCAACCGCCGCGTGCTGGCGGCCAGCCTGGTAGGCACGGCGGTCGAGTTCTACGACTTCTACATCTACGCCACCGCCGCCTCGCTGGTGTTCCCGCACCTGTTCTTCCCGAAGTCATCCGACAGCGCCCAGCTCCTGCAGAGCTACGCCACCTTCGCAGTCGCCTTCTTCGCCAGGCCGGTGGGCGCGGCGTTCTTCGGCCATTTCGGCGACCGGATCGGCCGCAAGTCGACGCTGGTGGCGTCGCTGATGCTGATGGGCGGCTCGACCCTTTTGATCGCCTTCCTGCCCAGCTATGCGGTGGCCGGCTGGATCGCCCCCGCCCTCCTCTGCCTGCTGCGGTTCGGACAGGGCTTCGGCCTGGGCGGCGAATGGGGCGGCGCGGCGCTGCTGGCCGTGGAGAACGCGCCGCCCGGCTGGCGGGCGCGGTTCGGGATGTTCCCGCAGCTCGGCGCGCCGGTGGGCTTCATCGCCGCCAACGGGCTGTTCCTGATCCTGGGCGTCGCCATGCCGGCCGACGGCTTCCTGGCCTGGGGCTGGCGGCTGCCGTTCCTGGCCAGCGCGATCCTGGTCGGCCTGGGCCTTTGGATCCGGCTGCGGATCGGCGAGACGCCGGCCTTCAAACAGGCGATGGCCGAGGCCGAGGCCAGCCACGTGCCGATGGCCGAGGTGCTGAAGCGCCACCTGGGCGCCGTCGTCGGCGGCACCTTCGCCGTCGTGGCCTGCTTCGCGCTCTTCTACATCTCGACCGCCTTCGCCCTGGGCCACGGGACCGGCAAGCTGGGCTACAGCCGCGAGACGTTCCTGGCCATCCAGCTGGGCGCGATCCTGTTCCTGGCCGCCGGCATCGTAGCGGCCGGCTACTGGGCCGACGCCGCCAACCCGCGCCGCGTGCTGATGGCCGGCTGCGGCGCGACGGTCGTCGTAGGCCTCGTCATGGGCGTGATGATGAGCGCGGGCTCGCTGCCGCTGATCTGGGCCTGGCTGTCGCTGGCGCTGCTGACCATGGGCTTCGTCTACGGGCCGCTGGGCGCCTTCCTGCCCAGCCTGTTCCCGCCGCGGGTGCGCTACACGGGCGCCTCGATGGCGTTCAACGTCGGTGGGATCATCGGGGGCGGCCTGGCCCCGGTGGCGGCGCAGGCGCTGGCGGAGCGGGGCGGCCTGACGCCCGTGGGCTTCTACCTCGTGGCGGCCGGGGTGCTCAGCCTGGCCGGCCTCGTGTTCCTGCGTCCGGCGCCCGACGCCTTGGACTAAGTCGGCAAACCGTCATAGCGTTGTCACACGACGCGGATGGCGGGGGGCCGACGTGGACGCGAAGGCCGATCCACTGCTCGACGTGAAGCTGGCGCTCTGGGTGTTCCTGGCCCTGGCGCCGATCGACCTTGCCATGGTCGGGCTGGACGCCCTGCACCTGCAGGCCCTCGCGGGCCACGCCCCGGCCTGGCTGCGCAACGACCTCTTCGGCATGCACCTGGAGCTGGGCGTCGCCGAGGGGTTCGAGTACCTCAAGTCGGCGGTCACGGCGCTGGCGGTGGGACTGCTGGCGCGGCGGCAGCGGGCGCCCTTGCTGTGGGTGCTGTGCGCCCTCAACACCTGGATGCTGATCGACAACGCCTTCGCCATGCACGAACGGATCGGCCAGCGCCTGGCCCGCGACGTGCTGGGCGGCCTGACCCTCGGCCTCAACCGCTCGCGGGACCTGGGCGAGCTCATCGCCTTCGGCGCGGCGGGCGGCGGCTTCCTGTTCCTGATCGCCCTGACCTGGCGCACGGCCGCGCCGCTGGCCCGGCGCACCGGTCTCCTGCTGATGGCCGCGGTGGCCGGGGCGGCCGTCTTCGGCATCGGTGTCGACGCCCTCCACGCCACGCCGCTGGGCGACCACTTCGAGACGGTTATGAGCGACGTGGAGGACGGCGGCGAGAGCCTGATGCTGTCGCTGGGCTGCGCGCTCGCGCTGGGCTGCCTCGCGGTGCGACCGGCGCGCGCCGGGACCGCCGGGGCCGTGCCCGCCTAGACCGGGACCTCGCCCGCCACGGTCGTGCGGTGCATCACCCGGCGGTGGCCGTCGTAGCCGCCCAGCGCGTTGTGCATGGTGCAGCGGTTGTCCCAGATCACCAGCATCCCCGCCCTCCAGACGTGGCGGTAGACGAACCGGTCCTGGACGATGTGCTTGTAGAGCTCGCCCAGCAGCGGGTCGGCGTCGGCCGGCGCCCAGCCCTCGATGCCGATCGTGTAGACCGGCGAGACGAAGAGCGCCTTGCGGCCCGTCACCGGATGGGTGCGGACCAGAGGATGGGCCCAGGTCTTGTCGGCCTCGGGACTGACGATGATGGGCATGGAGCGGACGTCGAGCTCGCGGGCATAGCCGCTCTTCGGGCCATAGGCGCGGGTCGCGGAATGGACGGCGCGCAGGGGCGCGAGCCGAGCCTTCATCTCGTCGGAGAGGGCGTCATAGGCCGCGGCCGCGTCGGCATAGAGGGTGTCGCCGCCCACCGGCGGGATGATCTCGGAGCGCAGGATGGTGGCGGCCGGCGGGGTCTCCTGGAAGCTCCAGTCCGAGTGCCAGTTACCGCCGAACGGCGTGGTCTTCTCGTCGGGCTCGCGGCGCACCTCCAGCACGTTGGGGTGGCCGGGCATGGGGGCGACGTAGGGGTCGAGGCCGAACGGGCCGATCTGCAGGGTGAAGGCCTCGAGCTCGTCCAGGGTCAGCGGCTGGTCCGGGAAAGCCAGGACCGCGTGGCGCGCCCAGGCGTCCTTCACCTCGGCCAGCGTGGCCGCATCCAGCGGCTTCGACAGGTCGACGCCGGTCACGTGCGCGCCGAAGCCACTTTCCTGCGACTGGACCTCGATCGTGCGATAGGCGCTTTGCGCTTCCATCAGCATGCGGTTCCTCCTCCGCTTCTCCTCAAAACACCTGTTTGCGTCCGCAACGGCAAGCCTGTAATCGAACCGCGTCATGGCCGCTTTCGACACCACCGAAGACAAGCTCATCACGCTGACCCCCGACACGGAGGTCAGCGTTCGCGAGACCTTCGGCATCGACCTGGACATCAAGGTCCCGGCGTTCAGCGAGCGCGACCCCCACGTCCCGGATGTGGATCCCGCGTACAAGTTCGACCCGGAAACGACGCGGGCGATCCTCGCCGGCTTCGCCCACGACCGACGCGTCATGGTGCAGGGGTACCACGGCACGGGTAAGTCCACCCACATCGAGCAGGTGGCCGCGCGCCTCAACTGGCCGCTGATCCGGGTGAACCTGGACAGCCACGTCAGCCGGATCGACCTGGTCGGCAAGGACGCCATCGTCCTGAAGGACGGCAAGCAGGTCACCGAATTCCGCGAAGGCATGCTGCCCTGGGCGATCCAGCGGCCCATCGCCCTCGTGTTCGACGAATACGACGCCGGCCGCCCGGACGTGATGTTCGTGATCCAGCGCGTGCTGGAGGCCCAGGGCAAGCTGACCCTGCTGGACCAGAACCGCGTGATCCGGCCGAACCCGTGGTTCCGCCTGTTCTCGACGACCAACACCATCGGTCTCGGCGACACGACGGGCCTCTATCACGGCACCCAACAGATCAACCAAGGCCAGATGGACCGCTGGTCCATCGTCACCACGCTGAACTATCTCAGCCATGACGTGGAAGCCGAGATCGTGCTGGCCAAGGCGCCTGCCTACCAGACGGCCGACGGCAAGCGGACCATCAACGCCATGGTGCGCGTGGCCGACATGACCCGGAACGCCTTCATGAACGGCGACATCTCGACGGTCATGAGCCCGCGGACGGTGATCACCTGGGCCCAGAACGCCGAGATCTTCGGCGGCGACATCGGCCTGGCCTTCCGCATGACCTTCCTGAACAAGTGCGACGAGCTGGAGCGCGGCACCGTCGCCGAGTTCTACCAGCGCGCCTTCGGCCAGGACCTGCCGGAGAGCACGGCGCGGGTGCGGGTGGCGTAAGCCTCCGCCAGAGCACGCGAGATCGAGAGGGCGGGGCCTGGGCTCCGCCCTTTTTCGTTGCGCCTTGGCATGGCCGGGATGAGGTGCGGATGTGGCGAGTGCGCGGGGATGACGAGCTGAGATGTGAGAGGGCCATGCGCCACCGCTGTCATCCCGGCCGAAGCGCCGGGACTTGAGTGGGATGGGCAGGGGATGTGGCCTTCTGGGTCCCGGATCGGCCTGCCGGCCGTCCGGGATGACAGCTTTGGGGTGGGGTCAGCCCGAGCCTGACTTTCGCCACTTGGGCGGGAGGCCGTCGTCGCTGTCGTCGGCGAGGAACTGTTCGATGATCTCGGGGTCGGGATCGGGGAGGTCGCGCCAGCGGGCGATGTTGGAGGTGTTGAGGCCGAAGGCGTTGGCGTATTCGGCGATCTGCTCGTCGAGGTCGCGGGTGGTGAAGTCGTCCTTGAGACGGTCTTCGGCCAGGAAGTCTTCAAGGCTGCGGTAGAAGTAGCCTTCGAGGTCCTTCTCCTCGTCGTAGTCGCTGTGTTCGAGGCCTTCGGACCAGATCAGCCGCTGCACGCCGCCGCGGATGTCGTCGGCCCGCGCATTGGCGGCGGGGATGTCCTTCGGGAACAGGCGCTTCGGCGGCGGTCGTTCGTCACCGCCCGGGTGCATGATCTCCTTAATGCGCGCCGTGTGAGCGACCTCGCGCTCCAGGCGGGCGGCGTCGGCGCGCAGCTTGGCGAGCAGGGCCAGGCTCTGGCGCATGGAGCGCAGGGTGCGCACGCGGGTGCGGCCGAGGTCGGACACGACCGCCGGCTCTTT
>Ga0065165_1001329_pt1 | contig 27483 bp, 22 predicted proteins | sample AraplaMF_Cvi_mMF_FD_63813 | JGI IMG/M metagenome (GOLD analysis project Ga0065165, IMG submission 63813) | Arabidopsis root microbial communities from the University of North Carolina, USA - plate scrape MF_Cvi_mMF (version 2) (version 3) | ecosystem: Host-associated > Plants > Roots >... | reverse complement strand
CGCCGCGGCGATCGTCCAGAAGCTGTCCCAGCTGGCGCAGGAAGCGCACCCGGTTCGGCAGGCCGGTCAGGGCATCGTGTTCGGCCCGGTGCTGGCTCTGGCGCTTGGCTTCTTCCTCGAGCTTCAGGTCATGGGCCAGGGCATTCTTCAGCAGGAAGGCCTGGCGCGAAAAGCGTTCGCGCAGCACCAGCGGCACCACGCCGATCAGGTTGGCGACCGCCAGGAAGAAGGTATTCTGCGCCAACAGTGGCCATTCGCCACGCACGCCCATCTTCTGCACGTACAAGGCTTCGAGCACATAGCCTGCCACCAGCAGCGCACCGATCAGGCCCGCGTGCAGGGGCCGCAGATAGGTCCAGGCGTATAGCGCCATCGACACGATCAGCAGGCCCGCGTAATACGTGCCCCAGGCCAGGTCGCCCGGGCTCGACAGCATGATGATGGCGATGATGCCGGCGCCCCAGCCAAGCGAGCAGGCCCCCATGCCGGCCGTGTAGTGGCGCAGGAAGAAGGCCGGGCGCGCACGCACGGCGGCCCCGATCGCCAGCGTCGCCAGCACCACGACGGCCCGCACCCGCAGGGCGCCGGCGGCATTGCTGGGCATGGTGACGTAGTCGAGGAAGCCGAAGCAGGTGTACAAAAGCGCACACAGCAGGCTGCCGACGTAGAATAGGCGAAGCTTGTCACTGGCCAGGTCGGCCTGGTAAGCATCTTCGAGCGCTGGAGAAAACGGCTCGGCGGCAGAGGAAAAAAGGACACGGAACACGATGACGGGCATGTTCGCAGGAAGGGAATACCCAAGCCTAACGCATAGTGAACATACAAGCTATCCCGAGCACTGGAAACGTCACCTTTCCGACACAGAACTTATCATTCCGAAAAGAAAACCCTCATGGCGAGCATGACAGACGACTTCATCGGCATCTACGACAATGCCCTCACCCCGGAGCAGTGCGCCCACATCCTGCAGCGCTTCGAAGCCAGCGACAAGCTCGTGCGCGGGCGCACCGGCAACGGCGTCGACGTCGCGAAGAAGGACAGCTGGGATCTTACCATCACCCAGCACCAGGAATGGCAGGACGTGGCGGGCCTACTGTCTTCGGTCGTGCGGCGCCACCTGGCGCAGTACGTGGACCGCTACCGCGCGCTGGTACTGGGCGCGCTGGCGCCGATGGTCGCGCATCCCGAAACCGGCCAGCCGGTCGCGCTCTCGCTCGATAACTTCAATGAATGCGGGCGGCCGCACCTGGATGCGCTGGTCGGCGCGATGTACCGCTGCGGCCCGATCAACCTGCAAAAGTACCTGCGCGGCAGCGGCGGCTACCACCACTGGCATTCCGAGATCTATCCGCAAAACGCCAGCTGCGAGACCCTGCACCGGGTGCTGCTGTTCCAGTTCTACCTGAACGATGTGGCGGAAGGCGGCGAGACCGAATTCCTGTACCAGGGCCGGAAGGTGGAAGCGCGCCAGGGCCGGCTGATCATCGCCCCGGCCGGCTTCACGCACACGCACAAGGGACACGTGCCGCACAGCGGCGACAAAGTCGTGTCGACCTCGTGGATCCTGTTCCGCCGCGCCGAGGAGCTGTTCGGGCAGCGCGCCGGCTGAATCGGCCGACGCGCCGGCTCAGCCTTTTCGCGCCAGGTAGCCGCGCATTCCCAGCCAGCGCACATAGGCGTCGAACCAGCCGGTGCTGGTGGTCGTCTTCTGGTACATGCCGAAGCCATGGCCGCCCTGCTCGTACAGGTGGAATTCGACCGGGCGCCTGGCGGTGCGCCAGCTGTCGATCAAACCGTAGCCGGCATTGCCGAAGAAAGGATCATCCGCGGCCAGCGCGATGAACAGCGGGGGCGCGCCGGCCGGCACCGTGACTGCCGCCAGCGGCCCATAGATGTTGGCGATGAAGGCGGGCCTGGTGTCCTGCGCGTACAGCGTGGTCGCCATGGTCAGCATCGCGCCTGCCGAAAAGCCGATCATCCCGATGCGGTCCGGGTCCACCCGCCAGTCCTTCGCGCGCGCGCGCACCAGCGCGAACGCGGCGCGCGCATCGGCTATCTGGGGCGCCAGGCTGCTGGCGCCGTCCTGGCGGGCCGGGGGTGTCGAGAACATCTTGTTCATCGCCTGGGCGAATTCGTCCATGCCCTGGGGCGTCTGCACCAGGCGGTACTTCAGCACGAATGCGGCCACGCCTTGATCGGCAAGCGCCTTGGCGACGTCCCAGCCCTCGTTGTTCATCGACAGCGTCCGGAAACCGCCGCCGGGCGCGACGATCACCGCGGCGCCGGTCGCCTTTGCCGGGTCCGGCAGGAAGGGCGTCAGCGTGGCAATCGTCACGTTGCGGGCGAATACGCTGCCATACTGACTGTGCCAGCTTTCCTGCGCAGTGGCGCCCGGCAGCGCACCGGTTCCCAGCACGATGGCATCCGGCTGTGCCGGCGTCGCGATCGGCGTCATTTTGTCGTCCAGTGCCAGCGCCGGCGTGGATGCAAACCACGTCAAGGTCATGGCGGCGGCCGCCATGCGAATCTTTTTCATCATGTTGTCTCCTCCTCTTGGTTTACAGTTCCAGTGCTGCGGCCCGATTCAGCACCAGCGGCGCCTCCTGCCCGGCCACGCCGGTCCCGGGCTGCCCCGAACCGACGCTCAACTTGTACTGCCCCGGCATCAGCTGCCGCGTGCCGTCGCGCGTGACGAAGCTGAGGTCGCGCGGCGACAGGCGGAAGCTGAGCTGGCGGCGCTCACCCGGCTTCAAGGAGACGCGCTGGAAACCGCGCAGCGCCAGCCGCGGCGCTCCCTCGAATGCCGGCGGCGCCAGGTAGAGCTGGGCGACCTCGTCGCCGTCGCGCGTGCCCGTATTCGTGATCTCCGTGCTCACCACCACGCCATTTTCGGGTGCGCCGCCGACCGCTTCGATGCGCAAGGGCGCATAGCTGAAGCTCGTGTAGCTCAGGCCCGCGCCGAAGGGATACACGGGCGTGCCGGCGTAGTAGCGGTAGGTGCGGCCTTGCATCGCATAGTCGTCGAAGGGCGGCAGGTCGGCCAGGCCGCGGTAGAAGGTCAGCGGCAGGCGTCCGGCGGGATTGGCCTTGCCCGTCAAAACGTTTGCCACCGCCAGACCGCCGGACTGCCCGGGATACCAGGCTTCCAGGATCGCGGACGCGTTGTCTTTCGCCCAGGTCAGGTCGATCGCGCTGCCGTTCATCAAAACCACGATGAGGGGCTTGCCCAGGGCCCTGGCGCGGTCGAGCAGGCGGCGCTGGTCCGCCGGCAGTTCCAGCGAGGTCCTGTCGCCGCCGGCAAAGCCCTCGGCCTTCACCGCCATCTCCTCCCCTTCCAGGTCCGAGGTCAGGCCGACCACGGCGACGATCACGTCGGCGTCCGCGGCGCCCGCCTTCAGGTCGGCGTCGACGTCCGTCGAAATCCGCTTCCAGAACAGGCCGGGCACGCCGGAGCCGCCGGTTTCGGCATGGAAGCGCAAGGGATAGCGCTGGCCCTTCTCCAGCCGGACCTCGCTCAGTTGCAACGGCTCGGCCCACTTCGAATAGGCGGTCGCCCGCACGGCCGGCTTGCCGCCCACCGTCAATTCGCCCTGCACGCCGGAGACGCCCATGCGGTAAGTGCCGCTCTCCGGCGCGACCAGGTAGCCGGTCCAGACCACCTTGTGCTGGTCGGCGACGGCCTTCAGCTCGAGCGCATGCGATTCGAGCCCGGGCTCGACGCGGGTGACGGCAGGCTTGCTGTCGTAGCTACCGTCCTTGCGGTTGAAGTAGTCGGCACGCAGGCCGGGCTTGCCGTCCGGCGTGCGCAAGGCCGCGCCCGGAACCGGGTCGCCATCGGTGACCGAGGCGCCAGCCGGCACCAGCTTGATACTGGCCTGGGGCAGGACCTGGCGCAGGCCGTCGACGACCGACACCGGCGGCGCCGACTGCGTCGACGAATAATTCCCGCGCAGGACGCGGGTAGCGTCGGCCAGGGGCCCGATCACGGCCAGCTTCAGGCCGGGCTTGAGCGGCAGCACGCCATCGTTCTTCAGCAGCACCAGGCTTTTCGTCGCCGCCTCCAGCGCCAGGTCCTGGTGCGCGCCGGTGCCGATCGCACTGACCGGCACCGGGGCCTTGCCGGCGCGCTGCGCCAGCCCGGCGAGGTCGCCATTGCGGTAGCGCGCGGAGAACAGGCGGACCAGCGCCTGGTCGATGTCGGCCATGCCGATCAGGCCGCGCTGCCAGGCTTCGCGGTAGCGCTCGGACAGGCCGGACACATCGCCGAGGGTCTTCGTATTGCACTCGTTGTCGGTGCCGGCCTTCAGGGCCACGGCCACCGCGGCTGCGGGATCGGTCGCATACTTGTGCTGGTCTGCGATGTCGGTCACGGCATCGCAATCGGACACGACATAACCCTTGAAGCCCCAGGCGCCGCGCAGGTGTTCCTTCAACAGGAGTTCGCTGCCGCAGGCCGGCTGGCCGTTGATGCGGTTGTAGGCGCACATGACCGATCCGGCCTTCGCATCGACGATCGCGGCGCGGAAGGCAGGCAGGTAGGTGTCCTCGAGATCGTGCCTGGACACGAACACGTCCGCCACGTGCCGGGTCGGCTCCGGCCCGCTGTGCACGGCGAAGTGCTTGGGCGTGGCGATCACGTCGGGCAGGTCCGGATCGGGTCCCTGCATGCCCTGGATGAAGGAGACGCCCAGCGCCGCGGTCAGGTACGGGTCTTCGCCATAGGTTTCCTGGCCGCGGCCCCAGCGCGGATCGCGGAAGATGTTGATGTTCGGCGACCACGTATCGAGGCCGGTGCCGATGCGGCCCAGGTGCCCGGTCTGGCGTCCCAGCGTGTGCAGCGCCCGCACTTCGATGCTGATCGCGGAGGCCACCTGGTGCACGAGGGGCGCATCGAAGCTGGCTGCCAGGCCGATGGGTTCGGGGAAGTTCGTGGTCGGCAGCGGCCCCAGCGCGCCATGCAGCGACTCGGTCCACCAGTTATAGGCGGGAATGCCCAGGCGCGGCAGAGCGGGAGCGACGTTGAGCAGCTGGCCCAGCTTTTCGTCCAGCGTCATCTGCGCCACCAGGGCGCGGGCGCGCGCTTCCGCATCCGCACGCACGTCAAGGGCCTGCACGGCAGCGGGAATAACCGCCGCCAGGATCAGCGCGCCGTACCAGGCCAAGCGCCTGGTGAGCCGATGTTTTCCGAATGCCTTGCCTGTGTTCCGGGTCTCCTTGTGCTGCATCTGCTCTCCTCCATCGATGTTATTTACAAACATTTTATGATAGCGATAACAGCGTTATCGTAGCAGCAATAACGTCTGCAACAGCATGCAGGGAGCGCTTTTTTTCAAATTTTCATAACATTGGTGTTTGCGCTCTCATTTCGGCATCGAAGCAAAAAAAAGCCACCCTCGCATGGCGGGGTGGCTTTCGCGGCAGCGCTGAGGCAGAGCGGGTCAGCCCGCCTGTTGCGGTGCCGCTTCCTTCAGCGCCTGCAGCGCCATCGCGTAGATGCCCTCGTAGGACTTGGCGGCGGCGATGAAGCGGCCGTTGTGGCAAAAGCCGGCGTCCGCCACACCGGTGACGGCGGCCAGGTCGGCGTCGCGCAGGCCGGCCCAGGATGCCGGCAGGTCGGCGCGCGCTTCGAAGGTGTCGGCGGTGGCCGGCACCGTGTGCAGCATGTAGCGCTGCTCGCCCAGGTTGTGGCTGATGACGAACAGGACCTTCGGCATTTCCTTGCGCACCAGCGAGCTCCATGGCAGCGCGCTGTTCTTCAGGTATAGCAGGCGCCCGCCTTCCAGCACCTCGGCCTGGCGCACCTGCTCCAGCGCCAGCATGGCGCCGACGCGGTATTTGACGGCGTTCGCCATCACGTCCGTCAGGAAAGCCATCGCGCGGCGGAACTGTTCCAGGCGGTAGGCGTCCGCCCTTTCGCCGTAGCCGAGCCGTTCCTCGTCGAGCCAGCTCAGGTTGTAGCCGGAGATCACGGCCGACAGGCCATAGCCGCCGGGCGCGTTCTTGGCCGCGCCGACGTCCGACAGGTCCAGGTACTGCACGATGTCGGCATCGATGGCGTAGGCGATCTGCTGGGCGGTATCCTCGCCCAGCTGCTGGCCGGTGTGCTTTGCGGCCAGGGCGGCGACGCAGCGCGCGCCGTATTCGCGCCATACCAGGCCGGCGCTGGCGTAGGGCACGCCGCTCTGGCGCGCGCCGTCGAAGCCCTTCTGGTGGTGGTCGAAGCGGCCCGTGGCCGGATCCCAGATGCCGCCGACGTCGATCACGATGTCGCCGCGTTCGATGGTGGCCGGGTCGCGCGTGCGCACGAGCTCCGCTTCGGGATGCAGTACCTGGATGACGGCGACAGCCCATGCGTCATCCGCATGGAACTTGCCGCCGTGGGTGACGATCAGCATGATCAGCTCAGTTGCTCAGTGATTCAGTTATTCACCACCAGGCGCGGCTCGCCGATGGCGAAACGCTCGCGGATCGATTTGCCGATGCCGTGCGCATCCAGGCCGACGGAAGCCAGCAGCACGCCCGGGTCGCCCTGGTCGATGAACTTGTCCGGCAGGCCCAGGATCAGCAGCGGCTTGACGATGCCTTCCGCAGCCAGGGCTTCGGCCACGGCGGAACCGGCACCACCCATGGTGCACCCCTCTTCCACCGTCACCAGGTAGTCGTGGTCCTTGGCCAGGCGCTTCACCAGCTCGACGTCGAGCGGCTTCACGAAGCGCATGTCGGCCACGGTCGCGTTCAGGCCCTCGGCCGCCTTGATGCTCGGGGCGACCATCGAACCGAAGGCCAGGATGGCGACGCCCTTGCCTTCACGTTTCACCAGGCCTTTGCCGATTTCGATCGAGGTCAGCTCCTGCTGGAGGGCCGCACCGACGCCGGCGCCGCGCGGATAGCGCACCGCCGCCGGACCCGGGTAGTGATAGGCCGTGGTCAGCATCTGGCGGCATTCGTTCTCGTCGGACGGCGCCATCACGACCATGTTCGGGATGCAGCGCAGATAGGCCAGATCGTAGTTGCCGGCGTGGGTCGCACCGTCGGCGCCGACCAGGCCGGCGCGGTCCAGGGCAAAGGTCACGTCCAGGTTCTGCAGCGCCACGTCGTGGATCAGCTGGTCGTAGCCGCGCTGCAGGAAGGTCGAGTAGATCGCCAGCACCGGCTTCACGCCCTCCGTGGCCATGCCGGCGGCGAAGGTGACGGAATGCTGCTCGGCGATGCCGACGTCGAAGTAGCGCTCCGGGTACTGCTGGTGGAAGCGCACCATGCCCGAGCCTTCGCGCATGGCCGGCGTGATGCCGATCAGGCGCTTGTCGACAGCCGCCATGTCGCACAGCCAGTTGCCGAACACTTCGGTGTAGGTGATCTTGGACGGCGCGGTGGCCGGCTTGATGCCTTCGCTCGGGTTGAACTTGCCGGTGCCGTGGTACAGGATAGGCTCGGCCTCGGCCAGCTTGTAGCCCTGCCCCTTCTTGGTCACCACGTGCAGGAATTGCGGGCCCTTCAGCTTGCGGATGTTCTCCAGCGTCGGGATCAGCGAATCGAGGTCGTGGCCGTCGATCGGGCCGATGTAGTTGAAGCCGAATTCCTCGAACATCGTGGCCGGGACCACCATGCCTTTCGCGTGCTCTTCCAGCTTCTTCGCCAGTTCCAGCATCGGCGCCGGCAGCACGCTCTTGCCGACGTTCTTGGCGGCGGCGTAGAACTGGCCGGACATCAGGCGCGCCAGGTAGCGGTTCAGCGCGCCCACCGGCGGCGAGATCGACATGTCGTTGTCGTTCAGGACCACCAGCAGGTCGCAGTCTTCCTCGACGCCCGCATTGTTCAGGGCTTCGAAGGCCATACCGGCCGTCATCGAGCCGTCGCCGATCACGGCGATCGCCTTGCGCTTCTCGCCCTTGATCTTGGCCGCCTGCGCCATGCCCAGGGCCGCCGAGATCGAGGTCGACGAGTGGGCGGTGCCGAAGGTGTCGTATTCGCTTTCGTCGCGCTTCGGGAAGCCGGACAGGCCGTTGTGCTGGCGCAGCGTCGGCATGCGGTCGCGGCGGCCGGTCAGGATCTTGTGCGAATAGGTCTGGTGGCCGACATCCCACACGATGCGGTCTTCGGGCGTGTTGAACACGTAGTGCAGCGCGATCGTCAGCTCGACGGTGCCGAGGTTGGACGACAGGTGGCCGCCGGTCTTGGACACGGAATCCAGCAGGAACTGGCGCAGTTCGGTGGCCAGCGGGGTCAGCTGGGTGCGCGGCAGCTTGCGCAGGTCCGCCGGGGTGTTGATGGTATCTAGCAGTTTCATTTAGGCCTTCCGCTGCACGATCAGGTCTGCCAGTTCGCGCAGCCGCAGTGCTTGTTCTCCGAACGGTGCCAGCGCCTCATGCGCCTGCCGCCGCAGTTGTTCGGCCAGTGCCTTGGACGGCTCCAGCCCCAGAATCGATACGTATGTCGGTTTGTTCGCCGCCGCGTCCTTGCCCGCGGTCTTGCCGAGGGTCGCGGAATCTTCGGTCGCATCCAGCACGTCGTCCACCACCTGGAAGGCCAGGCCGATCGCGCGCGAATACGCCGCCAGCGCTTCGAGTTCGTGCGGCGCGAGGTCGCGGCCAGCGAGGGCGCCCAGCAGCACCGAGACGCGCAGCATGGCGCCGGTCTTCAGCTGGTGCATGCGCTCGAGTTCTTCCAGCGTCAGGCTCAGGCCGACGCTGTCGAGATCGATCGCCTGGCCGCCGCACATGCCCTTGGTGCCCGCCGCTTCGGCCAGCAGGCGCAGCATCTTCACGAGGCGCGCGGGCGCGACGTCCGCGCTTCCAGCCAGCACCTCGAAAGCCTGGGCCTGCAGCGCATCGCCGGCTAGCAGCGCGGTCGCTTCGTCATACGCGACGTGCACGGTCGGCTTGCCGCGGCGCAGATCGTCGTCGTCCATGCAGGGCATGTCGTCGTGCACCAGCGAATACACGTGGATCATCTCGACCGCGCAGGCGGCGCGCGCCACAGCATCGGCGCCGGCGCCAAACAGCTCGCCGGCAGCATAGGCCAGCAGCGGGCGCACGCGCTTGCCGCCGCCCAGCGTGGTGTAGCGCATCGCTTCGTGCAGCTTGGCCGGCACGGCATCGGCCGGCGGCAGGAAGCGGCCGAGCGCATCCTCGGCCTGCGCCTGCACATCCTGCATCCAGGCGCGGAAATCGGCTTGCGTGTTCATTCGTCGTCCTCGTCGCCGGTGCTGAAGGGTTTCAGCATCTCGCCTTCGAGCACCTTGACCTGCGACTCGACCTTTTCCAATTGGGCCGCGCAATAGCGCACCAGCTCGGAGCCGCGGGCATAGGCGGCAACCGAGGCTTCCAGCGGCAATTGGCCGCCTTCCATCTGGGTGACGAGCTGGGCCAGCTCGGCCATCGCCTGCTCGAAGGACTCCGGCGGAACGGCGGCCGATGCTACAGGGCTCTCCGCGCTTGTTTTATTTGGCATAATGACTTTATCGGTTCGGGGCTCAGCTTGCCTGGCGACACGTGCCTTGGCACTTGCGCGAGGCGCGACAGTCTAATCGCTTATTGTAAACAATCCTACCCCTGCATGACGGCGCAACTGGCGTCGTTAACTTGTAAGCAAAGACACATTTTATCGCAAAGCGCCTGCCGATTCATGAAAACGATGCCTCCCAGGCAATTTTTGAGCACCCACGCACCACAACCGCGTGCCGGCCCCAACCCCAGGTGAGCCTTTACAGGCTATAATCTCCGGTTCTGTCTCCGAAATACCGTATTCCGTTCTTTAGATGAGCGAGAAAAGCCATAGGTTTTTCGCCGCTCCGGAAATGCTGGTTCTCGGATTCTTTCTCTTCTTTGGCTGAAATCTGTAAAGGGGGGTTGGGATGTCCGATCTGGCTACCCACGCCAAGCTGGCGCGCTCATGCGCGCAGCTTCCGGTAAGCGTCTACTTCGACCAAGCGCTGCTGCAGCGCGAAATGCAGCACCTGTTCCTGAAGGGCCCGCGTTACGTCGGGCATGAATTGATGGTGCCCGAGAAGGGCGATTTTGCGACCCTGAAATCGGAGAACGAGGGGCGCATGCTGGTGCGTAACGCGCAAGGCATCGAACTGCTGTCCAACGTCTGCCGTCATCGCCAGGCGCTGATGTTCAATGGCCGCGGCAACGCCAAGAACATCGTCTGCCCGCTGCACCGCTGGACTTACGACCTGAAGGGCGAACTGATCGGCGCGCCGCACTTTGCCGACACGCCCTGCCTGAACCTCTCGAAGACGCCGCTGCAGAACTGGAACGGCCTGCTGTTCGAGCAGAACGGCTACAACGTGATGGACAAGCTCAAGCAGCTGTCGGTGACGAAGGACCTCGATTTTTCGGGCTACATGTTCGACCACGTGGAAGTGCACGAGTGCGACTACAACTGGAAGACCTTCATCGAGGTCTACCTGGAGGACTACCACGTCGAGCCCTTCCACCCGGGCCTGGGCAACTTCGTCAGCTGCGACGACCTGCGCTGGGAATTCGGCACCGACTACAGCGTGCAGACGGTCGGCGTGCACCGCGGCCTGCAGAAGTCCGGCTCCCCGGCTTATAAGAAGTGGCAGGAGCAGGTCCTGAAGTTCAACAACGGCCAGGCGCCGAAGTACGGTGCGATCTGGCTGACGCTGTACCCAAACATCATGGTCGAGTGGTACCCGAACGTGCTGGTGGTGTCGACCCTGTGGCCGATGGGGCCGCAGAAGACCCGCAACGTGGTCGAGTTCTACTACCCGGAAGAGTTCGTGCTGTTCGAACGCGGCTTCGTCGAAGCCGAGCGCGCCGCCTACATGGAAACCTGCGTCGAGGACGACGAGATCGCCCTGCGCATGGATGCCGGCCGCAAGATCCTGCTGGATCGCGGCGTCAGCGAGGTGGGCCCCTACCAGTCGCCGATGGAAGACGGCATGCAGCACTTCCACGAATGGTACCGCAGCAGACTCGATCCGATCCCGCCAGGAATGTAATGCCCGCTTTATTCATGTTGTTTGCCAGCTTCGCATTTGCCGCCATGGGCGCGGGCGTGAAGCTGGCCTCCCCGTACTACTCCACTTCCGAAATCGTGATGTACAGGGGCCTGGTCGGCACCCTCATCCTGCTCCTCACGATCCGCCTGCAGGGCGGCAGCCTCAAGACCCTCTTCCCGAAGCAGCACCTGATTCGCAGCCTGGTCGGCGTGACCTCGCTGTGGATGTGGTTCTATGCGATCGGCAAGCTGCCGCTGGCGACGGCCGTCACCCTCAACTACATGTCGCCGATCTGGCTCGCCACCTGGATGTTCTTCATGGGCTGGTGGCACAGCAAGGGCCAGACCGAATGGCCGCTGGTGCTCGCGATCGGCATGAGCTTCGTCGGCGTGACCCTTGTGCTGCGCCCGGCGGTCGAGGCGAACCAGTGGCTGGGCGGGATGATCGGCGTGCTGTCCTCGGTCATCTCGGCGATGGCCTATATGCAGGTGCGTAATCTCGGCCAGATGGGCGAACCCGAATACCGCGTGGTGTTCTATTTTTCGCTGACCACCACCTGCGCGGGCTTCATCGGCACCCTGTTCGAAAACGGCGTGAGCGCGCCCTTCCATCCGCATACCTGGCACAGCGGCCTGCTGCTGCTGGCGATCGGCATCCCCGCCCTGCTGGCCCAGATGTCGATGACGCGCGCCTACCGCCTCGGCAAGGTGCTGGTGGTGGCCAACCTGCAGTACACCGGCATCATCTTCTCCAGCCTGTGGGGCATGCTGCTGTGGGGCGACGTCTTCGACTGGCACGTGTGGCTGGGGATGGGCGTGATCCTGGTCTCCGGCATCGCCGCAACGTTCTACAATACCAAGCGCACGGCGCGCGGCGCCGTCGTCAAGGATACCGACCCCATCGCCAGCGAACTGTAAGGAGACCGCCATGTACACGACCCTGATCGAAGCCGCCGCCCTGGCGCCGCACGTCAACGATGCCAACTGGGTGATCGTCGACTGCCGCCACGACCTGGTGAACCTGGCCGCGGGGCGCGAAGCCTATGCGGCCGGCCACTTGCCGAACGCGCTGTTCGCCGACATGGAACATGAACTGTCCGGCGCCAAGCGCGACGCCAACGGCGCCTTCCGCGGCCGCCATCCTCTGCCGGAAAAGGACGCCTTCATCGAGCTGCTGCGCAACTGGGGCGTGAACGACGATACGCAGGTCGTGGCCTACGACGCCCACGGCGGCATGTACGCGGCACGTTTGTGGTGGATGCTGCGCTGGGTCGGCCACGAGGCCGTGGCGGTGCTGGATGGGGGCCTGCCGGCCTGGCAATCGGCCGGGCAGCCGGTCGCTACCGATGCTCCGGCGCCGCGCGCCCGCGGCACGATCGCCGCGCGCGAACCGCTGGTGACGACGGTGGACGTGAACATGGTCCTGCACAATGTGGAGCATGGCGGCCGCCAGGTGGTCGACGCCCGCGCGCCGGACCGCTTCCGCGGCGAGAACGAGACCATCGACCCGGTGGGCGGCCATATCCCGGGCGCGAAGAACCGCTTCTTCAAGGATAACCTGCAGGCGGACGGCCGCTTCAAGGCGCCGGTGCAGCTGAAGGAAGAACTGGGCGTGGCGGTGGGCGATCCGAAGAACGCCATCATGCAGTGCGGCTCGGGCGTGACGGCCTGCCACAATCTGCTGGCGCTGGAAGTGGCCGGTATGCCGGGTGCAGCCCTGTATCCGGGATCGTGGAGCGAGTGGAGCGCGGATGCGGCGCGGCCGGTCGCAACCGGTAATTAATGGCTTAGATCGTAGGGCGCTGGCAGGAAGTCCGCCAGCGTAAATACGACGACCGACAGCACCAGGACGGCAAGCACATAGCCGAACCGCATCGGCTTTTCGCGCAGTGCCACAACCACTTGATTGACCAGCCTTGCCATTGCTATCTCCACATAGTGACGGCTCAGCATAGGCTGGTTCGAATTCCCATGTCAATATGGGAAAACAATAAAGCTAGTGTCCGTGGGTCAGGAGCAGCACGATGACCACACCCAGGCCGATCAGCAGCACCTGCGGAATCGACTCGCGCACGGTGGCGCGGCGCTGCATCTGCGGCATCAAATCGCTCACGGCAATGTAGATGAAGCCGGAGGACGCGAAGACCAGCACATAGGGAATCAGGCCGCTGGCCTTGTCGAGGGTGTAATAACCCAGCAGGCCGCCGGCGACCGCCAGCATGCTGCACATCAGGTTGAACACGTAAGCGCGGGCGCGCGAGAAGCCGGCGTTCAGCAGCACGATGAAGTCGCCGATTTCCTGTGGAATCTCGTGGGCGACGATCGCCACGCCGGTCACGATGCCCAGCTGCGGATTGGCGAGGAAGGCGGCGGCAATCAAAATCCCGTCCGTGAAGTTGTGCATGCCATCGCCGATCAGGATCATCCAGCCGGCCTTGCCGGCCTGCTGGGCGTCATGCCCGTGATGATGGTGGTGGCCATCGCCCTCGTGGTGGTGCGAGTGGCGCAGCAGCGCCACCTTCTCCAGCAGGAAGAAGGCCAGCAGGCCGCCGAGCAGGGTCGCGAACAGGCCGCGCGGGTCGACGTGCGACTCGAAGGCTTCCGGCAGCGCGTGCAGCAACGAGGTCGACAGCATGATCCCGACCGACAGGCTGACCATGCGCTCGACGACCTTCGACAACAGGGTGAAGGAAAACACCGCGGCGGCCGTGATACTGACGATGCCCGCCAGGCCGGTTGCCAGCAAAATGGAGATGAGAACGGGGTCGATCGTGAAGCCTCTTCTTGTTCTTGGTCCGCGCACAGGAGGCGCAAGCCGGGCATTTTACCGTGCCCGGCCGCAGACCGTGCGAATCAGGCCACGCCGTGCGTTTTGAACCAGGCCAGCGCGCGCGTCCAGCCGTCCTTCGCATCCTTCTCGTTGTAGCTCGGGCGGTAGTCGGCGTGGAAGGCGTGGCCGGCGTCCGGATAGACCACGAAGGTGGACCCGCTCTTCCCTTTCGCCAGCGCTTCCTTCATCTTCTCGACCGTGTCGACGGGGATGCCGGTGTCCTTGGCGCCGTACAGGCCGAGCACCGGCACACTCAGGGTGGGCGCGAAGTCGATCGGATGCTTCGGCGTGTTCGGGGTCGTGTCGCCCATCAGGCGGCCGTACCAGGCCACGCCGGCCTTCACCTTCGGGTTGTGGGCCGCATACAGCCAGGTGATCCGGCCGCCCCAGCAGAAGCCGGTGATACCCAGCTTGTCGACGTTGCCGCCGTTGTTCGCGGCCCAGGCCACGCAGGCGTCGAGGTCGGCCATCACCTGGGCGTCCGGGGTCTTCGAGACGATGTCCTTCATCAGGGTCGGGATGTCGGCGACTTTCGAGGCATCGCCCTGGCGCACGAACAGGTCCGGCGCCAGCGCCAGGTAGCCCTGCTTCGCGAAGCGGCGAGCGACGTCGGCGATGTGTTCGTGCACGCCGAAGATCTCGGACACCACCAGGATCACCGGCAGCTTCGATTTGCCTTCGGGCTGGGCGCGGTAGACGGGAACCGTCTGGCCGTTGACGTTCAGGTTGACGGTGCCGGCGCTCAGGCCCGCGGTGTCGGTCTTGATCACGGACTGCGCGACGACCGGCAGCGTGGCGGCGGCAAAGCCGGTGCCTAGCGCCACCTTCAGGAAATCGCGACGGTCTACGTCCAGTACGGTGTCATTCATGGCAATCCTCGGGTCGGGTTGGCAAAGGATTGCTATCTTAACAGCGGTGGTGCGGGCACGCTTGGTAGGCACGTGGTGCCCACCATGCCAATCAGTGGGCTTCCTCCCAGTTCAAACCCACCCCGGTCTCGGCCACCAGCGGCACCTTCAGCGTGGCCACGCCGGCCATCAGCTCCGGCAGCTTCGCCTTCACCAGTTCCAGCTCGCCTTCCGGCACTTCCAGCACCAGTTCATCGTGCACCTGCATGATCATGCGGGTGCAGAGGTTTGCCTGCTCGATCCAGTCCTGCACCGCGATCATGGCCAGCTTGATCAGGTCCGCCGCCGTGCCCTGCATCGGCGCGTTGATCGCCGCGCGTTCGGCGCCGGCGCGGCGCGGGCCGTTCGGCGAATTGATCTCCGGGAGCCACAGGCGGCGCCCGAACACGGTCTCGACATAGCCCTTGGCCTTGGCCGACAGGCGGGTCTCGTCCATGTACTGCTTCACGCCCGCAAAGCGCTGGAAGTAGCGCTCGATGTAATTGCTGGCGGCGCCGCGCTCGATACCCAGGTTCTGCGCCAGGCCGAACGCGCTCATGCCGTAGATCAGGCCGAAGTTGATGACCTTCGCATAGCGGCGCTGCTCGCTCTCGACGTCCTCTGGCGCGATGCCGAAGATCTCGGCGGCGGTGGCGCGGTGGATGTCCTCGCCCTGGGCAAAAGCGCGCAGCATCGCTTCGTCGCCGGAGATGTGGGCCATGATGCGCAGCTCGATTTGCGAGTAGTCGGCCGACACCAGCACGCAGCCCGGCTTGGCGATGAAGGCTTCGCGGATGCGGCGTCCCTCGGCATTGCGCACCGGGATGTTCTGCAGGTTCGGATCGTTCGACGCCAGGCGGCCCGTGATCGCGACCGCCTGCGCATAGTTGGTGTGCACGCGGCCGGTGTTCGGGTTGACCATCTTCGGCAGCTTGTCGGTGTAGGTCGACTTCAGCTTCGACAGCCCGCGGTGCTCGAGCAGGATCTTCGGCAGCGGATAGTCCTCGGCCAGCTTCTGCAGCACTTCCTCGTCGGTCGACGGCGCGCCGGTGGCGGTCTTCTTGATGACGGGGAGCTGCAGCTTGCCGAAGAAGATCTCGCCGATCTGCTTGGGCGAACCGAGATTGAACGGGCCGCCGGCCAGTTCATACGCCTGCTGTTCGAGTTCGGCGATGCGCACGGCCAGCTCGTTCGACTGCACGGCCAGTTTTTCGGCGTCGATCAGCACGCCGTTGCGCTCGATCTTCTGCAGCACCACGGAGGTCGGCAGCTCGATCTTGCGGTAGATGAAGTTCAGGCCTTCGTCGCTTTCGACGTGGCCGATCATCGCCTGGTGCAGGCGCAGGGTGATGTCCGAGTCCTCGGCCGCGTACTCGGTGGCGCGGCCCAGCTCGACCTGGTCGAAGCAGATCTGGTTCACGCCCTTGCCGCACACGTCGACGAAGGGAATGGTCGTGTAGCCCAGGTGGCGCATGGCCATGGTGTCCATGTCGTGCGGCTTGTGCGACTCGAACACGTAGGATTGCAGCAGGGTGTCGTGGACGATGCCGCGGATCCTGACGCCGTGGTTCTCGAAGATGTGGGCGTCGTACTTCAGGTTCTGGCCCAGCTTCGGCTTGTCCGGATTCTCCAGCCAGGGCTTCATGCGCGCCAGGACTTCCTCGCGGTTCAGCTGCTCGGGCACGCCGGCATAGCGGTGCGCCAGCGGGATGTAGGCGCCTTTGCCTGCTTCCGTCGACAGCGAGATGCCGACCATCTCGGCCGCCATCGGGTCGAGCGAAGTCGTTTCGGTATCGACGGACGTGAGCTCGGCCTTGTCGATCAGGTCCAGCCAGCGTTCCAGCTGCTCGTTGGTGGTGACGGTCTCGTACTCGCCCTTGATGACGGCCATGCCCGGCAGCGTGCCGTTCGCACCGGCCGCGCCCTCCGGCGAATTCAGGGGTACGGCGCCCGGCGACACGAACTTGCCGGGATTACCGTTACCGAGTTCCTTCAGCATGGTCTTGAAACCGTAGCGCTGGAAGAAGTCGCGCAGCGCGTCCTTGTCTTCCGGACGGCCGATCAGCGATTCCTCGATCGACACCAGGTGATTCGTCAGGTCGCAGTCGCACTTCACGGTAATCAGCTCGCGGCCTTTCGGCAGCCATTCCAGGGCCGCCTGCAGGTTCGCGCCGACCGCGCCGCCGATGGTGTGGGCGTTCTCGATCACGCCGTCCAGCGAGCCGTGCAGGGTCAGCCACTTCACGGCGGTCTTCGGGCCGCACTTGCTCACGCCGGGGACGTTGTCGACGGTGTCGCCGATCAGGGTCAGGTAGTCGATGATGCGGTTCGGCGCCACGCCGAACTTGGCCAGCACGCCGGCTTCGTCGAGCTTCTCGTTGCTCATCGTATTGATCAGCATGACCTTGTCGTTGACCAGCTGGGCCAAATCTTTGTCGCCGGTCGAGACCACGGTGTTCATGCCGCGCGCCGTGGCCTGGGCCGCCAGCGTGCCGATCACGTCGTCGGCTTCGACACCCTCGACCATCAGGATCGGCCAGCCCATGTGGCGCACCACCTCGTGGATCGGCTCGATCTGCTTGGACAGGTCTTCCGGCATCGAGGCGCGGGTGGCCTTGTATTCGGGGTAGAGGTCGTCGCGGAAGGTCTTGCCCTTGGCGTCGAACACGCAGGCGATGTAGGCGGCCGGGAAGTCGGCGCGCAGGCGGCGCAGCATGTTGACCATGCCATGCATGGCGCCGGTCGGGTGGCCGTCGGGGCTGCGCAGGTCGGGCAGTGCGTGGAAAGCGCGGTACAGGTAGCTGGAGCCGTCAACGAGGAGCAGGGTATTGTCCATGTAGGATCTGAATGAGCAAAAGTGGGCCGGCGGCGCGGCAAAGCGTCGCCATTATCGCAGAATCGGGAATACCTCCCATATGAGGCCGGTTCCTTGTTTTCACATGCTTTTAACTGGCCTGCATCGCTGTTTGTTACAATGAACTAAACGACAAAGGTGACCATCATGCCACGCATTTCTTCCCGCCTGTCCCTCCTTGCTGTGCTCCTGGCCGCGCAGGCCGCGCTGGCCGGTTCGGCGTCGGCCCAACAGGCCACGCAGGCAGCTCAGCCGCAATCCAGCCAAAACCAGGCACCGCCCAAGCTCGAGCGCGTCGAGCCGGGCAGCGACGTGCCGGCCACCAACATCCCCTCGCGCCAGCGCACCCAGATCAGCGAAACGCGCGCAGGCGGCCAGGTGACCGAGGTCGAAGTCAACAGCAGCGGCAGCCACTACACCATGAAGCCGAATGCGAATAACCAGCCGGGCAATGCCCAGCCGGGTACCGTGACCGGCAGCCAGGTCAGCGCGCCGAAATGGAAGATAGGCGAATTCGACCTGTCGGGCAAACGCAAGGCCGCCAGCGAGACCGGCACCAATGCGCCGACCACGGCCGACGCCCCGCCGCCGCCGCCCCTGCCGGCCGACGCCGGCAAGAAATAAGGCCCCGGCCGCCTAAAGAACCGGCCGCCATGTGCGGCCGCCACTTTACCCACTACTTCGTGAACGATGGCAGTTTTCACCTCGGTCACACTGGACGACCTGAGCCAGTGGATCAAGCAGTTTCCCCTTGGCAAAGCCCTGGCCCTCCAGGGCATCTCCAGCGGCATCGAAAACAGTAATTTCTTCCTGACGACCGAGCGCGGCGAATTCGTCCTGACGATCTTCGAGAACCTCGATTTCGAGCAGCTGCCCTTCTATGTGCAGCTGATGCGCCACCTGGCCGAGCGCGGCGTGCCCGTGCCTGCGCCGGTGCCGAACGAGCGCGGTGAACTGGTGGTCGCGCTGCACGGCAAGCCGGCCGCCATTGTCAGCAAGCTCGATGGCGCCTCGCAGATGGATCCGCAGCCGGTGCATTGCGCCGAGGTGGGCGCGATGCTGGCGAAGATGCACCTGGCCGGCCGCGACTTCCCGCTGCGCCAGCCCAACCTGCGCGGCCTGGACTGGTGGATCGACACCGTGCCCAGGGTGCTGCCCTTCCTCGACTCGGACAAGGCTGCCCTGCTGTCTTCGGAGCTGGCCTTCCAGCGCGAGTTCGCCGCCGGCCCGGTCTATGCCCAGCTGGCGCAGGGCCCGGTGCATGCCGACCTGTTCCGCAACAACGTGATGTTCGTCGGCGAACGCCTGAGCGGCTGCTTCGATTTTTATTTTGCGGGCTGGGACAGCTGGCTGTTCGACATCGCCGTCACCGTCAACGACTGGTGCATCGACCTTGACTCCGGCCGCCTGGACGCAGACCGGGTGCACGCGCTGACCCGCGCCTATCATGCTGTCCGCCCCTTCACCGAAGCCGAAGAGCAGGCCTGGCCGGCCATGCTGCGCGCCGCCGCGCTGCGTTTCTGGCTGTCGCGCCTGTACGACCTTTACCGTCCGCGCGAGGCAGAGATGCTGACCCCGCACGATCCGACCCATTTTGAACGCGTGCTGCGCGAGCGCATCGCGGTACCCGCACCGAATCTGACAGCATGAACAATCTGCCCGCACGTACCGGCTGGGAATGGCTGAAACGGGGAATGCTCCTGTTCCGCAGGCAACCGGGGGCCCTCACGACCCTGCTGTTTGCCAGCATCCTGCTGGCGATCGGCATCAGTGCCGTGCCCTATATCGGCCCCTTCATCATGGTGATGCTGATTCCCTCGTTCTCGATGGCTTTCATGCAGGCCTGCCTGATGATCGAGAATGGCGACCGGGTCACGCCAGGCGTGCTGCTGACGGGCTTTCGCAAGCCGGCGCTGGCCGGCCTGTGCAAGGTGGGTGTGATCTATCTGGGTGTGTTCCTGGTGCTGAACGTGGTCGCCCTGGTGATGACGCCGGAATCCCTGCGCCATTTGCCGCAGAACATCAAGATCGAAGCCGGCGACAAGCTGCCCTTCACCTTCGGCGACGTCATGACGCTGTTCGGCTTCCTGATCCTGGAGACGGTAACGCTGCTGACCCTGTGCTTTGCCGCCCCGCTCACCTACTGGAAGCGGATGGGACCGGGCAAGGCCACCTTCTACAGCTTCTTCGCCGTGATCCGCTCGGCGCGCGTGTTCGGCGTGCTGCTGCTGTCCTGGTTCGGCATCTTCACCGCCATCACGATCCTGGTGGTGAACCTGTTCAGCACGATCATGCTGGCCCAGGTGGTGATGATCTGGCTGATGTTCCTGTTTATTATGTTCCTGCAGTGCGCGCTGTATGCGGGCTACGAGGACATTTTTGGCAAGCCGGTTGCCGGGCAGGAGCAGAAAGCGGCGTAATGCGCGTGGGGCAATTCAGGCCGTTGGCCTGAATTGCCCCACGAGGCCCGCACGTAATTAGACCTTCTCGAGCTTCGCCACCGACAGGTCCAGCACCTTCATCCCCGCCGCGCCGAAGTTGATCTGCGCCCGCGCGCTGCCGGCTCCGCCCTCGATGTTGACGATCACACCCTCGCCAAAGCGCGCGTGATTCACCGTCTCGCCGATGCGCCAGCCGACGCCCTTGTCGCTGCTCGACTTTTGCGTAATCTGCTTGGCAATCTGGTTGTCGCTGCCGCCCTCGCGGAAGTTGGCATCGTCCCAGGCCGTGGTCGACTTGCGGTGGCCGAACCAGCTTGTCTGCACGCGTGGCGACAGCCATTTCAGCGACTCTTCCGGCAGCTCGTCGAAGAAGCGCGACTTCATGTTGAAGCGGGTCTGGCCGTGCAGCATGCGCTGCTGGGTGAAACTCATATATAAGCGGCGCCGCGCGCGCGTGATCGCCACGTACATCAGGCGCCTTTCCTCGTCCACGCCATCCAGCTCGCGCGAGCTGCTCTCGTGCGGGAACAGGCCTTCTTCGAGGCCGGTGATGAACACGGCGTCGAATTCCAGGCCCTTGGCCGAGTGCACCGTCATCAGCTGCATGGCGTCCTGCCCGGCCTGGGCCTGGGCATCGCCCGCTTCCAGCGAAGCGTGGGCCAGGAAGGCGGACAGCGGCGACATCACGGTCGCCAGCGGCGCGTCGGCGTCCAGCAACTCGACGCCATCGGCGTTGACGATGGCTTCACCGCTGCTCGCCAGCGCCTGCGGACCGAGGTGGGCCGGCGCCTGGACGCCGAAGCCCTCTTCCTGCACGAAGTGGGTGGCGGCGCTGACCATCTGTTCCAAGTTCTCGATGCGCTCCGCGCCTTCCTTTTCCTTTCCGTAGTGGTCCAGCAGCGTGCTGCGTTCCAGCACCACCTTCACCATCTCCGGCAGCGGCAGCTGCTGGGTCTCGAAGCGCGCGCTCTCGATCAGCTTGACGAAGTTGCTCAGCGCACTGCCGGCCTTGCCCGTCATATAAGGCACCGCCGCATACAGCGACACGCCGTAGCTGTCGGCCGCCATCTGCAGCTGCTCGATCGAGCGCGCGCCGATGCCGCGGGTCGGGAAGTTCACCACGCGCATGAAGGCCGAGTCGTTGTGCGGGTTGTCCATCAGCTGCAGGTAGGCGATCGCGTGCTTGACCTCGGCGCGCTGGAAGTAGCGCAGGCCGCCGTACACGGTGTAGGGGATACCGGCCGCAAACAGCGCATGCTCGATCACCCGGCTCTGCGCGTTGGAGCGGTACAGGATCGCGATCTCGCTGCGCGGCATGCCTTCCGCCATCAGGCTCTTGGCCTCGTCGATGATCCACTGCGCTTCTTCGAGGTCGGAGGCCGCTTCGAAGATGCGCACCGGCTCGCCCTGCCCCGCGTCGGTGCGCAGGTTCTTGCCCAGGCGCTGCTTGTTATTCGCGATCAGGAAATTGGCGGTATCGAGGATGTGGCCGTGCGAGCGGTAGTTCTGCTCCAGCTTGATCAGGTTCTTGACCTCGAATTCGCGCTCGAATGCCTGCATGTTGCCGACGTTGGCGCCGCGGAAGGCGTAGATGCTCTGGTCGTCGTCGCCGACCGCGAAGATCGCGCCGCCGGCCGGTTCGTTATGCCCCGCCAGCAGCTTCAGCAGGTTGTACTGCAGGTCATTGGTATCCTGGAACTCGTCGACCAGGATATGGCGGAAGCGCATCTGGTAGTGCTGGCGCAGCGGATGGTTACGCTGCAGCAGCTCGTAGGCGCGCAGCAGCAGCTCGGCAAAGTCGACTACCCCTTCGCGCTGGCACTGCTGGTCGTAGGCGTCGTAGAGCTCGACCATGCGGCGCTGGACGTGGTCGTAGGCCTCGACCTGGCTGGCGCGCAGGCCATTGTCCTTGGCGTTGTTGATGAAGTACATCAGGTCCTTGGCCGGGTACTTCTCGTCATCGACATTCAGGGCCTTCAGCATGCGCTTGATCATCGACAACTGGTCCTGCGAATCCAGGATCTGGAAACTCTGCGGCAGCGCGGCGTCGCGGTGGTGGGTCCGCAGCAGGCGGTTGCACAGCCCGTGGAAGGTGCCGATCCACATACCGCGCGTATTGATCGGCAACATCGACGACAGGCGGGTCAGCATTTCCTTCGCCGCCTTGTTCGTGAAGGTCACCGCCATAATGCCGGCCGGCGACACCTGGCTGGTCTGGATCAGCCAGGCGATCCGGGTGGTCAGCACGCGGGTCTTGCCCGAGCCCGCACCGGCCAGGATCAGGGCGCTCTGGTTCGGCAGCGTGACGGCGGCGAGCTGTTCGGGATTCAGATTGTCGAGGAGATTCATGCGGGCATTATAAACGTCGGAAGGGGCCGGATGCGGCTTTCAAGCCCAAATTTACTGGCTATATATACAGTATCACAACAGTTTCCTCGCGGCTCCCTAGCGCCATCCAAACGCGGCTTATCGTAAGTTAGACGCAGATGTGTTCTCAAACTTATTCGTAACAAGGAGCTAACAATGCTGAATCGAGTCGTTACTGTGGCCGCGCTCGCGGTGGGCGGCATGATGCTGTCGAAAAAAATGAAAAACCGTGCGTCGGGCATGGACTCCTCGATCGTCGAAACCATCGAGATCAATGTGCCGGTCCGCACCGCCTATAACCAGTGGACCCAGTTCGAGGACTTCCCGCAGTTCATGGCCAGTGTGAAAGAAATCCGCCAGCTGGACGACAAACACCTGCACTGGAAAGCCAATGTGGCCGGCGAAGACAAGGAGTGGGATGTCGAGATCACCGAGCAGATCCCGGACAAGCGTATCGCCTGGCAAAGCACCACCGGCGTGCCGAACGGCGGCGTGGCAACTTTCCACAAGATCTCCGACGACGTCTGCCGCGTGGCCGTGCAGATGGATTACCAGCCGGAGAACGCTGTCGAAAAAATTGGCGATGCCTTCGGCGCCGTGCGCATGGAACTGCGCGGCAACCTGCAGAAGTTCAAGGAAATGCTGGAATCGCGCGGCAAGGAAACCGGCGGCTGGCGCGGCAGTATTGCCCAGCACTGATTTCTGTCCGCAGCTTTCGACACGTGCAAGTGCCGCCTCCGGGCGGCGCTTTTTTTTCCACGCCTAAACGGATCGGCCCCCTCCTCTGCCAGGAGTAGGATGACACTCCTTTTTCAGGAGGACATCATGGACCTAGACGATCCCATCCAAATGCTGGTGCGCGACCATGACACGGTGCGCAAGCTGGCCGACAAGTACCTCAACAGCAGCGACCAGGAGGTCAAGACCCAGGCTGCCACCCAGCTGCTGCAAGCCATCCACACCCACTCGCGGCTGGAGGAATCGATCTTCTATCCGAACGTGCGCTGCCTGGACGACAACCTGGTCCGCCACTTCGAGCAGGATCACCTGAAGGTCGACGACCTGCTGGCCACGCTGCAGGGCATGTCACCGGACGAACCGCGGGCGGAGCCGATGATGCGCGAGATGCTGAATGCGGTGCTGAGCCATATCGAGGAGGAGGAAAACGACCTGTTCCCGCGGCTGCGGCAGTCGAATGTGGATATGACGGATATTGGCTTGCAGATGCAGTCGTTCGAGGCGAACCTGGTGCATATGCAGGCGCAGGCCAGCGATCAGGGAGGAAGGCGGCGCTGATAGAAACGTCATTCCCGCGAAAGCGGGAATCCATACGCCGCGTGCTCATTGGCTCAGCATGGATTCCCGCCTTCGCGGGAATGACGGGCTAACTTACCAAACCCTGCACCGCTTCTCCTTCACCATCGGCTGCCCCGGCTTGCACTGGAAGGCCTGCTGGAACTGCGGCATGTTCACCACCAGGCCGTTCACGCGGTAGCGGCCCGGCGAGTGCGGGTCGGTCATGGCTTTCACGCGCAGGTTTTCCGGGCGGTCGTTTTCGCAGGCCCATTGCGCATTGCCGACGAAGAAGCGCTGCTCCGGGGTCAAGCCATCACGAAGCTGCTGAGGCTGCGCCTGCTGCGGCATGCTGGCCATCTCTTCCTTCCACGCCATCCAGCCCAGGATCAGGCCGCCCAGGTCGGCGATGTCTTCGCCCAGGGTCAGCTTGCTGTTGATCTTGATGTCGTCCACCACCGTGTACTGCGCGTACTGGTCGACGATGCAGGCGGCGCGCTCTTCGTATTCCTTGGCGTCCTTCTTGGTCCACCAGTCCTTGAGGTTGCCCTTGGCGTCGAACTGGCGGCCTTCGTCGTCGAAGGCGTGGGTCAGTTCGTGGCCGATGGTGCCGCCGGTGTTGCCGTAGTTGGGCGCGTCATCCATCTTCGGATCGAACAGCGGCGGCTGCAGCACGCCGGCCGGGAAGTTGATGTCGTTCATCTGCGGGTTGAAGTAGGCGTTCACCGTCGGCGGCGTCATGCCCCACTCGCCGCGGTCCAGCGGCTTGCCGATCTTGGCCAGGTCGCGGCGCGACTCGAACACGTTGCCGCGCTCGACGTTGCCGGCAAAGTCGCCCGGCTTCACCACGTAGCTGCTGTAGTCGCGCCACTTGTCCGGGTAGCCGATCTTGTTGACGATGGCGGCCAGCTTTTCCTGGGCGCGCTTCTTCGTTTCGGGGCTCATCCAGTCGAGCGATTCGATGTCCTTCTTCATCGCCTCTTCCACCTGGCGGGTCATGTGCAGCGACTTCGCCTTCAGCTCTGGCGAGAAGGCGCGGCTGACGAATTCCTGGCCCAGCGCTTCGCCCAGCTGGCGGTCGACCAGGCCGACGCAGCGCTTCCAGCGCGGCGGCTGTTGCTGGACGCCGCGCAGGGTCTTGCTGAAGAAATCGAAGTGTTCCTGGTCGAAGTTCGAGGCCAGCGCCGGCGACATATTGCGCGCCACGTGCCAGCGCAGATAGGTGCGGGTGGTCTCGATATCGGAGGTCTTCCACATCTTCGCCAGCGCCTTGAAGAAGGCCGGTTCGGTGACGTTGAAGCTGGCCTGCTTGCCCTGCCCGATCTCGTCCAGGTAGGCGGCCCAGGCGAAGCCCGGCGTCAGCGCCTGCAGGCCCTTGGCGTCGACCTTGTGGAAGAGTTTATACGGGTCGCGCTTGTCGACGCGCGACAGCGAGGCCTTGGCCAGCGCGGTTTCCATTGCCATCACACGGTCGGCATTGCGCTGCGCCTGCTCCGGGCTGTCGCCCAGCAGCTTGAAGGTGTTGGCGATGTGGACGACGTATTTGCTGCGGATGTCCTGCGATTTGGCGTCGGTCTTGAGGTAGGAGTCGCGGTCCGGCAGGCCCAGGCCGCCGGCGGTGGCGAAGGCGATCACGCGGGTCGAATCGCCGAAGTCCTGGCTCGAACCGAAGCCGAAGAACAGGCCGGGGTCGGCCAGCGACAGGTGCAGGCGCGCCAGCACCCGCGGCAGGTCCTTGCTGGACTTCAGCGCGGCGATCTGGTCGAAGTAAGGCTTGAGCGGCTCGGCGCCTCTAGCCTCGATGGTGCGCTCGTCCATGCAGGCGCCGAAATAGTCGCCGATCTTCTGCTGGGTGGCGTTGCGGCCTTCCTGGCGCTTGGCCAGGTCTTCAAGGATGCCCCACAGGAAGCGCTGGTTGTCCTGGGCCAGCTTGCCGTAGACCGACCAGCGCGCCTGGTCGGCCGGAATCGGGTTGTTCTTCATCCAGCCGCCGCAGGCGTACTGGTAGAAGTCGACGCAGGGATCGGCGCTGCGGTCCATGGCGCTCGGGTCCAGGCCGGGCGTGTAGGGGAATTCGGTGGCCGGGCGTTCCGCGGCGGCGGCAGGCGCAGGCGCCTGGGTATTCTGGGCATTCGCCAGCGCAGCGGCGGCGGCGAGGGAGATAAGAACTGCTAAGCGGGCTGGGCGCATATAAAAGGGTTTATTTAAAAATAAATAACGCCCGTATGCTGCCACAGCGTTCAGCAAAATGATATGGCCCATGTTCCAGGAATGGAAACATGGGCCAGAGATCTGAATAAAGCGGCAAACGCCACTTATCTAAATCCGATTAGAACTTGAATGCGACGCCAACGCTGATATTGGTCGAATCGCTCGACGGCTTCTGCACTTCGATACGGCCAGCGATGGCCGGAGTGAAGCTGTAGTTCAGGCCGATGCCGTACAGGGCGCCGCTGGTGTCTTCACCGTAGGTGTAGCCGGCGTACGATGCTTCGGCGCGCAGCTGGTTGTAGCCCAGACGGCCGTAGACGTCCAGTTGCTGGTTCAGCGGCCAGGAACCGATCACCGACAGGTGCGCCTGCTTGGCCTTCAGGTCGGCGCCCATCACGTCCCACTTGCCCAGCTGGCGATAGCCCAGCTCGACAGCGACGTTCTGGTTGAAGCCGTAGCCCAGGAAGCCGCCGAAGCTGGCCTTGCTATCGTCAACGTTGTCGATCTTGGTCGAACCGGCGTCGACGCCGGCGTAGAAAGCGGTCGGTTGGGCGGCGAAAGCGGAGGTGGCGGCAAAGGCCAGTGCTGCGGCAGCAGCGATTTTCTTGAACATGTTTTTCCTAACTTGGTATCGTTATATATAAAGGCAGCGGAAATGATTTTCAGTTGCCATAAGGAAATTATACATGTTTTATCATGCACTGCACAATATCGGTGCGTTTATAAGCTGAAAATAAGCGAAGATGAGTGATAATGTGTGAATATTGTGCGTATCGATTTGTGACGCACATGCACAAATAAAAAGGCCGGGAATGACGGCATTCCGGCCTTTTACTCGATTACCCCTGCACCGGCGCCTGCTGCGCCAGGCCCCTGGCCATGGCATCGCGGATAATCCCGCGCACGGTCTTGTCGGCGGCCTTGCTCTCCCGCTCCATCTGCTTGCCTAGCACATCCATTTTCTTGCCCAGCGCATCCATTGGCTTGCCGGCCTCGTTCATGCGCTTGCCGATGGCGTCCATGTCGGTGCGGGCACGGCGCTGGGCGTCGCCCTCGTGCGCCAGGCGCATCTGCTCGCCCAGTGCATTCATCTGCCGGCCCAGCTTGCTCATCTTGTCCTGCAGGCGTTCGCGTTCACCGTCCGGCGCGCGGCCGATCTGCTGGCCAAGGCTGGACATTTCGCGGCCCAGCTCGTTCATCTTGCGCTCCAGCTCGCGGACCCGCGGCTCGTCCACCCGCATACCGCCGGCGGCCTGTTCCATTTCCTTGCCGAGGGCGTTCATCACCTCGCCGTGCTTGTTCATTTCCTGGCCATAGGCATTCATCTCTTCGCCCAGCTTGTTGACCGGCGCCCAGGCGGCGCGCGCTTTTGCCATGGTGTCCGCGTCCTGCACGATCCAGGTCTTGCCGCCGTCGCGGAACCACAGGAATTCGCCTTTGATGCTGCGCTTGAGCTGCTTGATGGCGGACCAGTCGGCGCTGTTGCCGGTCATGTTGAAACCCTCGTCGCCTTCGCCGACCAGCGCATAGGCATCGTCGCGGCTGGACTGCGTGGAAATCTGGTGGGTGACGGTTTTCGATTGCGCGGCCGGCGCGGCCGCTGCGGCCGCGCCGGCCGTTGTCGCTCCTGTG